>OJPP01000594.1_pt1 | contig 10325 bp, 10 predicted proteins | sample 1598521 | NCBI WGS metagenome assembly OJPP01 (sample SAMN03922490, study PRJEB24848) | human gut metagenome | isolation source: stool sample | host: Homo sapiens | place: Germany | collected 2011-05 | reverse complement strand
GTCCTTCCTGCAACAACACTGTATACTGACAATTCAGGACATCCTCAATATGATATTGTTAATACGCTTAAAAAACATATAGGCAAAGATGAGTATAATCAGTATGAATCACTTCGTCAGCGTATTGAATGGGTTTGTTTATAAGTGATCTTATTAAGATGTACAACAATAGATTTTCTTCTTTTGTTTTGTATAAATACCGGAGGAATATAAAAGAAACGGAGACTGCAGAGACAGAGATGAAGTTGTTTTCCCCGTTTCCTTAATGAAAATTCAGTCAGGGGTGTGGCCGGATAATTATGCCGCGCACTTAATTCCCTGTTGAACTGAAGTATTCCGGCAATATTCAGCAGTACGCCGGCCAGCCTGCCGTCATCATCCCGCAGGAAACGACGGAGTAGCCGGTGCTCTTCTTTGGCGGTACTGTCAGTTTTTCCGGCCAGGTGTGCGTGGATGAGTGTTATAAGCGTCTCCGGGGATATGCGGTGAATTTTCATCATTCTTCTCCTGATTTTGTCGGGGGCACACCCGGATAGATAAACTGCTGGCGGCGAATGAAAAAATCACAGAAGGGCATATCCGGTAATTCCGGGAGACCGGATACGGCAATATCCATCCATGAGAGATAGTTATCGACGCTCACTGTGACGGTGATGCTTTTATGGGTACGGGATCTTTCATGAATTTCTGCAGCCAGAAAGAGCAGCCAGCCGCCGTTAAATGCCGGGTGGCGGAGAATGAACCGGGCAATTTCTTTTTCATCTCCGTCAGGCGGAATATTGTCAGTCAGCGTCCGTATAATAAAACGCCGGAATGAATCTGCAGTGAACTGATATCCGGCAGAGTGTGTATCCATTTTTGTTCCTCTGTAAGTTGAGAGGGCCGGCAGAACGTCACCGGCACCGGTGTGTGTCACATGACGTACTTTTTGTCAGGAAACGAATCCGGCAGCAGAATGAGCGCCACCCCGTCCATTTTCTCCCTCAACGTTTTACGCTGTACCGGCGGCCAGCGGCGCAGGGCATCAGCAAAATCCGCCGGACGCCAGGTGCGAAATTTCTCCTCAACGGCCAGGCGGTTCTGTACCAGAGCATTCAGTACGGCCCGTCCCTGTCTGACTCGCTTACGCTCATCGCTGAAAATTTCCTTCAGTGCCCGTGCATTGAGAGCAACCACCGAGGCCGGATGCAAATCAGGGAGCCAGACCATCACCCCCTGTGCTGCAGCGTAGCCGTTCAGGCAGTGCCAGGCGTGGCAGAAGGCACAGAGATGAAAGGGCGGGCCTTCCGGCTGCAGCAGTTCACTTTCATTTTCGCTGAGTGCATCTGTTGTGACGATTTGTGACTTTTCCACATGACGCAGGGCCAGTCGCCTGGCCGACAGGCGGGCCTGTGCCAGGGACCGCTCCGCATCCTGCAGGGTTCGGGTGTGTTTCTTTTTTTCGTCAGCGTTTTCCGGTACCGGATGTTTTTTCAGGCGCATCACCCGGGTGAGGTTTTTTTCCAGCAGGACGACCGTATCCCGGCAGGTGTCAGCCATCTGCTGTAATGGCCATGAATCCTCCAGAATGAAGCGGTGGGTGACGGTCCTGCGACAGCAGGGGCAGCGTCCCTCTGTTGAGAGCACTGGCGGTGGTAACAGGGATTCACCGCTGAATACCGTGTCCGGTTGCGGGAGCGGGAAAAGCCAGCGTTCCCGGGCCGGGGCGATGAGTGGCGGTGTTTTGTTCATACGTTTTTCTCTCTGTATACAGGGTGACGGCAGCCAGAATCAGTGCTGCGATGGCGGTGGAATAACATTTTGCAAACACAAACTCCTGATTATCCCGGTTGTCGCGGGCAATCACGTTGCCGTGCTCTGTTCTGAGCAGGGTGAAAGGGGGCAGCTCACAGGACATGGTCTGGTCCTCCTCATTGTGTGAAGACGGCACCGGTTTCCCGGTGCCTTTGCGGATTAACTGATTGAAACCGGAGAAAGACCGAGCGTTTTCTGTCCGCTACCCATCAGTTCCGGTACGACGGCAAGGCAGAGGCCGACCAGAATTGACAGCAGGCAGGCCAGCCCGGCACCGGGTTTTTTACCGATTTGTTTGAGGCCAAGCAGGCCGCCGATAAAGAGCACCAGGCCAATAACCTGACCGATAGCCACAAATGAACTGCTGGAGCCTTTTGCACCATCGCCAACGGTTTTGATCATATCGAATAGGGTGTTTGCCATCGCTGTGTGGGGCAGCAGTATCACGGGAAGCAGAAGTAACAGGCGTATCAGCCGATCACGGCAGGCCACCAGGCATAACTGAACATAAATAAATGCAGCGCACAGACGCGCCGCCATGGCACGGAATCGTGACATATAGTCTCCTTAACTAACAGACTGAATGACTGAAAATGAATGTGGATCAGAAGGCGAGACCAAGACTCGCCAGAGAGGCATCGATGACGCGATCGATAAAAACCAGCAGAACGCCGGCAACAAACTTGACGTTTCCTTTGCTGATGGACTCACTGCTGCTCAGGGCGGTATGCCCGTCCAGCAGGGATTTACGCCAGATGGAAATGCCGTTCATGGCAAACCCCACTCCGGCCAGTTTTACCAGTGAGAGCATGGCATTGGCGGCACCGGCAGCGGCACCAAAGGTGGTTGGTTGTACATAAGCGATAGGGCCGAAGGAATCTGCCCTGAATCCCATCTGGGTACCCCCGGCATTGATGAAGGATGGCAGGGCGACCAGCATGCCGCAGATGACGATACCGGCGATAAATTTTCCCGGTCCCATACTGTGACGCCCTTCAGCCCGGGCACGCATCAGATGACCAATCAGGCCGATAATCCCCAGCAGCTCTCCCCAGGTGAAGAGAAACTCCATGCCTGCACTGAATATACCGCTGGCAAAGTTCTCTATGGCTGTCAGGGCATCAATGCTCATCATCGTAATGTACCGGCAGAGGTGATGACTGAGCGGCTGGACGGTTCAATCCGGGTGATGGTGATATTCCCCAGCCTGTCACCTTCCCGTACTGCCCAGGCGCTACCCTGCCAGCGGATCCAGGCCATTCCTTTTTCCACCGACATGATTTGCATGCCCTGCAGGCGGGAAGGCGGGGTTTTCGTTGACTGGCCGTTATTCCCGGTCGGGATTTGCAGTGGTCCCTGCATCTGCAGGGCATGCACCTGCTTACGGGTTTCATCAAGCAACTGACGGGTTTCCTGTGCCCAGGCCTCATCTTTCCGTATGGTGTCGCCAAGGGTTGTGATGCTCTCTTTCAGCATGGTCAGGGTACGTCGGATTTCCTCATCCCGCCTGTCCAGCTCTGCTTTCAGGTCACGGGCAAGCTGCTGCATGTCTGCCTGTGGGGAGACAGGAGGCGCGGACATGGTGTTTCCGCTCCCGGTCTCCGTCATGGGCATGGGCTCTGCCCAGCTTTCGGCTGCGGGCGGTGTGACAGCGAAGCCTGCATCTGCAGGGGGCTCTGAGGGTGTCCGCAGAAACTTGTACCAGACTGCGGCCAGGATGATGAGGACACAGCCGGCCCAGACTGGCAGGCTGTATCCCATATACTGGCGTTTCAGGAAGGATTTGCCGGATGCCGGTGTCGTTGTTTCGCCAAAACTGCCGGGATCTTCATGTTCGTTTTTCATGGATGACTTTCCTGTTGTATTCCGTAACGTTGCCGCATTTCGTTCTGTTTACGCATGACAGCTGCCTGGATCCTGTCAGACGCCTGACGCTCTGCTTCTTCCTGGGTGAGCGGGCGTCCGGAGGGCGGTGGCACAGAAGGGGCAGTGCCGGAGGAGGGGGGACTGATATCGTTGCTCATGACCGGCTCAACAAACAGAATGGAGACAACCTCTCCGCGTGACACTGTCACCTGCCGGTAAGGTTCGCTCTCCGCCTGGCGGGTCAGCAACTGACTGCCCCGTTCGGCCATGCCGCCTGCAATGACGCCAGCCAGCGCCTCGCCATCAGGCATTCCCACCCTGCCGGTAATGCTGCCGTAGTTTCCCTGAATGACCTGTGTGTTGGCGTCTTTGTAAAGACTCCCGACACTGCCCACCCCACCGAGCACAGACGGCAGAACGATATGCTTAAACCAGCGGTGGTTCACGTCGCTGGCCACGGATGACATGCCGGTATGTTCATTCAGGGCATATGCATTGACTTTCAGAAACATGCCCCGCCACATCATCCAGTCAAAGTGGATATCCATTCCCTTGCCGGCGAGTCTGGCGTCCTGGCTGTAGAGGACGGCCCCGGCCCATGGGCCGGCAGGTACGGAGGCCACCACGCGGGAGACAGCATTGTCAGAGTCCACTTCCGTATCAATGAAGGCAGGTACGCGGGTCAGTGCCGGTATCAGCTGTATCCCTGTACGAGCTGCCGGGGTTGCCAGACTGGCCTCCTGCAGACGTGGTTGTGGTGATGTGCCGGTACCGGGTGGTGAGGCGTGTGAGCTTATCCCGGGAGCACCAGTGGTACCCCACATTGCAGCCGCCACTACCGGGGGGCGGGCGTCAGGATGCTGTGTGTTGATGCGGGCAAGCAGTTTTTGTAACGCTTCCCGCTGTTTTTCCCGGGCTGTTTGATCTGCCTGAGGGGGCGTTGATGGTTGACCAGAACCCTCGGCCTGGTCAGCAGGCTGAGTATCCCCTCTTTGATTATTTCCGTGATCAGTATCCAGTCCCCTGGGCAGACTGGCGATGAACGTCTGGTTATTACGTAACGCTTCTGCGGCCCCGCGCTCATTGTCAGCACGCAGTAAATCCCGGTAGTGCTGTGACTCCACCACGGTCCGCCCGCTGCCTGTTGTCGTGCTGTTGATATTGACTGACGAGAGCGATGCGCTGTTTTCGGGGGAAAGCCAGGTGAGCAGCAGGTATCCGCCCCCGATGATAATCACGCCCCCGAGAACCAGCAGGGCTGACAGTTTTTTGCCGGACTTTGCGGCTGTGTCCTGTTCTGCGCTCATGATTTACTCCAGTTCAGGGGTGACGTGAATGGACTGACCATTCACGGAGAAGGTGAGTAAGGGTGTCACCGGCAGTTTCCACAGACGCGTACCGTCAGCAGATGCCAGCGTCTGTTCAAATTCATCCCGCAGCATGGCCCGCGATCGCACGAGCAGATCATCGCCGTGCTGCCAGATGGTGGTGCCCGGAACATTTCCGGAGAATTTCAGCCGACGCACGGTGGGATCATCGGGAGGAACACCGTCCAGAAAGGCCTGCAGGGTGGCATCATGCAGGGCAATCTTCTCTGATGGTACGGCTACCACAGGACTGGCAGGTCCCTGACGGGGAATGCGCAGATCCAGACGGCTGTCGATTTCCTGACTCAGGGTATTGGTGTCGGTTTCACCACTGGTGATATTCAGAATGACCGGTACAGACAGTCCTTTGAGGTAGACCGTTACATTCCCTGCAGCCCAGGCGCGCAGGGGAGTGACGGAGACCATATTGCCGTTGAACTGCACATCAAAGTGACCGGGTGCCGCGTTATAAGGCGGATCCGACTGAGGCCACGGGGAGCCGTTGATGTCCGTGAACGTTACCACGCTGACGTTATGCAGTGTGGTTCGGACAAGCGGCAGACTGGCCCCGGGTGACAGATTTACCGTGAGGGAGCTGATACGGGGCACCACACTGGTGACAGGAGCGCTGATGGCCCGTTCGTTATCGGCCATTCGTCCCCGCAGTTCCCGAATTTCACCTGCATTCAGGGGGGAATCCAGTGATGCGGCTTCCTGAACAAGGGGAGAGGCAGGTGGCGGCAGGGAGCCTGTGAGTTGTGTGGCTGGCGGGGGGCCGCCTGCGGGGGCGCTCCCGGGAGCCTGTCCTGTCTTTCCGCCAGCCTGTGGGGTTCGTGCGTTCTGCCAGCCCGGGTTATCTGCAGCCGTGACAGTGCCGCACACAATAAGCAGTGCGCCAAGAAGATGATGTATTTGCATGATATGAGTCTCAGGTTCCTGATGCGGCGTTACGGGAAACCATCTGGCTGATTTCCATGCCGCCGGGTTTGATTCGTGGGTCAACGCGCCGGACAGTGATTTCAAAGGTGAAGGCCTGCTCGGGGCGGGTGCTGGTCTGACCGACCAGACGCATCCTGACCGGATACTGGAATTTCCAGAACCAGATGCCGTTTTCCATCTGGCCCTGATTCACCAGCGTGCCGGCCCCGATGGTGGCTGTGAGGTTAAATTTCTCCTTTTTAATGGTGTCCAGAATGTTGGAGGCCTGAAGAGCATTCACATAGCCGGCAAAACCGGCTTCGGAAAAGCGGGGGGCCAGTGTCGTGATTTGTTTCCTGTAGTGGACAAAATCCAGATTAAAAGCTTCGCTCAGCGTCATGCTGCCAAACGTCATGACGTCGCTCTGACTCCAGGCTGGCTGACTGGTGGGGGCCAGGCGGACCAGCCGGCCATTGTCGGTGGCAAAGTATTCACGCGTTACGTTGCTGTTATGCCAGTACTGTATGATATTGCCGGTCAGACTGATGACGAGAGCTGCGCTGCTACACAGCAAGGCCCTGACCAGTCCGGGAACCAGTGCGGCCCGTTGTTCTGACTGTGCAATGGTACTGAGCGTTTGTTTATAAATATCTCCGCTGTTATCTGTTTCCGGAGAGACAGGGGATGTGGGGTGTGCTTCGCTCATGGGGCTCCTGTTCAGAGGTTATAGTCTTTCCAGGGGTCGATATTCCCCGGCAGATGTTCATTCACCCGATCCACGACGGCATCACAGACCTGGTTTTCCAGATCGCGAAGGATTTTGTCCAGGCTGGGGAATTGCGGAAGAGTGATGCTGACGTCCTTAATGCGGGACAGGCAGGACTGCAGGGAGGAGGCGACGTCATTCTCCCGCTGTGACCATGCCTGGCTGGCTGTGCGCGCCCGCTCCCAGGCGGCTCTGCTGCCGGCTTCGGCAGCGGCCCCCGCCCGGCAGGTGGCGGCACCTGCCACCGGTGATGCCAGGGTGATGCCGGTCAGTATGACCAGCAGCGTTTTTTTCATGTTCATGGTCGTCCTTACCGACTCATCGGCCGGGGCTGTGGGATTGTGCCTGTTGCAGAGTTTTTTCCTGCCTGTCCTCCGCCTTTTGGCTGTCAGACCACTCTTTCCAGGTCTGCTCAAAACCCAGAGAGCGGAAAAGCTTGTCCGGTTGCTCTTCCGGTTTGTGGATGGCGGCAAACAACGGGGAGTCCTGTTGCTTCAGGTGAAACTGCATTATTTGTGGGGACGGACGCTGATGATTATTCTCATCATGGTTAACAGCTTCACCGTAACCGGCAAACTGCAGACCGTTATCCGTCAGGGCATTGATGACCAGCTGACGGTTGTCAGCTGACGGGGTGGCCAGTGCCGGGTAAAGGGTGCCGTTCAGGCGGACCACGCCCTGCAGATGATCATCTGCGCTGTGGACCAGCAGAAGATTCAACTGACGATTGTCCTTATCGGCAGAGGCGATGGCTGGTATCAGTTCATTGGGGGCATTACCAGCGAGGGGGAGTCGCATTGATTGATCCTGAGGTGCTGATGCAGGTTGCCTGTCTTCACCAATGTACAGATTATTGGGAGGATTTTTGGGGGAGCGAACTTCCTGCATTATCTGTGGCCAGTGTTGTTGCATCTGTAACATCACCTGGCTGAATGTTGCCATCGGAAACTCCAGGGTATGCTGACCCGCATGAGGTTGGTCATTATTAACGGTAATGCCGTTACTGACCGGGGTTATGGCCCAGATATTACGGATACGATCCCGCGTTTCACCGGACAGCCGGAATGTTTCTCTCGCCTGCAGTGTCAGTGTGACGGGGTCACCCTTCTGATGGTTTTTGACCAGTTCTTCCAGGCCGTTTCCCCAGTATTCCCGTTTGCCACTGCGGTTGGTGAGCTCCACAAAAAAGCAGCGCCCTTTTCCGGGCGCATACTCTTTTTCTCCGTAGTTTGTCAGGACGGCAGTCACACTTTCACCGGGGCTGAGCTTGCCGGGCGGCTCTTCCACCGGTGTGTCGGGTTGCTGCGGCTGTGCACTGACAGGGGCTTTTTCTGGCGCAGACGACGGGGCGGCGGGGTGTTCCGGTCTGTCGGCCCGGGGGGCTTCAGCTTTTGCCGTGACCGGCGCTTCCGGATGCGGTGTTTCAGCCGTACTGCCTGCAGTTTGCTCTGTTTCTGCTTTCGGTGACACAGGGGGGGCCGGTTGTGCCATTGTTGTCTCTTCCGGTGACAGGCGGTTGAGTTCCGGCGTGGGTCTGTGGGTGACGATGGCATCATGCGCCATCCCTTTCTCCTGGCGGAGTTTTTCCAGCGCAGCCCTCTGGACCGGGAGTTTCATGCGAACCTTGATGTCATATTCGACAATCAGCTGCATGGCTTTTTGTTTAAAGGCATCACTGCCGGTCAGCTCGATAACGCCGCCATAGAAGTTGGTGGCCACAGCAAGGGCAGCCAGGACCTTTTTGTCATCAGCGCTGGCACCATCCACCATTTCCAGACGGTTGAGTTTATCCAGGAATGCCGGTTCGCCGTCGACGCGGCAGAGCGCAGTATTGTCGGGTAACTCATCGTATGTAAGATTTTTAATAATCTCGTCCAGGTTGTGCCGCTGCGGACTGTTGGGCCGGCGGGGCGCAAAGATAATCGTGTCCGGTTCTGCTGACGATGTGTCTTCCGGGCTGGTTTCAGGTGGTGACGGTGGTGCTGTGGCCTCTGTCGCAGTTTCGGCCTCCGTAAGCTTGTTCTCCTGAATAACGGGAGGTTCGGCGGTGCGTGATTTCCCACCGGTCAGAAAACGGCGCAGACGGCTGAAAAGCGATGCTGTTTCAGGGCGGGCTGCTTCATTCGCTGTGCTGGTCTCAGTGGCGGACACAAGACGCTCTTCCTGCGGTTTATCTTCAGCCGTCGGTTCAGCGGTGGCCTGCCGGACTGGCTGAGTTTCTGCTGGTTCAGAAGGTGAGGCTGTTTCTGCTGTGCCGATGTTGTGAACAGTGGCAGCAACCGTGGCATCGGCATTGAGCTCCTCAGGCGGTGCGTCACGGTTGTTATCGGGGACGGCAGAGGCACTCTTTTCACTGGTATCCGTTGCAGACAGAACATCCTCTTCCTGCGGTTTATTTTCTGCCGTTGCTTCAGGGGTTGCCTGCTGAACAGGCTGAGTCCCGGCAGGTTCAGAAGGTGAGGCTGTTTCTGTTGTATCGGTGTGGTGAGCCGTGGTCATCACAGTGGCATCAGCGTTGAGGTCTTCCGCAAATGCGCTCCAGTCGTCAGCGCTGGCCATGGAAACCTGCACTTGTTCTTCAGACTGCGTTGTGGTGGTGTGCTGTGTCCCGGCAGCGTCGGAGAGGGAGGTTTCCGGTGTGTCTTCACTCCGTGGATGTTCTTCTGCCTGCGTGCTCTGGTTGTCAGCGGTGGTGGCAGAGGCATTTTCTTCACCGGTATCAGCGGTAGCCACAGAGGCATTTTCTTCTCTGGTATCGGCAGCGGAAACAACGTTCTCGTGTGGTTTATCTTCTGCGGTCGGTTCAGTGGTTGCCTGCTGCACGGACTGCATCCCGGCAGGTTCAGGAAGCGTTCCTGTTTCTGCTGTGTCGCTGTTGTGAGCGGTGTCTGTACCTGTGGCGTCTGTATTGAGGTCTTCCTGGTCGCCAGCGGTAGGCACAGAGGTATTCTCTGTGCCGGTATCAGCGGCAGACGCAATATTCTCCAGTGGTTTATCCGGGGATAACGTCTCCGCAGTTACTGATTGCAGGGATGCATAGGCGGCATAGTCATCTTCATATGCCTGGTTTTCTGTATCGTCGGAGTGGGTGTCATAAGGCGTATCCTGTGTCGCCAGCTCCGTTTCCGGGGCTGTGCTCTGTCTGTTTTCAGGGGACATTTGTGGCTTCTCATCTTTTACCGGTGTGAATATCAGGTTGTCGATCACGACAGCCTCACGATGGTCGGCAGTGTCACTGTTGGGTGTGGGGATACCGATATGTTTTAACTGTGCATTCATGGCATTCTGAAAGTTGTCCCGTCCCCGGCTGGCGTCCAGGTCATTGAAATCGGTCAGTCCCTGTGCTTTTTCCGCCTCCGTAAAGGCCGGAATAATGACTTCGCCATTCGTGACTTCTGCGGCCTTTGTTGCACTAAAAACCCCTTTGTTAATTTCCCGTTGATGATCGTTGTCGGCACAGAAGACAAAGGGGCTGTCAGTCCAGATTTGGCGGGCATTTTCTGCCACGGCAATCATATTGCTGGCATCAACTGTCATCAGAACCGGAAGGCCGGTTGCTTCGTGCAGGGAGGCGGCAGTAGCGTAACCTTCCGCAAATAACAGGGGGCGGCCAT
>OJPP01000592.1_pt1 | contig 10326 bp, 9 predicted proteins | sample 1598521 | NCBI WGS metagenome assembly OJPP01 (sample SAMN03922490, study PRJEB24848) | human gut metagenome | isolation source: stool sample | host: Homo sapiens | place: Germany | collected 2011-05 | reverse complement strand
CTTCCGTCATGGAGATACGGTTTCATTCTTGGCAGCAGGGAGTAGGCATAGGCTATGGCTTTTCCCATAAGACTTCGTTTTAGAACTTTAGGGTATGTGTTTTTAAGCCAGAGTTCAAAGCTGTCAAGCATCGGCTTGGATAGACGTTGGCGTAATTCAGCACGTCCTTCATACGGGAGTTCCTGTTTATCCGCCATGTATTCCACATTATACATATCCTGGATAAATTTGAGTCCCTGCATGGCATATTCCAGATTTTCTTCCTTGCACAGCTCTATATGTCTGCGGATATGCGCGAGACACCCACACAGACATACGTCCTCCCCATCCTCAAAGGCGTCATAAATGGGATGGCCGTCACTTTGGAGATATCCTTTGAAGTTTTTCAAAAGCCTGACCGCAACTTTTTGTGAACGCGATCCGTTGTCGTAATGGAAGAAGGCAGACGCGGCACAGCCGCTCGGACTATCCAGATGTATTCTTTTACGGCTTTATGCCTGTCGTGGTTTATAACCGGAAGCGTGGTCTCGTCAACCTGGAAGTAATCTGCGGCCAGTACTTTCTTCCTGAGTTCCAGATAAAGTGGCCTGAGAAGCTCGCAGACCGGTCTGAACCAGCCGTCCAATGTGTTTTTGGACAGTTTCACACCCAGATGTTCCAGCTGTTTCACTTGTCGGTAGAACGGGACATGATATTCGTATTTCTGTAAAAGGACCTCAGCGAGCATGGAAGCCCCTGGCATACCTTTATATATGGGCATCAGTGGCATGGGAGCGGTTATTACAGCCTTTTCTCCGTTATCAACGGCCTCCATTTCATTTTTCAGGGCGTATGTGGGACGTACCGTGTCTTTCACATAGAGGTAGCCGGGTTTCATCTCAAGGGTCCTGGTATGTTCCTCGCCTATCTTGACGTATCTGCTTAAATCGACATTCTCCGGTTCGATGACGACTGTTACAACCGGAAGGTTATCCATGACGACCCGGTTACGGCGCGGCGTTTTATTGGCGGCTCGGGACTTGGGGACGGTAATCTGTTCAGCCGCCCTGCTCCGGGCATCTTCGATTTCCGCCTCTATCTGTTCCAGGTCGCCATAGTCAAAAGGGAGCTTCGGGTCTCCGTTATCGACAGGCTTGCATTTCTCACTCATCTTTCCGAACACCTTCCTCTTCAGCCATGCCAGGGAGGCGTTCAACTCAACTATCGTACCCCGGAGTTCTTCTATGGTCCTTGCCTGGGCTGAGATGATCTCACTCTGTTTACGGTTGATATCCAGCAGCTGCTCCATTGAGGGTTCCACAGCTTGTCCGGTTGCATCTTCTTTTGCCATTCAATATCTTTTTTTTGATGATATAAAGATAGTCAAAAACAACAAGAAAAACAAGCCTTCAAGCTGTTTGTTTACAACTGTTTTACCAATGCTTTTTCAAATTGGAAAGCCGTCTTTGCCTGCCTTTGCTGACATCTTCATTGATGCCTTCCACCATAACGACCAGGTCACTCCAGGTCATGGGGTAAGAACGGGTGGCAGGATTATAGGCGGGTATCTTGAAGGTGCCTTCTTCAAGCAGTTTCTCATAAAGGACCAGACCGCCCGGTTCGGCATGGAGCAATTTTATCTTGGTCCGGAAACGGTTGTAGAAAATGAATACCTCCCCACTTCTGATGTCGCCTCCCATCCTCTCATGCACAAGGCCGCAAAGAGTGAACATACCTTTCCTCATGTCCGTATAACCGGGGCACAGGAAATATCTCATGCTGTCATTTAGGCAGAACATTGGCATTATATATTTTAGAGATCAGATTCAGGGCAGCTTCACAGCCGGAAGACCCTTTAAACTTCAACTTCAATCCGTTGGGTAATTCCAAGGATATTTCAGAGCTGTCCTTTCCTTTCAAGGGAAAGGGGACGCTAGGCTGGGGAGATGGCAGGGGAGCCTCGTGAGATATACCGGGGGATGGCGTGTCGCCATTGATTACTATGGGGACAAAGCTGTCTTTAACCCCTAAGCGGGAGGCTTCTGCCAATAACTCCCGCTCCGTTATACCGTATTTTTGTTTCCAAAGATAGAATCTACTACGGCTATAACCTTCATTCTCACAAAAATCAGCAATGGACAAACCACTCTGCTGCTGACGGAAAAGAACGGAGATAAATTTTTCTCTGCTCATCATGTGTTTACGTCGCTGCATCATAGGATATTATTTTTTTTGCAGCAAAAGTAAGGAGGGAAAATGAACTGTAGAAGATGTACTTACTCAGGCGCTTACTTTAAGGGGATATTCGACTTTTAGCCCCCAAAAAGATCAATATTGTTATGTACAACCGTCCAACCTGCGGGTAAAGTGCGCAACTCGGATCTGGACAGCAAGCTGAAAAGAGGCACAAGTATGTAGGCAACCCTGTTATAGCACCGGAATCTGCTGTGTCGCATGAATCAACCGTAGTCCCCGTGAAAGGCATGGCTATACCGCCAAGGGCTGTGGATGAAGTCGCAATGCGGAAAGCCGTCCTTTCCCAGGCAGTTCTCAGGAAGTCTTAAGAAAGAGGGGATAAACATCTGATACGGACAACTCGCAATACGATACGCAACGATGAAAGTGGTGAACAAATCTGGCACTAACGGATGCGCCTCTTTTATATGATTATAATATTAACAAGAAATGCCCGCCATTGTTCTTAAATGCGAATTATAACTTCTTACTGTTGGAAGATTATCTATAAATCGGGCATGAGGGTAAGAGTGCTTACAAACAATTCGGCCCGCTTTATTGGGGGCTGCCAAACCTCGACCGGCACCTGTACCACCCGCGGATATAAATTCGGACCGGAGGTATGGATGGTATTCCGCACACCGGACCAACGTACCCTTGCGGACAGTCCCGAGCCCGGCAAGCCATAATTCCGTCGGGTCAATTGAACAACCGCCTCTCGGAATATGTTCATATCATGGGCCGGTCCCGTATGCAGCTATTTTCCGGGGTACATGACATTGAGGACATACCGCCTGATGCCGACATCCGAGGTTATGTTTAAATTTGTATATTAATTTATATTTTTATATATTTGCAACAGTTGTTGTCTAATTTACATCAGAATGACACGTGTTCGGAATATGGGAAGAATACTGTCCGCATTCCTCATGCTGGGAATTTCCTCCATGTGCGGAGCCCAGATATATAAATACTTGGGAATAGAGGACGGATTGAGTAACCGGAGGATTTACCGTATCCAAAAAGACGGGAGGGGATACATGTGGTTCCTCACCCAGGAGGGGATGGACCGTTATGACGGCAAGCGGATCAGGCATTACACTGTTCTTGACGGCAATCTGAAGGTGGCCCCGCAAGTCAATCTGAACTGGCTCTACACCGACACGGAGAACACGCTGTGGGTTGTGGGAAGGAAAGGCCGTATTTTCCATTACGACACCCTCCATGACCGTTTCCGGATGGTATACAGGATACCCGGTCTTCAGGATGACTTCGCCACGGGCATGCTCTGTTACGCCTATATGGACCGTGGAGACCGCATATGGCTCTGTCAGGGTGACCATATCATCCGCTATGACACCCGCACAGGCATTGCGCAGCGGCTGGTCTCCCGTTTAAGAGGTGATATAACCGCTATCAGCGAGACGGACGGTACAAACCTTTTCATCGGTACCGTGAACGGACTTTTTCCGGTACGGGAAAGGGACGGTGTCCTTGAGGCGCTTGCGGACACGGACAGCATCCGGACGCCGGTCAGCGAACTCTACTACCACCCCGGTTCGAAGAAACTGTTCGTGGGAACCTTCAGGAAGGGCATACTTGTATACGGAGTGTCCGCAGGCAGTACGCTGCGGAATGTGGCCGTCAACCGGATCACCCCTCTCAATGACCGGGAGCTGCTGATAGCCACGGGCGGAAGGGGGGTATACAGGATGGATATGGACTCGCTAGTGCCCAAACCCTATATAACCGCCGACTACGCCAGCCACAACGGCATGAACGGAGACAATATCAATGACATTTATGTGGATGGCGGGGACCGTATCTGGCTTGCCAACTACCCCGCCGGAGTCACAATCCGGAATAACCGCTACCAGAGCTATGAATGGTTCCGGCACTCACCGGGCAACAGCCGGTCGCTGGTTAACGATCAGGTGCATGATGTCATCGAAGACAGCGAAGGCGACTTGTGGTTCGCCACCAGCAACGGGATCAGCCTGCTGCAGCCTGCGGTAGGACGGTGGCGCTCCTTTCTCAGCCGGTCCGATGGGATACAGGATGGCGGGAACCATATCTTCCTGACGCTCTGCGAGGTCTCGCCGGGTGTCATCTGCGCCGGCGGGTACGCTTCGGGCCTGTACAGGATCGAAAAGAAAACCGGGAGGGTGGAATACTTTCCCCCCTCCTTTGCAGCAGAGGGGCGTCCAGACCAGTATATCAATGACATCGGAAAAGATTCCGGAGGATGTATATGGACAGGGGGCTGCCACAATCTCAAACGTTTCGATCCCCATGACGGCACAGTACGCCTGTACCCGGTCCCGGGCCCCATCACCGCCATACTGGAGAAGGCTCCGGAATGGATGTGGATCGGTACCGGCATGGGGTTGTACCTGCTTGACGGGCACGGGGGGACCTGCAGACATATCGCCTTTCCAGTCGAGGCGGTTCATGTCTATGCACTGTACCAGGCACCGGACGGGCTCCTGTATATCGGCACCGGCGGGGCGGGACTTCTCGTCTATGACAGCGTGGAGGACAGGTTCGTCCGCCAATACCAGACCGAGAACTGCGCCCTGATATCCAATAACATCCATACCATTGTCCCCCGTGCGGACGGCACCCTGCTACTGGGGACCGAAAACAGCGTGGCCCTGTTCCGGCGTGAGAGCGGCACTTTCAGAAACTGGACGGCAGAACAAGGGCTGGCAAGCGTATGCCTCAATGCCGGGGTATCCACTTTCCGGCACGGGGAAAGCTTCGTGTTCGGGAGTAACACCGGAGCCGTCATGTTCCCCTCCGACATGAGGATACTCGCCCCGCATTTTTCTCGGATGCTCCTGCGGGATTTCATGATCTCCTACCGCCCCGTCTATCCCGGGGACAAGGGATCCCCCTTGAGGGAGGATATTGACAATACCGTCAGGCTGGAACTTGCATATGACCAGAATACCTTCTCCCTGGAAGCTGTCTCCATCAACTACGACTATCCCTCGAACATCCTATATTCATGGAAATTGGAGGGGCTCTACGAGGGCTGGAGCCATCCGGTCCAGAGCGGGCGGATACAGTTCACGAGCCTGCCCCCAGGCAACTACACCCTGCGTATCCGTGCCGTCTCCAATGAGGAGAAATACAAGGTGTATGAGGAAAGAAGCCTCGGTCTGAGTGTCGCCCGGCCGCTGTGGGCGGGTACATGGGCCATTGCCGGATATGCGTCATTGTGTGTGTTGGCTGGGGTGGTGTCTTTTCGCGTTGCCATGTTGCGCAGGCAGAAAAGGATATCAGACGAAAAGACGTGCTTCTTCATACATACTGCCCATGATGTCCGTACTCCGCTTACGCTGATCAAGGCTCCGCTGGAAGAGGTGGTGGAGAAAGACATGGTGAAGGCGGAGGGGATGGACAATGTACGGATGGCCCTGAAAAGCGTGGACGGACTTCTGGGATTGGTCACCAGCCTGATAGATTTCGAGAGTACGGACAACTACACCTTGAGACTTCATGTCTCGGAATATGAGCTCAACAGTTATCTGGAGACGACCTGTGAGGCATTCCGCACATATGCCTCCATCAGGGACATCGATATCACCCGTGAGAGCGGCTTCCCTTACCTGAATGTCCGGTTTGACAAGGACAAAATGGACTCTATATTGAAGAATATACTGTCCAACGCACTGAAGTACACTCCACGGGGCGGGAGTATCCAGGTCCGTGCCTTCGCGGACCGGCATGTATGGGGTGTGGAAGTGGAAGACACGGGGATTGGCATTCCACCTGAGGAACGGAAGAAACTGTTCAGGAACCATTTCAGGGGCAGTAATGCCGTCAATCTGCAAGTGGCGGGAAACGGTGTCGGACTGATGATGGTACATAGGCTGGTAAGGCTGCACGGAGGCAGGGTCCGCGTTACCAGTACCGAGGGGAAGGGGACCATGGTATGTGTTATTTTTCCCCTGAGGAGCAGACGCCTTGACAAGGCATGCCCCGTTGCTTCGCCCAGGAAACAGGATACCGGGAAAACCCGCATGGGACCGGATTGCGGCCCCATGCGTGAGATCCTTCCAACAATGACCGGCGGGGACCGGCAGCGTATTCTTATTGTGGAGGACAATGACGATTTGCGGACCTACCTTGAGGGGCTGCTGAAAGAGGAATACCTGGTCCAAACCTGTTCCAACGGACGGGACGCGCTGCTTGTGGCGAGAGAATACAATCCGGACCTGATACTTTCGGACGTTATGATGCCTGAAATGGGAGGGGACGAACTTTGCGCGTCCGTCAAATCCGATATTGAGACATCCCATATCCCGGTCATGCTGCTGACCGCCTTGGGAGATGAGAAGGACATGCTGGAGGGGCTGGAAAACGGAGCTGACGCCTATATCACCAAACCGTTTAGCATAAACGTGCTCAGGACGAATATCAGGAACATACTGGCAAACCGGGCACTGCTCAAACGGGCATACGCCGGTCTTGAGGACGGAGTCGGACAGGTTCCGCCGGACTGCCACAATACCCGGGACTGGAAATTCATGGCCTCCGTAAGGGAATGCGTCATGAAGAATATCGACAACCCCGGTTTCTGTGTGGACATGCTCTGTGGCATGCAGAACATGAGCCGCACCGGATTTTTCAACAAGTTGAAGGCGCTCACCGGCCATGCCCCGGCTGACTATATCCGCTCCATGCGGCTGCAATATGCGGCACAACTGCTCAGGGAAAAAGACTGTTCGATAACGGAAATCTCGGATGACTCGGGGTTCTCCGATGTCAGATATTTCAGGGAGGTGTTCAGGAAGTACTATGGAATGAGCCCGAGTGAGTACAGGAATTCGATGAGAGGATAACATCACGGGCAGACAGACTCCAGGATATGGCAGGTCTTATTGTCGGAGATGGTGTATGTTTCGCTCCGCACCGACAAGCCGGGCACGGTTAACTCGTTCACCGTAATGATGAAGGCGAACAGCCGCCCTGCCCCAGTATTGAGGCTCGTGCCTGATAGGGATAGTAGAAATAATAGTGTTCGTCCAACAGCCCGCCTGTGAGCGGTGTCGGACTTTCAGTTTTCCATACGAGACCGCCCGTGTCGGCATCCCTCTCGGCTGTCAGTTTCACGTTGGAATAGACTGTTTGAGTGCCCCGCACCACGTATAGGCCGCAGGCCCCGCCTTCGGAAAACTTGGTTTGGCAGCCATTCTCCACAGTACGGGTGGTTTTGCGAACAGCCGACGTATATCCACCATCGGTAACGGAGAAAGTAAGTTGCTGCGCCTTGTCTTGGTTGCCCGGGAGCTCTTCTTGCGTACAGGCGGCAAGCGATAGGAGCACCGCCGCCGGAATCGAATGTAGAATGCTTTGCTACAGTTTCTTTCTTTTTAATGTGATTAAAAAGCGCACACGGCCAGAAACCTAACTTTATAAGTACTTATCATTACTTTCCAGAGTGGCATCTGGAAAGTGTATGGCATATGCATTGTTAGGGCTATAATATGCCTCCGTAGACGACCAGTAAGAGGTGGTATAAATTGGTGTCGGACCGCCGGCAGCGACGAGGGATGGGTTGACTATATAATTCCAAATTTCGGCATTCGGAAAATCTTTCATCATAATCTTATCATCAGTAAGTCGGGCTGGGGTTAGTCTGCCTGTGGGGTCAGTGTCTTTCGGTATACAGAAGACGACACCGGCGACCGTCTTGCCCGCTACGGATTGCGGCTTCGGGTCTGCGATGACCTGAGCTTTCCCATTGGGATAGCGTTTGCGCAGTCCGCCGTCCGAAGTGCTCCTGCCCGAATAGATGTAGTCCCCAGCCTTCACTTCATCGGCAGTGTAGTGTATTGTTTTGGCTACCGCCACATTCTCCTCGCCGCCATCAATCCAGGTGTTGCCCGGCACCGTCTGCACCACGTCTATTTCATTCGTTTTTCCTCCGTGACACCTTCGCCCGCCATGAGCGTGAACTCTACTTTTGCCATGCGGTGGTTGAAACGGAGGCTGACGGCTTGGTCATAACCTCCCACTACGGTGACGTATAGAAGGCCGAAGCCGGCATACCCACCACTTTGGTCGATATCGGCATTCGGAGTCCGTGCCGTGACACATGTCTCGGTAGTGCTCTTCCGGTAAATGGTGTTTTCAGCATCCTTTGGGACAGTATTGCCCGAGGCGTCCATTACGTACCTTTGGAGGCTGAGCATGCCATCCAGCATCACTCCTATCTCCTTGCCGCCGGCACGGGGGTGCGGTTGCGCCACCTCCGCTGTCAGTCGCAATGGGTACTTGCCATCGGGTAAACGTGTAGTAGATTCTCCCGTTTCCATCTTGCCGCAAGAGACGAGTAGCCCGCCCGCGAGCATCAACATCGGCTACCAGCCGCTGATGCGCATCCATCGTCCGGAATATCCTGTTCCTTTCACATCGTTATTTTTCTTTGTTTTATGTGGTTAGAAAGCGCACACGGCACGCACATTGAGTGCGCCGTCCTTTTCGCTGAGCTGTGCGAAGGCATTGTAGAAATACACGCTAAAAGCGCCATTCTTATTACTGGGGCTCTCCGAAGAAGACCAGAAACGTTTATGGTTATTGCGCGGTGACAATGCGTCACCGCCAACGGCGGAGATGGAGACTTCGACTATATCCCTCGTCTCTGTGTTGTCCCGTGTGTACGCAATATTATCGACATCCTTATAACATAGCATGTGCAGTTCCTTTACCGACGGCAAGAACCATCCGGTGCTGTTTGCCGGGGCTGGATTATTTGCGATAAATGTTTTCAGGACCTCAGCAGGATTGACCAAGGCATCGGTTTTGCCGTTTGTCTTGCAATATCCGTTATACGCCCACAGCACTTTCGTGTTCTGGTAACCGAGTATCCTGTTTATGTTGCCGGTCGCATCGAAACCAGTGGCAATGTTTACGTACTCATCCTTATCGACAGGATTGAAATCTGTTCCTCTTTGAAAATCCGCCACCCAGTCGTTAACGTTTTGCCACGAGACGTTGCCCGGAGCATCTTTAATCGACACGGCAAGGCCATGGGTGCAATTGGGATGTTCTTTCACCATAATCTTGTCGAAATCCAGAGACGCCGGCGTGATCCGTCCTTCAGGATTGGTCTCTGCCGGTGTCCAGAAGACGATGGCCGCCACGCTTGCCTTCTGCTCCTCGGTCAGGGTAGTACCCTTAGGCAGCAGGTTGCCGTCGGCGAGCAGGTAATCTCCCCGTTGCATCGTGTAGTCCTTTACAGTTGTCACCGCGCCGTCCACCTTGTATCTCTTGTAACTGCCGGTAGAAAGGCCGGACGGGGTTATGGTGAACTCCTTGCTTCCCTCGTCATAATCTCCTTCGATAGTCGGTGCGGGAGTCGCGTGATTCACCAAGTAGCGGTATGTACCATCGTTCACGCGCAGCGGCTGGGCAATGCCAGAGAATGTAGTGGCGGGTGACACGGCGTAATCAGGAATCCTCTCGTCGGTAAACTTGTATTTAACGGTATTCGGCATCTCGATGACGGCCAATGCCATACGATGGTTCATGGTGAAAGAGAGGTGGAGGGTGTTGTCTTCCCCTGTCGTTGCGGAGCCTTCGGCAGTCATCAAGTCGGAGGCGGTATATGCCGCATGAGTACTTTGGTCGTCCTGAGGCTGCCAAGCGGAAACCAACGGGGCGAAGAATTCCGTGTCGGTCAAGGCTGAGCCTGTGGGAGTGGCAGTCTTTCCGCTCATATCCGTTTAGTAGGGATAGTAGAGGTAGTAGTGCTCATCCGACAATCCCCCCACAAGTGTCGTGTTGTCCTTGGACTTCCACACGAGGTCGCCCGTGGCGGCATCCCTCTCTGCGGTCAGTTTCACGTTGGAATAGAGGGTTTGAGTGCCGCGCGTCACGTATCGCCGTCAGGCATGTTTTTCCTGCCGCTATGAACAACGGCGGGGGTATATGGTTATCCGGATGTTGCCGATGGAAAAAATCGGCTGGAAGAAGAAATAAATTTCTCGCAACGTTTCACAACAGCTTTGACCTGATGCTTTTCAACACACGCCACACCGTCATGCCTGAGAGCTTTATTCTCTTCCTAAGCAGATAGTTGGCAATCCGTTGCGCTCCCCA
>OJPP01000588.1_pt1 | contig 10359 bp, 6 predicted proteins | sample 1598521 | NCBI WGS metagenome assembly OJPP01 (sample SAMN03922490, study PRJEB24848) | human gut metagenome | isolation source: stool sample | host: Homo sapiens | place: Germany | collected 2011-05 | reverse complement strand
GATAGCGTAGCGTCTCGTGGGCTCGGAGATGTGTATAAGAGACAGAACTATACCTGCCCTTGCAGGTCGTAAATACGTGCAACTCTACGTTAGTAAGAGATTTCTTCGATCGCAAAGTTACTGCTTTTTTCATCATTTGCAATATTGATTATCGATTTTAAATGGAGTTCCGTGTTGTTCAGCAAAATGCATAGTTTTAATCGGATAACACAAGTCGAATGCCAGCGCTTAAATTCCAGCCGGTTATCCAACCCCTAAACACCTCTCAATCCGCTCCGAATACCCCGTCTGCTACTGCGGAAAAGACGAAGGACGACCTGCAATTTTTCATTTTCGTTTTTAATTCGTATTTTTGTAAAATTATATACATATTAGAAACGTGAAACCGAGTTTACCGATTCTTTTGCTGGCTCTGGCCGCAGGCTGCGCCGGGCGGCGTCCGGCACCGTCGACAACGGCCGCACAGGCTCCCGTCGAACCCGTGCAGTATACCTACGTCGTCAAGGCGAGCTATCCGCACCTGACGACGAGCTACACGCAGGGGCTCTATTTCGACGACGGCTTCCTGTGGGAAGGCACCGGCCAGTACGGCGCCTCCGCGATTCAGCGGCTCGACCTCCCGACAGGTCGCGCCGACGTACTCGTCCGCCTGCCTCAGAGCGAATTCGGCGAGGGAATCGCCCGCGTAAAAGACCGTATCTATCAGCTCACGTGGCAGAACAACACGGCCCACATCTACGATGCGCAGACGTTCGAGAAACTGCGCGACGTACGCTATGCCGGCGAAGGCTGGGGGCTCGCCACCGACGGAGAGACGCTCTATCTGAGCGACGGTTCGGAGCACATCTGGGAGGTCGATCCCGCCACGTTCCGGCGCGGACGCAAGATCACGGTCACGGCCGCCGGCCGTCCCGTGCAGTTCCTCAACGAACTGGAATGGATCGAAGGAAAGATCTGGGCCAACGTCTACACCACCGACCAGATCGTCATCATCGATCCCGCTACGGGGACGGTCGAAGGGGTCGTGGACCTCGCGGGACTGCTGCCCGAAGAGGAGATCACCCCCGCGACCGACGTACTCAACGGCATCGCCTACGACGCAGCTACGCGGCGCATCTTCGTCACGGGAAAGAATTGGAGCCGGTTGTTTGAAATCGAAATCGTCAAAAAATGAGAAAACCGATCGAAGAGATACTCGACGAACGCATCCTGCTGCTCGACGGCGGCTTCGGCACGATGGTGCAAGGCTACGGGCTGGACGAAGCGGCCTACCGCGGCGAACGGTTCCGCGACTGGGAACGGCAGCTGCGCGGCTGCAACGACCTGCTGGCGCTGACCTGCCCCGACGTGGTGCGCGAAATCCACGAAAAATACCTCGCCGCAGGCGCCGACATCATCGAAACCGATTCGTTCAATGCCAACGCCGTCTCGCTGGCCGACTACGGTTTGGAGGGCTGCGCCTACGAAATCGCCCGCGCAGCAGCCGGCGTGGCCCGCGCAGCAGCCGACACCTTCACCGCACGCAACCCGCTCAAACCGCGCTTCGTCGCCGGCTCGATCGGCCCCACCAACCGCACGCTCTCGATGTCGGCGGACGTCAACGATCCCGCCGCGCGCGACATCACGTTCGCCGAGATGTGCGCCGCCTACCGCGAGCAGGTGCGGGGATTGCTGGACGGGGGCGCCGACCTGCTGCTTATCGAAACGGTCTTCGACACGCTCAACGCCAAGGCTGCGCTGGCCGCCGTCGACGACGAGTGCCGCACACGCGGCATCCGCACGCCGGTGATGATCTCAGGCACGCTCTCCGACGCATCGGGACGCACCCTTTCGGGACAGACCGTCGAGGCCTTCTACGCTTCGGTAGCCCATGCACGGCCGCTTTCGGTCGGGCTCAACTGCGCCTACGGCGCCAAGCAGCTGCTTCCCTATCTGGAACGGCTGGCCGCCGTGGCCGAGACGCGCATCTCGACGCACCCCAACGCCGGCCTTCCGAACATCATGGGCGGCTACGACGAGACGCCGGCGATGTTCGCCGCCGACTGCGCCGAGTACATGCGGCGCGGGCTGGTCGACATCATCGGCGGCTGTTGCGGCACCACCCCCGAACATATCTTCGAACTTGCGAAGATCGCGGGCGACTACGCGCCGCGGCGTCTCCCCGCACCGCGCCATATCACGGTCCTGAGCGGTCTCGAACCGCTGCGCATCGTCCCCGAGGCCAACTTCGTCAACATCGGCGAGCGCACCAACGTGGCCGGCTCGGCGAAGTTCGCCCGTCTCATCCGCGAAGGCGACTACGACGAAGCGCTCACCGTGGCCCGCGCACAGGTCGACGCCGGAGCGCAGCTCGTCGACGTCTGCATGGACGACGGCCTGATCGACGGGCCGCAGGCCATGCGCCACTTTCTGAACCTCATGGCCTCGGAGCCCGAAATCGCCCGTGTGCCGGTGATGATCGACTCGTCGAAATGGGAGGTGCTCGAAGCCGGTCTGCAAGTCGTGCAGGGCAAGAGCGTCGTCAACTCGATCTCGCTCAAAGAGGGCGAAGGCACCTTTTTGGAACGTGCCGCCACCATCCGCCGCTACGGCGCGGCGGCCGTGGTGATGCTCTTCGACGAACGGGGACAGGCCGACACCTACGCCCGCAAGATCGAGGTGGCCGAACGCGCCTACCGGCTGCTGACCGAAGCGGGATTCCCGCCCGAAGAGATCGTTTTCGATCCCAACGTACTGGCCGTCGCCACGGGCATCGAGGCGCACGACCGCTATGCGCTCGACTTCATCGAAGCTACGCGCTGGATCAAGGAACACCTGCCCCACGCCAAGGTGTCGGGCGGCGTTTCGAACCTCTCGTTCGCCTTCCGCGGCAACAACGTCGTGCGCGAGGCGATGCACTCGGTCTTCCTCTACCACGCCATCGCGGCGGGAATGGACATGGGCATCGTCAATCCCCAGTTGTTGCAGGTTTACAGCGACATCGAACCCGCACTGCTCGAACGCGTCGAGGACGTCGTCCTCTGCCGTCGTGCCGACGCTGCCGAGCGGCTCATCGACTACGCACAGCATCTCCGCACCGACACCGCGGCCGAAGGAGCCGCACACGAGGAGGCGTGGCGCACCCGGCCGCTGCCGGAACGCATCGAATACGCTCTGCTCAGAGGAGTGACCGACCACATCGAGACCGACACGCTCGAAGCCTACCGCGAACTGGGCGACCCGATGCAGGTGATCGACCGGCTGCTGATGCGTGCGATGGCGCGCGTAGGCGAACTCTTCGGCCAGGGCAAGATGTTCCTGCCGCAGGTCGTCAAGTCGGCGCGCGTGATGAAACGCGCCGTCGGGGTGCTCACCCCCTATATCGAACAGAACGCCGCCGGCCGAAAGTCGGCGGGCAAGGTGATCGTGGCCACGGTCAAGGGCGACGTCCACGACATCGGCAAAAACATCGTCGCGGTGGTCATGGCCTGCAACGGCTACGAGATCCGCGACCTGGGCGTCATGGTCGAGGCGCAGCGCATCGTCGACGAAGCGGCCGCATGGGGCGCCGACGCGATCTGCCTGAGCGGCCTGATCACCCCGTCGCTCGACGAAATGATCCACGTGGTCGAGGAGGCCGAACGCCGCTCGCTGCACATCCCCTTCATCATCGGCGGAGCCACCACCTCCGACCTCCACACGGCCGTGAAGATCGCCCCCTGCACGGCGGCACCGGTCATCCACTCGCGCGACGCGAGCGAGAACAACCGCATCCTCGCGGCCCTGCTGGGTCCCGACCGCGAAATCTATGTCGCCGAGGTGCAGGCTCGCCAGCAACGGCTGCGCGACGACTACCTGCGCCGCGAACGGCTGCGCGATCTGATCCCCGTCGCCGATGCCCGCCGCAACCGCCGCCCGCGTCCCGCATCGCAGATCGCGCCCGCAGCCCACACGGGACGGCTCGTCTTCCCCGACTTCGACATCGCCGACGTCGAACCCTTCATCGACTGGAACTTCTTCTTCCCCGCATGGGGGCTCAAAGGACGCTGCCCCGACCTCTTCGACCACCCCGAACGGGGCGACGAAGCCCGCAAACTCTTCGACGACGCACAGGCGTTGCTGCACCGCATCGCCGACGAACGGCTCCTCACGCTGCAAGGCGTCGTGGGAATCTACCCCGCCGTCAGCCGCGGGGACGACATCCTCCTCACCGATGCGAAGGGACGCCGCCATACGCTGCCCATGCTTCGCAACCAGACGCGCGGCGCCGAAAACCTCTGCCTGTCCGACTTCATCGCCGACCGGCGCGACGGCGCGACCGACTACATCGGCGCCTTCGCCCTCACGGCCGGAATCGGCCTGCAAGAGCTTTGCGACAAGTTCCGCTCCGAGGGCGACGACTACTCGGCCATCATGGCCAAGCTGCTCGCCGACCGCCTCACCGAAGCCTTCGCCGAAGTGGTGCACAGCTTCGTGCGGCGGCAGATGTGGGGCTACGAAACCGCAGAGGCGCCGACGCCGCAGCAGGTCATCGCGGGCGAATACCGCGGCCGGCGCATGGCCTTCGGCTACCCCGCCTCGCCCGACCACTCGCTCAAACGCGAGATCTTCGATCTGCTCGCCGTCGAACAGACGACCCGCATGCGGCTGACGGAGAACTGGATGATCTCGCCCGGCGAAGCGCTCTGCGGGTTGTTCTTCTCCGATGCCCACTATTTCTCCGTCGGACAGATCGACGCCGAACAGCTGCGCGACTACGCTGAACGGCGCGGACTGGCAGTCGAAACCGTTGAAAAAATCATTCCGAACAACGTCTGAACATGAACGTACTGGATATCATCCGCGAAACCTCCGCACGGGAGACGACCCGCTTCTCGTTCGAATTGCTGCCGCCGCTCAAAGGCGACGGCACCCGCAGCGTCTTCACCACGATCGAAGCCCTGCGCGAATTCGACCCCGCCTTCATCAACGTCACCTTCCACCGCGAGAGCATCAAGGAGACGCTTACCCCCGACGGCCACATCGAGTGGCACCGGATGCGGCGGCGTCCCGGCACGGTGGGCATCTCGGCCGCGATCCGCGACCGCTTCGGCATCGAGGTGGTGCCGCACCTGATCTGCGGCGGCCTGTCGCGCTACGACATCGAGGACGCGCTCATCGACATGGACTTCCTCGGGCTGCACAACGTGCTGGCGCTGCGCGGCGACTGCGGCCCCAACGAACGCCATTTCATGCCCCATCCGCAGGGGCACTCCCACGCCATCGACCTCGTGCGGCAGATCGCGGCGATGAACCGCGGCGAGTTCGTCGACGGCGAAGTGGAGGAGTGCCACCACTCGAAATTCTCGATCGGCGTGGCGGGCTATCCCGAAAAACACGTCGACGCCCTCGACGCCGAAAGCGACCTGCGCCACCTCAAAGCCAAGGTCGACGCCGGCGCCGACTACGTCATGACGCAGATCTGCTACGACGCCGACCGTATCCTGGCCTTCATCGGCCGCTGCCGCGAAGCGGGGATCGACGTGCCGGTCATCCCGGGCGTGAAACCCCTTTCGACGCTGCGGCAGCTCACGCTGCTCCCCGAAACCTTCGCCATCGAACTGCCCGAAGCGCTGCGCAGCGAAGTCCGGACGCATGCCGACCGCCCCGAAGCGATCCGCCGCATCGGCGTGGAGTGGGCCGTCGACCAGTGCCGCCGGCTGAAAGCCGCCGGCGTACCGGTGATCCATTTCTATACCATGGGCCGTGCCGAGAACGTGCGCCAAATCATCAAGGAGGTATTCTGACCATGGCCGACGAGCTCGACATCATCGCTTTCCGCCGTGCGCTGCACCGCCGTCCCGAACTCTCGTTCCGCGAGACCGGGACGCACGACCTCATCGCCCGCACGCTCGACGGGCTGGGCATCGCCCACCGCACCGTCGCCCGCACGGGCGTCCTGGCACGCATCGAAGGCCGCGGCGATCTTCGTCGTGCGGTCGTCCTGCGCGCCGACATCGACGCGCTGCCGATCCGCGAACAGGCCGACGTAGCGTGGCGCTCGCTCAACGACGGGGTGATGCACGCCTGCGGCCACGACGTCCACACGGCCGTGCTGATGGGTGTCTTGCAGGAGCTCAATCGTTCGCGCGATTTCGAGGGGACGCTTCTCGGGCTCTTCCAGCCGGGCGAGGAGTGCAACCCCGGAGGCGCGTCGCTGGTGCTGGCCGAAGAGCCTTTCGCCGACTACGACGTGCGGGCCGTGGTAGGCGAGCACGTCGAACCGTCGCTCGAAGTGGGCACCTTCGGATTCCGCGCGGGCAAATACATGGCTTCGAGCGACGAACTGCGCTTCACCGTACACGGCACAGGAGGCCACGCCGCACTGCGCAATCAATTGCACGATCCCGTAGCCGCCGCCGCCGAACTCGTCGGCGGACTGCTGGCCCTCAACCTGCCGGAGCGCGTCCTCTCGATCGGCCGCATCGAGGCCGACGGCGCGACGAACGTCGTCCCCGACGACGTCCGGCTCGAAGGGACGCTGCGCACCTTCGACGAGGCGCTGCGCTGCGCCTCCTACGACGCGATCCGCGACATCGCCGCCTCCGCCGACCGCCGGTACGACACACGGACGGCCGTCGACATCGGGCGGGGCTATCCCTGCGTGGTCAACGACCCCGCCCTCGCCTCGCTCGCCCGCAGCCTGGCCGCCGAACGGTGTCAGGCCGTCGACCTACCGCTGCGCACGACGGCCGAAGACTTCGGGTTCTACACGCACCTCTATCCTTCGCTGTTCTACCGGCTGGGCGTCGGCGCGGCGTCGGGGAAACCGCATACATCGACCTTCTCGCCCGACGAGAAGGCCATCACCACGGGCATAGCCTTCATGCAGGCGCTGGCCCTCAAACTGTTGAATGAAAAATGACAAGAACGAAAAAACAAACCCATAACGGCGACGAACGCGCCGCGCTGATTCTGGAACTGTTCCGGCAGCTGCCCGACAACAAATTCTCGCTGCGCCACCTCGCTTCGGCATCGGGCGGCGCAAGCAAGGAGGGCCGCCGCGAGACGATGCAGATCGTCGAACAACTGCTCGCAACGGGCGTCATCGAGAGCTGCCCGCGCGACAAATACCGCCTGAGCCCCGCCCAGCGGCCCCGACTCGAAGGCACGGTCGAGATGCTGAATACCGGCTCGATGTTCGTGCATGTCGAAGGCATGGAGCAGCAGGTCTACATCCACTCGCGCAACTCGCTGAACGCTCTCGACGGCGACCGCGTGCAACTGGTGCTCACGCGCAAGGCACGGGGTTCCAACGCCCCCGAAGGCGAGATCACCGCGATCGTCGAACGCAGCCGCAAACGCTACGTCGGCACGGCCGAAGTCAACGAACACAATGTCTTCGTGCGTATCGACTCGCGCAAGATGCCCGTCGACGTCTACCTCCACAAGCGCGACTGCCCGAACGTGAAAAACGGCGACAAGGTCGTCGTACGCATCGCCGAATGGGCGCCCGGCTCGAAAAGCCCCGTGGGCGAACTGGTCGACATTCTGGGCAAGGCGGGCGAGAACGACACCGAGATGCACGCCATTCTGGCCGAATACGACCTCCCCTACCGCTTCGAGCCGGAGGTCGAGGCGGCAGCCGAAGCCATCGACGGGCGCATCACCCGCAAAGACTACGCCGAGCGGCGCGACTTCCGGCAGACGGTGACCTTCACCGTCGATCCGGCCGACGCCAAGGACTTCGACGACGCGCTGTCGGTCCGCAAAGTCCGCGACGGCGTGTGGGAGGTGGGCGTCCATATCGCCGACGTGACGCACTACGTGCGGCCGGGTTCGGTGGTCGACACCGAAGCCGAAGCGCGCGGCACGTCGGTCTATCTGGTCGACCGCACCGTGCCGATGCTGCCCGAACGGCTCTGCAACGAACTCTGTTCGCTGCGGCCGCACGAGGAGAGCCTCTGCTTTTCGGCGGTTTTCACCCTCAACGAGAACCTCGAAATCCTCGACGAATGGTTCGGCCGCACGGTGATCTACTCCGACCGCCGCTTCGCCTACGAGGAGGCGCAGCAGGTGATCGAGACCGGCCGGGGCGACTACGCCGAAGAGATCCTTACGCTCAACCGGCTGGCGCAGGCCATGCGCCGCGAGCGGTTCCGCAACGGCGCGATCAGCTTCGACCGCGCCGAGGCCAAATTCCGGCTCGACGAGAAGGGCCGGCCGCTGGGCGTCTATTTCAAGGAACAGAAGGAGGCCAACCAGATGATCGAGGAGTTCATGCTGCTGGCCAACCGCCGCGTTGCCGAGTTCTGCGGCAAGGTCAGAGGACGCAAGTCGGGCCGCACGATGGTCTACCGCGTCCACGACGAACCGAACGTCGACAAGTTGCAGAGCTTCCGGCAGTTCATCCTGCGCTTCGGGCACGTCTTCAAGGCCTCCGAGGGCCGTCCCGTCGCCAAGGAGATGAACAAGCTCTTCCAGAAGGTCAAGGGCCGCCCCGAAGAGAACGTCGTCACGACGCTGGCCGTACGTTCGATGGCCAAAGCCTACTACACCACCAACAACATCGGCCACTACGGACTGGCCTTCCCCTACTACACCCACTTCACTTCGCCGATCCGCCGCTATCCCGACATGATGGTGCACCGCCTGCTGGCACGCTACCTCGAAGGCGGCAAGACGACCGACAAGGCGACATTCGAAGCGCTGTGCGAGCACGCCTCGGAACGCGAAGTGATCGCCGCCGAGGCCGAACGCGCCTCGATCAAATACAAGATGGTGGAGTTCATGCAGGCACGCCTGGGCGAGGAGTTCGCCGGCCACATATCGGGCATCACCGAGTGGGGCATCTTCGTCGAGATCGACGAGAACCACATCGAAGGGCTGGTGGCCATGCGCGACATGCACGACGATTTCTACGACTTCGATCCGGCCGAATACACCGTGACGGGCCGCTCGACGGGCCGGCGCTTCACGCTGGGCGATGCCGTGCGCATCCGCGTCAAGCGCGCCGATCTGCAAAAACGCCAGCTCGACTTCGACATGGTGCTGCCCGACGCACCCCGCACCGACACCCCGCAGCGAGGCCACCGGAGTCCGCAGGTAAAACGCCGCCGCTGACATGACGACCGACCGCATACTCGACAAGGCCGTGCGGCGCGAGCCGCTCACGCGCGACGAAGCCTATGCGCTCTACGAATGCACGCCCGTGCAGGAGCTGGCCGCAGCGGCCGACGCCGTACGGCGTGCGACGGTCGCCGACCCGACGGTCGTGACGTGGCAGATCGACCGCAACGTCAATATCACCAACGTCTGCATCTCGGGCTGCAAGTTCTGCAATTTCCACTGCAAGCCCCACGATACGCAGCGCGCCTTCGTCACCTCGCGCGAGGAGTACCGCGAAAAGATCGCGCAAACGCTTGCGCTGGGCGGCGACCAGCTGTTGTTGCAGGGCGGGCTGCATCCGCAACTCGGCATCGACTTCTACGAAGAGTTGTTCCGCGACCTGAAACGGATGTTCCCCCGGATCCGGCTTCATGCGCTCGGTGCGCCCGAAGTGGCCCACATCGCCCGCATCAGCGGTCTGACGACGCTCGAAACGCTGCGCCGGCTCATGGCCGCCGGACTGGATTCGCTGCCGGGCGCCGGAGCCGAAATCCTCGACCCCGACGTGCGGCGCGCGATCTCGCCCGCCAAGCCCTCGGTGGCGTCGTGGCTCGCGGTGATGCACGAAGCCCATACGCTGGGGCTGGCCACGTCGGCCACGATGATGTACGGCCACGTCGAGCAGCCGCGCCAGCGCGTCGACCACCTGCTCGCGATCCGCGATCTGCAAGCGCGCTGCCCCGAAGGGAAGCCCGGCTTTCTGGCCTTCATCCCGTGGATCTTCCGCTCGACGGGCACGCGGCTCGAAGCCGAAGGGATATCGACCGATTTCTCGCCGCTGGAATACATCCGCATCATCGCCGCCAGCCGGCTGATCCTGAACAACATCCCCAACATACAGGCGTCGTGGCTCACCGTCGGCCGCCAGACGGCGCAGGCGGCGCTCCACAGCGGCGCCAACGACATGGGGTCGATCATGATCGAGGAGCACGTCGTCTCGTCGGCCGGCGCCGACAACCGCTTCGACGCCGAAGGCATCCAGCAGGCGATCCGCGAAGCGGGCTTCACGCCGCGCCTGCGCAACCAACTCTACGAACTGCGGCCGTGGCCGCTCGACGACACGCTCCGATGAACCGCCCTGCAACCCTCCTCGTCCTCCTGCTGGCCGGACTGCTCGCCGGCTGCGGCGGCGGTTCCCGGCCGACCGGCATACGAGCCGCCGAAACGCCGGCCGACGACGTGGCCGAATACCAGCCCCGCTGGCGGTCGCACACGGTCGACTCGACGCAGTAC
>OJPP01000577.1_pt1 | contig 10488 bp, 9 predicted proteins | sample 1598521 | NCBI WGS metagenome assembly OJPP01 (sample SAMN03922490, study PRJEB24848) | human gut metagenome | isolation source: stool sample | host: Homo sapiens | place: Germany | collected 2011-05 | reverse complement strand
GCCGGCGGCGTGTACGTCGGCAAAAATACTTCTCGGCTCGCAAACGTGCGAGCGAAGCGAGTGCGCTGCGGCGAGCCGCGGCCTTTTCAAGCGAGAGCCCAACGAAGTGGGTCTCGTTTGAGAGCTTGTCAAAAAATTTTTTTGACAAGCTCAGCGGTGCGCCCATTCAGGCGCACCGCAAGGCCCTGCAAAAGACTTGAGAGACGCTTCCCGCTTTACACGCTCAAGTCCTTTTTGCCGCTGAGTTTGAAAAACACAAGAAGCGACACGATCGAAGTGAGAGTCAGGATCGTGGAGTAGGCCGCCGCATTGCCGAAGTTGCTGCGGATGACCTCGGAATAGATCGCCACAGTGAGCGTCATGGTCTTGCTGGTGTACAGAATGACCGAGGAGCTCAGCTCGCTGATAAGCGTGATCCAGCTCATGATCGCGCCGGAGAAAACGCCGGGGAGCATCATGGGGATCGTGACACGCAGAAACGTTTTGAGCTGCGATGCGCCGAGACTGATGGACGCTTCCTCCACGCTGGGGCTGATCTGCCCGATGATGGCGGTGCTCGATCGGATCGTATACGGCATGCGCCGGATGGAGAGCGATATAACGATGATGAGCACCGTGCCGCCGAGCATAAACGGAGGCCCGTTGAAGGCGTACAGGAACGAAATGCCGAGCACCGAGCCGGGGATGATGTACGGGAACATGGTGAGCACATCGAGCACCGAGGTGAGCGCATTGCGCTTGCGGACGCTGAGATACGAGATCAGTATTCCGCATACGACTACGATCACGATGGCGATCAGGCCGAAGAGGTAGCTGTTGGTAATGGCGCTGGTGTTGCTCTTGGCAAAGATGTTGCGGTAGTTATCGAGCGTAAACTCGCCGGTGAAGAGAGAGCCGTTGATCGTGCCGATGAAGGACGTGATAAGCACCGTGATCTGCGGCAGCGCCGCGACGAGCGCCACGAGATACACCACGATGTGGGAAACGACGCCGCGCCAGCCCTTCGGATCTGCCGCCTCCATGGGCTTGAGCGCCGACATGGAATAGGTGAACCGGCGGCCGAGCGCCTTTTGCAGGAAGAAGAACATCAGCGCGATAACGATGACGATCAGACACATCGTGGCGGCAAAACCGTCGTTCGTGCCGACCTCGCCCATAAACTGCGTATACAGCATGACCGGGAAGGTCTTATACCCCTCGCCGATGATCATGGGCGTGCCGAAGTCGGCAAATACGCGCATGAATACAAGCAGCGCGCCCGCGAGCAGCGACGGCATCACCAGCGGGAAGATGATCTTCGTCACACGCTGGAAGGCGTTGCAGCCAAGGCTCTCCGCCGCTTCGTTCAGGGAGTTGTCCAGATTCTTCATTGCGCCGGAAACATACATGTAGATCAGCGGGAAGGACTGGAGCGAAAAGACGAGAACGATGCCGGCAAAGCCGTAAATGCCCGGCAGCTTCACACCGAAGAGGGCGTTTATGATGCGGGTGATAAATCCATTCCGGCCTAGGAGCTGGATCCACGAATACGCGCCGATGAACGGGGGCGAGAGATACGAGATCACGATGAGGATGTTGATGAGACCCGCGCCGCGGATCTTCACGCTGCGCAGCAGATACGCCATCGGCACGCCGATGAGCGACGCTACGAGCGTGGACACGACCGTGACTTTAAAGCTGTTGACGAGCGCACCCCAGTAATACTTCTTCGTGAAGAACTTTACAAAGTAGCTCAAATCGATCTTCCCGCCGGTAAAAAGGCTCTTGATGAGCAGCATACCGATGGGATAGATGACGAACAGCAAAAAGAGCGCGAGCAAAACGAGCGTCAGCGCCGTCCAGCCGTTGAAGCGCTTTTCTCCGGCGTATCTCATAAAAGCTCCTCCCGGATGACCAGAGAGCGCTTTCCGTCGGCGGTAAAGACATTGATGCGGCGCGGCTTCACGCGCAGGCGCACCTCCGCGCCGTCCGGAATGACCGCCCATTCCTCGTCGCTGTCGCGGACGGCTTCGATCTCCTGCCCGGTGGGGAGCGTAAGAAAATAATGCGTGGTGGTGCCGAGGAAGACACTGCTGCGCACCGTGGCGGGAATGCCCTCGCCTTCGCCGGTCGAGAGCAGGAATTCCTCCGGCCGGACCGCCGCGAGCACGTCCATGCCGTCGGATGCCTCGCCGCGGAGATTCGTCATCGCCGCGCGGTAGTCGCTCCCGGCAAAGCAGAGCTCCGCGCCGTCCTCGCCGCGGGAGACCGTCGCGTTCAGGAAGTTTGAGAGGCCGATGAAGTTGGAGACAAAGCGGTTGGCCGGGCGCTGGTAGACGCGCTGCGGCGTGTCGATCTGCTGGATAACGCCGCCGTCCATGACGGCGATCCGGTCGGAGACCGCGAGCGCCTCCTCCTGATCGTGGGTGACGTACACGGTCGTAATGCCGAACTGCTGCTGGATGCGCTTGATGGCGTTGCGCATTTCCACGCGCAGCTTCGCGTCCAGGTTGGACAACGGCTCGTCCATCAGCAGCACCTCCGGCTCGATGACGATGGCGCGGGCGAGCGCCACGCGCTGCTGCTGTCCGCCGGAGAGGTTTGCCGGCATGCGGTCCTTGAGATGGTCGATCTTGACGACCTTGAGGATGCTGTTGACCTTGCGCTCTATTTCATCCTTCGGCAGCTTGCGGTTGCGCAGGCCGAAGGCCACGTTATCGAATACATTCATGTGCGGGAATACCGCGTAGTTCTGAAACACCATGCCGATGTTCCGTTTGTTGGTGGGGATATCGTTGATGACGCGGTCGTTGATCTTGAACGTGCCGCCTTCGATGGAGTTGAATCCGATGATCATGCGGAGAAGCGTCGTTTTGCCGCAGCCGGAGGGGCCCAGCAGCGTGAAAAATTCGCCCGGCTTGACTTCCAGAGACAGGCCGTTGATGATCGTGTCGTTGCCGTAGCGCTTGATGGCGTTTTCAATGGTAATGGTGGCTCCCATCGTTTCAGTTCCCTTTCTCTGCGAGATTCTTTGTAGAATGTGCGGGTCTGCGGCGCACGGCCGCAGACCCGCACGGGATGCTTTCCTTGCGAATTAAGCCACGTTTTCGAGGCACTCGCTGTATTTTTCGGTGATGGCGGACTTGTTGGCGGCGACCCACACGCCGTCATAGGACTCCAGACGGGTGATCTCGCTCCACGGCGTCAGGCTGTCGTTGAGCTGGACGTTCTGGCGAAGCGGGCGGACCGTGAGGTTCTGTCCGACATAGTTCTGGCAGGTCTCGCTGAGCATATAGTCCACAAACTTCTTGGCGTTCTCCATGTGCGGAGCGCCCTTGATGATGGACACGCACTGACCGGACATCAGAGCACCCTCTTCCGGGAACACGACCTTCACGGCGACGCCGTCACGGACGTAAGCGGCAGCGGGGTCTTCCCAGGTCAGGCCGACGATGTACTCGCCCTCGGCAACGCCCTTGTAGACCTGCGAGGAGCTGGTGAGCGCAACGCCGTCGAGATTCTCAACGAGCTTGGCCGCCCAATCCCACGCGGCGTCGGACATCGGGTCGCCGCTGCCCATGTCATAGAGACCGGCGATCAGGCACTGGAACGCGGAGCTGGAGTTCACGGGGTCGCCCGCGGCAATCTTGCCCTTGAGCGCGGGGTTAAGAAGGTCGGCGAAGCCGTTGATCTCGATATCACCGGCGAGATCGGTGTTCACGATGAACACGGTGGGGTCGCAGAAGGCGGGGGAAGAATAACCGGTGGTGTTCTTGTAGCCTTCCATCATGTTGGCGTCTTCGGGGGAGACATACTCTTCAAAGCAGTCGGTGTAATCCTTGAGCATGGCTTCATCCGCCGCCCAGCAGATATCGCCCTGGGGATTGGCAGCTTCGGAACGCACACGCTTGAGCACCTCGCCGGTGCCGCCGGTGACGACCTCGACGTGGATGCCGGTGTCCGCCTCGAAATTCTCGATGACGGCGTTGTTCAGGCTCTCGCTTCTGGCGGTATAGACGATCAGGGTCTGCTCGCCTTCGGCGGGGGCTGCGGTGTCGCCGCCCTCGGCGGGAGTGCTCGTCTGGCCGCAAGCCGCAAGCGCGAGCACCAGCGTCAGCGCCAGCACCAGAGCCATGAGCTTCTTCATTTTCATCTTCATTTCCTCCTTTTGTTTTGAGCCGTTACGACTCATTGCAGTTTTATTGTACTATACCGAACAAGGAAGTAAATCCCACAAAACGCAACCCTTTCAGGGAATTTTTCAAACTAAATGCCGGTTTTATATAAAGGAAAACGTTTCAATTTGTTCACTTTGCACAATACGCAAAAATTCCCGGCACAGACATCCAATGCCCGTGCCGGGGATTCTCAAAGGCTTTATTGTCCGTCAAAGTGGACGGTGATCTTGGTTCCGGCGTCCGGCTCGCTCCAGAGCTCAAGGCGCGCCTTGTGCATCGCCGCGGCGTGCTTGACGATGGAAAGGCCGAGGCCCGTGCCGCCGAGCTGCCGGGAATGGCTCTTGTCCACGCGGTAAAACCGCTCGAACACCCGGTTCTGGTGCTCATACGGAATGCCGATGCCCGTATCCGCCACGGACAAAACCGTTTCGCCGCCGCGCTTTTCCGCCGTGACGGTCACGCTGCCGCCGGGACGGTTATACTTTACGGCGTTGTCGCAGAGGTTATAGACAAGCTCCTGCAGCGCCGTGCGCACGCCCTGTACGACGGCCTCCCCGCCGCGGAGCGTGAGCGTCACGTCCCGCCGCTCCGCCGCCGGGCGGAGAGAGGCGAGCGTTTCCTCCGCGAGAGCATAAAGATCTACGTTCTCCGTCTCCGGCGCGGCGGTTTCCTCTTCAAGACGGGAGAGCTCGATGATATCGTCCACAAGCGCCATGAGCCGCTGGGATTCCTTGTAGATATCACCGGCGAACTCGCCCACCCGCTCTGGCGGAACCATGCCGTTGGCGAGAAGCTCCGCAAACCCGGAGATCGACGTGAGCGGCGTTTTGAGCTCGTGCGACACGTTCGCGGAAAATTCGCGCCGCAGCGCCTCGCGCTGCTCGCGCTCGGTCGTGTCGAGCGCGATGACGACCGAGCCGGTGATCTGGTTTTCGGAAAAGACGGGCGTTGCGATCACATAGTAATACCGCTCGTGCATTTCAAGAGTCAGCTCCGTGCGGCGGCCGGCGAGAGCGCGCTCGGCGGCACGGACGATCTCCTCCGGGCAGCCGCCGCGGTTGAGGTTGTCCGCCTCGCCGTCCGGCGGCGCGGGCAGAAGATAGCTCGCCGATACATTGCGGGAGAGAACGTTCAGCCGCTTATCAAGCAGGAGGAAGCTCTCCCCCATGTTCTCCGTGATCGCGGCAAAGTCGCGCCGCGTCTGTCCGAGCGTTTCCTCCTGCTGGCGGATGAGACGATTCTGCGCGCGGATGCGCGCAAGCAGCGGCACGAGCTCTTCGTACGGCGCTTCCGTGCCGGGCGTTTCCGGGTCGATCTTCCGGATGGGGTCAACGATGCCGCGCGCCACGGCCCAGCCGCCCGCCGCGGCGAGACAGAGCGCGATCGGCAGCAGCCACAAAAGGTGCGATGATACCTGCGCTCTCGCCTCAGTCCCGGCAAGCTGCGGCTGCGCGATGGCATACGTCGCGGCGGAGCCGAGCAGGATCGCGGCGAAGAGCAGAAGCCCCACACGCAGAAAGAGCTTTCCCTTCATGGCGCGCTCCCCTTCTCCGGGGTAAAGCGGTAGCCGACGCCGCGCACCGTTTCGATGTATGCCCCCGCCGCGCCGAGCTTGGTGCGCAGCGTGCGCACATGCACGTCCACGGTGCGGTTTTCCCCGTCAAAGCCGCTGCCCCATACGCTGTCCATGATCCGGTCGCGCGTGAGCGCCGCGCCGGAATGCTCCAGCAGCAGGCAGAGGAGCGAAAATTCCTTGTTCGTGAGCGGCACATCCTGCCCGGAAACGCGCACGATGTGCTTGTCCCGGCAGACGTATAGCTCGCCGACGGTATGCTCGCCCGCCGACGTCATCCCGGTGCGGCGCAGCAGCGCCCGCACCCGCGCGAGAAGCTCCATCATGCCGAAGGGCTTCGATATATAGTCGTCCGCCCCGGCGTCCAGTCCGACCACGCGGTCGTACTCGGCGTTCTTTGCCGTGAGCATCACGACCGGAAGCTCCCGCCAGAGCGCCGAGCCGCGCAATTTTTTCAAAACCGAAAGGCCGTCTTCTTCCGGCAGCATGATATCGAGCAGCACGAGCTCCGGCGTCTGGCGTTTCATTGCCGCCCAGAACGCCGAGGGGCAGCTAAGCCCCGCGGCTTCGTATCCCGCGTGCTGCAGCGTATAGGTAACGAGCTTTCGGATGCTCTCGTCGTCTTCGAGAAGGTAGATCATTTCTTCCGCCTCCGTTTTGCAATTCCAACTTTCTATAGCATATCACGCGCAACGCCGCTTGTAAAATGGATTTAACGTGGATTTAACCTTGTCTTGCTTTTGGATTTAACCTTCATACGGTACACTGATATGCGGATAATCTATAACTTGCAAAGGAATCGATGGCTGTGGGTATTTCCAACATTTTAGCGCTGCTCGGCGGCGTGGCGCTTTTTCTCTTCGGCATGGGGCTCATGGGCGACAGCCTGAAGCTCGTCGCCGGTCAGCGGCTCGAGCTCATCCTCTACCGGCTCTCCAATACGCCGCTCAAGGGCGTGCTGCTCGGCACCGCCGTCACCGCCGTGATCCAGTCATCCTCGGCCACATCCGCGATGGTCGTCGGCTTTGTGAACTCCGGCATGATGAAGCTCTCGCAGGCGATCGGCATCGTGCTCGGCGCGAACATCGGTACATCCGTAACGGGCTGGATCCTCTGCCTTTCGTATATCAGCAGCAGCGACGCGCTCTCCCTTCTGAGCTCCGCAACGATCACCGCCATCGCCGCCATTGCCGGCATACTGCTGCGCATGCTCGGGAAAACGTCGCAGAAGCGGCACACCGGCGATATTCTGCTCGGCTTTGCCGTTTTGATGTACGGCATGAACGCGATGAGCGGCGCGGTGTCCCCGCTGCGCGAGAGCGAGGGCTTTCTCCGTCTGATGACGATGTTTGAAAACCCGATCCTCGGCGTTCTCATCGGCACGCTCATTACCGCCGTTTTGCAGTCCAACTCCGCCTCCGTCGGTATTTTGCAGGCGCTCTCCGTGACCGGAACGATCTCTTTTGCCACAGCCTTCCCGATGATCATGGGCATGGGCATCGGCGCGGCGGTGCCGGTGCTCGTCTCCGCCATCGGCGCGAACCGCGACGGGCGGCGCACCGCGCTCATTTATCTTTTCACCGGCATTTTCGGCACCGTCATCTTCTCTGCGTTCTTCTACGGCGTCAACGCCTTTTCCCCGTTCCCGTTCATGGAGACCGCGCTCGGCCCGGTCGGCATCGCGATGGTGAACTCCCTTTTCCGCATCGGCTCGATCCTGATCCTTTTCCCGTTCCTGCGCCAGCTGGAGGCGCTCACCGGAAAGCTCATCCCCGAGAAGACCTCGGAAAAATACAACGAGCTCACCGCGGGCATCGAGCGGCTGGAAGAGCGCTTTCTTGTCCACCCCGCGCTTGCCATTGAGCAGTGCCGCCTGACGATCAACGCCATGGCGATGCGCTCCCAGGATAACCTTGTCGTCGCGCTCGAGTTGATAAAGAATTTCTCCCAGAAAGGCTTTCAGCAGGTCGTGGACATGGAGGACGCCGTGGACCAGTACGAGGACCATCTCGGCACGTATCTCGTCAAATTCACCGGCCGCGAGCTTTCCACCGCGCAGAACGAGGAGGTATCCAAGTTCCTGCACACCATCGGCGATTTTGAGCGCATCAGCGACCACGCGATGAATCTCGCCGAGGTCGCGCGCGAAATTTACGAAAAGGACATCCGCTTCACCGACGCCGCTCAGCGCGAGCTGGACGTGCTCCGCACCGCCGTGAGCGAGATCGTCTCGCTCGTTGTCGGCGCGTTCATCGGGAACGATCTGGAAATGGCGCTGCGCGTCGAGCCGCTGGAGGATACGATCGACGGATTGTGCGACGAGATGAAGCTCCACCACATCATCCGTCTGCAGGACGGATCCTGCACGCTCGCCATGGGCTTTGTTTTTAACGACCTTCTCACAAACTACGAGCGTATCGCCGACCACTGCTCCAACATCGCCGTGGCGATGATCGAGCTGGAATCCGACAGCTTTGATACCCACGAATATCTCAAAAGCCTCCGCGAGATGAAAACGCAGAAATACATGCAGTACGCGGAGGAATACGGCAAAAAATTCGCGCTCTGACGACGTGCGGCCTTGTTTTTTCCGCGGAAAAACCGTATAATGAATATAGACACGATCCCCCCTGTCGGAATGCTTTCTCTTCTTTCCGCCGGCGCGGTATCGTGTCTTTTTTATCATGGTAAGCCGTGTAAGGAGGCGCGTTTATGGGTTTTCTTCTGGATTTTCTGAATTCACATACCAGCATAGACTGGAACGGCGACGGGAAAATCGACTCCTGGGACGATGTTCTGGAAGTAGCGATGCTGACGCAGATGCTGGACGACGACGCACGCGAGGAGCGTATCCGCAAGATCGTCGATGCCATCGTGCGCCGCGGCACCTGCCATATCGGAAACGAGGAATTTGAAGAGCTGTGCCGGCAGGAAGGTCTGCGCGCGGAAGACTTTGACCAGAGCGATATCGACGAGATCCAGCGGCGGCTGGATCGGTACTGAGCCGCTCCGCGGGAGATAGAGACCGCATACACGCAAAAAGCTCACGGATCGGATCCGTGAGCTTTTTTGCGTTTTAAATTCAGAGTCCCTCGTCTTCCACGAACTGGTAGAAGGCGTTTTCTTCGGTCAGGTCCTCGTCGCGGATCGTGCCGACAGGGGCGGTGTAGATGATGTACTCCTCTTCGCCGTCAAGCCCGAAGAGATCGCAGCATTTCTCGTGCTGGAAAGCGCCGAGACCGCATGTTCCGAGACCCAGCCCGGTGCAGGCCGTATAGAGCGCCTGCCCCACGTGTCCGGCGTCGATGAGTGCGATGCGGTGGGCGTAAATGCCGTAGCGCCACTCGGCGCGGTAGGGCACGACCGACCAGTAAAACACCGCGTTGGCCTTGGCCGCCCATTTCTGGCCGCACAGTGTCTGGGTTATAGTTTCCGGAATGTCCTCGATCGGGTGCAGAAACTCGAGCGCATGGAGCATCGGCAGATAGTGGTACGCGCCGGGCCGCAGACCCACCACGTTCCGGACGATCAGATACGTTTCAAACTCGTGGCGCGCGCCGCCGCACGGCACGGTGCGGATGGTCGCATACGCCTTGCCGCGGATCTTCTTGATCCCCTGCGTCGCCCACAAAAGGAACGAGAGCTCGTCCGGCGTCATGGTTTCGTTCGTATAGATCCGGGCGCTCCGCCGGTCACGGATGAGGCTCACAAGATCGTTTTTCAGCGCAAGGCCGGAAAAATCTTTCGTGAGAGCGATGCGCTCGCCCTCCTCCGCCATGGGCGCTTTCACGAGCGGCGGCTGCGGCAGCTTCCGGTCCTGATCGGACTCGAACACTTCCTCGTACGGGTCCCGTTCCAGCGGGCTTTTGAGAAAGTCGCGTCCCTTTTGAATGATCTCTTTCTGAATGGCTTCGTCAAGCATAGGTGTTCTCCTTCCCGAAGCAGATAACGTGCAAAATCAGATGGCGCGGGTGACGTCGCGCAGCCAGACACGCTCTTCGTCGGTGAGGTGCGGCGCGACGGTCTCGTACACGGCGGCGTGGTACTCGTTGAGCCAGCGGCGCTCGGTCGTAGTGAGAGCGTTAACGTCGATCGCGTCGAGGTCGATCGGCGCGCAGGTGAGATTTTGGAAGTACATGAACTGCCCAAACTCGTTTTTGACACCCTTTCGGCAGAGAAGCTCGCTCTCGATGCGGATACCGTAGGCGTCCTCAATGTAAAGGCCCGGTTCGTCCGTGGTGATCATGCCCTCTTCGAGCACGCTTCCCTCGCTGCGCTCCGGCGACTGCCGCCAGCGGAAGCCGTTCGGCCCTTCATGGACGTTCAGGATGTGGCCGACGCCGTGGCCGGTGCCGTGCTTGTAGTCCAGATCAGCCTCCCACAGCGGCTCGCGGGCGAGAATATCCAGATTCAGCCCCGTGCAGCCGTGGAGGAAGCGGGCGTTCGCCAGATGAAGGTGCGAGCGGAGGACGCGCGTGAAGTCGGCGCGCTCGGCGTCCGTCACGGGGCCGAGGGCGATGGTGCGGGTGATGTCGGTCGTACCCTCGAGATAGTGTCCGCCGGAGTCCACGAGCAGCAGGCCGTGCGCCTCGAGCGGGATATCCGTCTCCGGCGTGGGGGCGTAGTGGATGATGGCGGCGTGCGCGCCGTAGGCGCAGATGGTGTCAAAGCTGAGATCGAGAAAGCCTTCCTGCTCGGCGCGGCGCGCGGCGAGATAGTTGTCTCTTATACACATCTCCGAGCCCACGAGACGCTACG
>OJPP01000568.1_pt1 | contig 10600 bp, 16 predicted proteins | sample 1598521 | NCBI WGS metagenome assembly OJPP01 (sample SAMN03922490, study PRJEB24848) | human gut metagenome | isolation source: stool sample | host: Homo sapiens | place: Germany | collected 2011-05 | reverse complement strand
AGCATCGTCAGTTCATATGCCACAAGGCCGGAAACCAACGCCGCAATCGCAGTCCACCAAAGTTTGTTCCCAAATGTTCCGGGGGCTTTTTCCAGCGCGGTCAGGCGGTCCTCCTGCTTTTTGTTTTGAGCCGTTACAATTTCAAGGCTCTTGTTTGTGTTTTCGAGTTGCTGGATGGTCAACTTGATATTGGTGTTCATGCCGTTTACTGCATCGGTCAGCTTCCCCAGCTCGTCCAGCCGGTGGGTGTTGCTCTGTGCACGGTTTTCGACCGCTGTCAGGCGATGTTCCAGTTCCTCGTCAGTCATTACGCTTGTCCTCCCCCGCCTTACCGAAACGGGCCACAGTGGTGGTTTCCGCGGATTTCTTTGCCATGTAATCTTCGAGCTTCTTCTTGGTAAAGTCGAACACAAGCTGTACGATCCAATCCAGCGTCCGCTCATTGATTGCCCAGTCCAGCCAGTCCGGGGTGTAGCCGCGCAGCACCGCGATAACGTGCGCTTTCTTCTCTGCGCCTGCACCCGCGCCGAACTTTTCTTCCGCGTTGACGATCCACTTGTACACGGTCTTTGCGACCACAAGGCCGTAACCCAGACGTACCGCCGCCAGCGCCGTGACCACAAGGCCGACCACCATGAAGATGCAGGCCAGCCATTCAGGGAATGCCATCAGAAAAACTTTCAGAATGTTCTCCATACTGTTTTCCTCCTACTTTCAGCTTACCCACCGGCTCTTTGCCGCGCGGGTGTCGATATGTACCCAACCAGCAGGGCGGCCCGCCTTTACAGGATAGCGCCCGATGCCGCCACGATTCGGCAGTAGGGTCTCGGCATAGGCAGCCACAGCTTCAACACCCACGCCCTGCACCCGGATGTCCGCAGCCTTGCCGTAACAATGCTGGCTGTAGGTCGCCCCCTTCACCGCCTTGTTGTGGGCGGCGGTACGGTATGCACTCGTGATCGTCACAGACTTCCCGAAATGATCCCGGATTTTCTGCAGCAGGGTCACAAGCTCATCGTCAATAAAGATCGGGTCACTCCCATCCTTGCAGCGGAACTCCTTCACCGCAAAATTTGCGGAGAGCTTTCTGTTCCCGTCCTTCGCATACGAATAGGCTTTAATCGCCATTGCTACCATCTCCCTTCATGCCCGGATCAGCCCCGCACCCGCGCATGGCACAGTCCACCATGAGCACCCCGAACTCTGCACGCTCGGTGCTCATGTTCTCGCCCTGCGCTTCAAGCCGGGTCAACAGCTTCTCACACAGCTCAGGCCACGTCATAGTCGTCACCGGTGATGCGCTTGTAATCCTCGGCGGTGATCTCGCCCTTGTTTACGCGCTCGGCCAGAACTTTCTTCACGCCAACGCGGCGGGATGCGGGCATCTCTGCCCAAGTCTTAGTGCCTGCAATCAGGCGGTTTGCCCAGATAATGTTCATGGTGATACCTCCTTATTCCTTGTTCAGCGCTGCGTCCAGCTCACACAGCGCGGTTTCGATGTCGGTCAAACGTTTCTCGTTGGCCGCGTCCTGCTCGCACATTGCGTCCTCGACCTCGGCCAAGCGGTCAGGCAGGCGGTCTTTCTCGGCCTGCTTCTTGGCTGCGGCTTCCTTCTCCTGCCGGGTGGGCAGATCGTGTTTCGTCCAGTTCAGTGCCATTTTTATACCTCCTTACTGGAATGCACCGCTGACGGCTTCGATGTAGCCGCCCTCGCCGGATTCGCCGCGCTCCACGCTGACGCGGAAGTTAAACGTCGCGCCGTTGGTGGCGGTCTTATTCTCAAAGACGATGTTCACGCCTTTTTTTACCTCGGTCGTGGCATCCTGCCAGACCGGGGAGCTGTCGAGTGCGTTGTTGGTCACTTCGGCTTTGAACTTCGCATCATCGGGGATGGAGCCGGTCACCTGAAGCACGGCAACGGTAATGTCGCCCTCAACGGCCAACGGTTCAGCCAGCGTCACGCTTGCGGCGTGGACGGCCTTGGTAAAGGTCGCGGACGTGCTGACGGTTTCCTTGCCGTCGCTCACCTCAACGGTGATGGTGTGGTTGCCGTTCAGGATTTTCTGGAATCCGGCAGCGCTGGCCGTCTGCTCAAAGGTCAGGGCCGTGCCGCTGGCAACGCCGGTGCGGGTCTTGGTGGTCTTGCCGTCCAGCTTTTCGGTGACGGTCAAGGTGTCGCCGTCGGCATCCCTGACGGTGTACTTCCACGCAAAGGCCGCGTTCTTCCGCCCCAGAGCTGCGCCGTCCGTGCTGACGGTAGGTGCAGTGTTGACACTGACCGTTCCATCGTCAGAGACCACGAGTGTAGAGGGAAGAATGAAAGCGGGGCGAACACCATAGGAGAGGCCGTACCAGTTGTAGCTGACGGAGCCATCGGTGTTGACGTACCAGACGTTGTCGTAACCGCCGGTGTACGGAGAGCGCAGCCACCAAATGGCAGCGGAGCTGCCATTGTATGCAATACGCTTGCTGTTACCGCTGGAGCTGTTGCCAAAGTATGCCAGCCTCACACCGTCCTTCGGGAAATAGCCGTTGTCGCTGGTCGTCCAACCAACCTCATAACCAGACAGCAGGAACACTTTGGTGCTCAGGCCGTTGGAGCCGGTGGCAAGGCTGCCGCCGGAACCAGTGCCGTTCTGGTACGGGATTTTCACCTGCTTAATAGCCGCCCGGATGTTGCTGTCGATGAGGTTGTAGAACGTTCCGTTCAGGTATGTGTGGATGCTGGAATCCTTGTAGGAGTTATTGTTGCCGAACGTGGACGTGGTGTAGATGTCCTTCATCAGCAGCCACGTTCCATTGCAACTCGAATCATAGGTGCTGGTGTTCGGGTTGCCCTGCTGCACAACAATAAAATCTTTGGACGCGCCGTTGACTTTGATTTTGACAATGCTGCCAACGGCTTTCGTGCCCAGTTTTACGTTTGCCATTGTTACCTCCTTGTTTTCGTTCAGGCCCACGGCATGATCTCCGCGGGCCGCGTGTTCTGCGATACAGAGAGGGACAGGGCTTTGTGCTGCTTCTTGTAGATGCAGCGGCATTGCCTCGCCCGCCGTCTGTCACGCGCGAGTTTGTTCGAGTTGATTTTTCGATGGATAGGGATTTTACAGTCAAGCAATTTTTCGAGCCGGTCAGCGTACTTGCGGCGTAAAGAGTAAGTATCACCATGGGCGGCATGGGCATCCCACGCATCAAAGCTCCGCAGGATTTCCTGCTTGGTCACTTCGCCTGCGGGGTATGCCGTCTCCCAATATCTGATTTTGTTCTTCATCCGCTTGGAGCTATCTCGGCGCAGCTTTTGGATGACCGCGCCGGTGTCGGTCAGGTAGCTATGGAATCCCAGAAAATCAATACCGTTCCGCAGCGGGAAAATGGCGGTTTTCTGGTTCAGCTCAAGGCCGTAACTGTCCATGAGCGCCCGAACATCCCGGAGAATGCACTGCAATTTCTTCTTGTCCGAACAGATGATGTAGAAATCATCCATGTATCGGCCATAGTATTTGATGCGGTACTTTTCTTTGATGATGTGGTCGAACTCGTCCAAAAACATGAGGGCGAAAAGCTGGCTCGTCTGGTAGCCCAGCGGCAAGCCGTCCTCCATCACGTCGATGTAGATGCAAAGCAGCTCATAGACACGCGGGTCAACGCCGCGCTTGTCCAGCACGGCTTTGAGCTTGCGTTTTAGCTTCCGGTGGTCGATGCTGGCGAAGAAATGCCGCACGTCGCCTTTCAGCACCCAGCCGTCCGCGCCGTGGCCCTCACGGCGGTAATAGTCCACCATGTGGGTTTTCAGGCGCATCAGGCCGTCGTCTGTGCCTTTTCCGGTCTGGCTGGCGTGGCTGTCCCGGATAAAGCTCTTTGTCAGGGCGTCATACAGGATGTTATCGACCAGAGCGTGCAGCACCACCTTGTCCACAAATGCGGGGGCGTGTACCATGCGGCGCTTCGGCTCGTAGACGGCAAAGACCTCAAACTTACTTGGCACATAGCGTATCTGCTGCCGGATGCTCCCGTCTGGCTGCCGCACATTGCAGACAGCCAGCTTACGGGAGAGCTTTTCCGTGCAAGCCAATGCATGGGATTCATACTCGATTGTTTTGCCCTTGCTGCGTTTTCCCTTCCGGGCTTCGAGGTAGGCTTTGTAAAGCACCTCAAAGCTGCACAGTTCTTCGTATGTCAAAATTACCCTCCGCTGGTTCGCGTTGCGGTAGTGGGCTGCATCCGGCAGGGATGGCCCACCTCAGCGGGATGTATTTATCACTTGCCTGCATCGGCAAGCGACAGGATGCGGTTTCCTTTGATGGGCGCACTGCTTTCAGCTTATGCCTACTCGTCACACGGTTCCATCAGAGCGGGGCGAACACCATAGGAGTTGTTGTACCAGTTGTTGTTGTTGGAGCCATCGGTGTTGACGTTCCAGACGTTGTTGTTATTGTTGGTGTTCGGAGAGCGCAGCCACCAAATGGCAGCGTCAGACAAACAAACCGCACCCTTTATGCAAAGCGGTTGCCCGCTGTGCGTTTACGGTTCCGGGTAAAGGACAGCTTTCAGGGCGGCAGCCTGTTCGGTCAGCCGTTTCCGTTCCGCTTCTGCCCGGAGTTTTTCGGCACGTCCGCGTTCCGACGTGAGCCACTTCATCGCCGGGTATTTTACGTCCGTGACCTTCTTTGTCCAGATACCGGCTTTCTTTGCGCTGATGATACCTTCCTCCGTGCAGATGGTCAGGTATTCCAGCAGCAGAGAGCAGCCGTCCACAACTGCGCCGATCTTCTCAACGCGCTTGTCGTAGTCGGTCTGGAAATTGACGTTGTTCGCCGCATGTGCATCCAGCAGGATTTGCCGGGCAGTCAGCCGGATGCCCTCACCGTACAGACGGAAAGTGCTTTTGGAAAAGCCCTCCCTGTCCCGTGTGTCGAGTGCATGGACGGCAGTGCCGCACACCTTCTGGATGTCGCGCACATCTTCGAGCGCCGCGACTTTCTGGATGATCTTCCGGGCATCGCTCCGGCTGATGTCGTCGGTGACAATGCGGGTTGCCCTCTGGGTGTACCGCAGCAGCTCCCGCGCATTCGCGCCGACCTTGAATGTTTCAGCCATCAGAACTCCACCCTCGCCTGTTCTGCGTTCCACACGCCGGTCACGGTCAGGCCGTCCAGACTGCCGAACGTGGCAGAAAACGGGTTTTTCGTGACGTTCGTGCCGAACTTCAGCTCAATGGCCTTGATGCTGGCGTTCATAGCTGCCACACTGGCACGGATGTCGCTGTGGGCGTTCTCCGCACCGTTGTGAGCGTCCACGGCTGCGCTGATGCGCTGGTCGGTCTCGGCCTTTTTGTAGCCGTCCACTTCCCACCGCTGGCTCTCGGTCAGGTGGCCGTCTGCATCCAGCGTGGCAATGCCGCCCGGAATGCCGATCTGGTCAGTGCGGACAACATCTTCATCCGGCGCCTTGCCGGGGCCTGCGTTAAAAGAACCGTATGCCATTTAGGTTCCCCCTTCCTGTGCATCCGTGTATTTCACGGTGCTTGTAATGTGATACTGTGCAGAAATTTTCTCGGTCGGAGCTTTGGCGGCCCTCAGCCGCAGCTTTCCTTCGAGGCTTTCGGTCGCAATAAAGCCCACCGCACCCGCCACATCGTAAAATTCCGGCAGTACCGTAACATCCACAATGTCGGTAGCCAACAGGCCCGCAATGGGGATGTCACAATAAAAATAGCCGGGGGAGGAATCATCCTCGCCCCAGCCATCGACCGGAATCGTAAAAGACACCGCAGCCGTGACATCCTGCTTTTCGTGCAGGATGTCATCGGTTTCCTCGAATCCGTTTGCCGTTGCTTCGGAAAGGTCTCCGAGTGCGGTGTTGCACTGCTTGATGTGGCTGCAAAGCGCGGCAAGCCCTGTGCCCAAAAGCGTTTTGATCTTCGCTTTTGCCATAGAGCTTACCTCCTCATGTCTTAGTCAGCCAGCAGAGCGGCGATCTCCTCTGCGGAGAAGTCCTCCACATCCTCGTCGTGCAGAACATTCTCCGGCTCGGTGTACACGACGACTTCCTTGCCGTCAATGTTCACATTGCCGTTGGTGGAGCTGGCTGCGGTCTTGGTGGCACCCTCAGAGACACCGGCCAGCTTTTCGCCCTCGGCATCGGTCATCAGGCGCTTGCCAGCCTCGGCGGCCACAAAGTCGGCAGGCTTCTTGCCGCTGTCGGTCAGGTTGCCCTCGCCGTCCAGCGCAGCGAGGTTGCCGGTGGTAGCACCAGTGACCTTATCGGCCTTGCCGGAAATGTCCACTTCCTCAGGGGTGGGAACATACAGACCGTCGTCCTTCAGGGTCAGAGCGTTGCCCGCAGCAGCGGAAACATTGACCTTGACATCCACCTCATAGCCAGCGATGGTAACGGTGGTGGAAGCATCCTTGCCGACGGCCTTAGCCTTGTAGGTATCCACCAGCGCAGCCATGCTCAGGAAAGAGTAGGTGCAGGAGTCAGGATTCTCGCCCTTGACGGCCAGCACCATGACGGGCTTGCCGTCCAGCTTGGGGTCGGTAGCGCCGGGATAGGTGGCGGCATCGAACTTGAACTTTGCCACGAAGGTGGTCTTGGTCTGGTCGAGGAACAGCTCAGAGGGGAAGTCAACGGAGAAAGCAGCAGTGCCGCTCTTGTCGGTAGAGGTGTAGAAGTTCACGGTGTTGCCGTCAACGCCAAGAGACTTGATAGCAGCGTTGGCTGCGGTCTGCACAGGGGTAAAGGCGTCCTTCTTGACGAAAGTCTTCTTGATCTCAGCGGTCAGGTTGCGGATGGTGGTCTTGGTAGAAATCTGCTTAGACATAATAGTGTCCTCCTAAAAATTATTTCAGCATATCAACGATTTCCTGCTGCGTTTCTTCCTCGTTCAGCAGGTCTTCGCTCGTCATAACGGTTTCTTTGCGGACAGTCAGCGCGTTTGCACTGTCAAAGTCAAGGCCTTCACCAATGCGGACGGCAATAGCGCCGCTCGCGTCACGCTTCAAGCCCTGACCGATGCTTACGCTACCGGTTTCACCCGAACCACCTCCTTTCCCGAACAGGGTTACGGTCGCCTGAATGTCTGCTTCCGGGATGCGCTGAGAAAAGAATCTGATGAAACCATCATGCGTTTCGCACCCGTTCAGGACACCCGCTTTGGTCGTAGTATAGAAGCTGCCGGGAGATACAACGCCAACGGGTACAAGCTCACTGGTGCTGTCCGACAGTTCTGCATCATAAATGCACTGGTAGTAATCCATACCGCCAGCGTTTTCGTAATCATCCTCGTTGCGGGCGGGCTTCCACCCGTCAGCCGCAAGGGTGAGTTCGTAGGAGCCATAGTAGCCGCCTGTTCCGCCGTCCACCTGTTCCTTGATAAGAGCCTTTACCTGTTCTTCGTTCAGGATTTCCCCGGATTCAGACAGGTTCTTCACGGCTGCGCTGACCGCTGCCGTGATGGTAGTCGCATGGGCACTGGCGTCGGCGTTGTGCTTCTCGATCTCGGCCTTGACCATCTTTGCGAGAGCCTGCATCTGCGGGTCAACGGTAATGCTGATATTGGCCTTGTTCGACACAGCAAGCAGCGCCGACAGCTCAATCTCAAAATCGCCGTTCACTTTCGTGGACGGGACCTCCACTCCGCGTGCATCCTGCATAATAAACAGGAGTGTTTCGGCATCGTCGTTGAGCCTGCCGTAAACGCCCACCTGATGCATGATGTACGTTTCATCTGCACCGGTGATCTGGATTTTTACCCGCCGAGCCGTCTCACCGCCGCTTTCAACGGTTTCGATGTCCAGCAATTTCAGGTCATGTGTTTCGCCGCTTACCCCGGTTTCCTCCGAAAGGTCTGCGTCAGCCGTACCGGTGCCGCTCACAGCGCGGGTGATTACCAGCGCACCACCGGAGAGAGATTCCGACAGCAGGGCGGCACCGGCGGCGGTGTAGTTAGATTTTTCCCAACTCACGTTGTCTGTCCTCCAATAACAATGTTTATCGCCGTGTGCGACCGCTCAACGGTGCCCGCCGTAAAGGCTCGTGCTTTCACTGCCTTTGCTTCAACGGCACCGGGCAGCGCCACGGCAACCTGCATTTTCGATCTTCCGACCGCACCGGCAACATACGCCTTTGCGCCGATTTCCCGCGGCTTGATCCTACCGGGGACCTTTACGGTGCAGGATGTCGCCATGCCGCAGGGTGCGGCGGCGATATAAGCGGGCGACCGTTCATGCGGTTCGACGATGTAGATGATGTGCTCAAGGTGAGCGGTACAGCGCCGGGCATAACCAAGGCGCTTTTCAATTTCTTCCGGTGTGTAGTAAATGACACCATCATCGGTAATGTCTACGTTCATTCGCCAGTAGCCCGGCCTTCCTCCGTAGTCATACCATTCACTTATCTTCACATTCGGATAAATCGAGGACAGCGCCTTTTGGACTGCCCACTCCGTTCCGCAGTACCGACGGACTTCCAGCGCAGTTTTGATGATCCTGCGCTTTGTTTCAATCGGATAGCTGGTGTCGTACCAGTCAACGCGGAACTGAACCGCAAGAATATCCAGAACTGCCTCATCTGCACGGTCAATATCCGTGTAGATTTTCAAGCGTTCGGCAGCTTCCAGTTCTTTCTTGCGCCGCTCCCTGAAAACTGCATCAAGGATCTGTACCCATGGCTCTTTGGCAACATCAGGCGGTAGCCCTTCGACTAGGCCAACTTCGTGGAGTTCAATCATCTTCGATTCCTCCGTATGTCACCTTGCAGCTTCGGAGCTTTGCCACCTGAATTTCGGAGACAGTTGTTTCGACCGGTGTCAACAGACGTGGGCGTTTCGCACCAGCTTCCCGTACACGCATAATCAGCTCCGCCGGTTCGATGTCCCGGCCGATTTTTCTCTGCCAGGTTTCATACTCCTTCACAGCTGCTTCCACATTTTCCTGAATCGTCGATGCATTCTTGACATTGCTCAAGGCAATATGGTAAGTAAGCTCGATGTCATACGGGATTTCTTCCGGCGCATGGCAAAGAACCAGATCACCCATCGGGCGCTTTACCGTGTCGAAATATTCCTGCATTCCGGTACATTCTTCCCTTGTCGGAACTCTGCCTCCGGCCATCAGGAAGTAAATGTGGATCGTGTATCCTTCCTTGCAAACGATCTTCGTATCTGCCACATCGGACCGCCAGCTCGATGCAAAGTATTCATAGGCATCCACCGGACCGGCCACGGAGAAAATCGAAGGTGCATAGTTGATACGTCTGGTAAATGAATCGTCACCTTCCGTATCCGTACCGCCCGTGCTTGCCGAAACACTTTTTGCCCCGGACACATACGGGATAGGATCCACCAGCACATTGATTTCGCCTTCGGCAATCCCATCGCTGTTGCTTCCTGCCTCATCCGCCACGGCAACTACGTCCACGGTCAGTTCGCCGGGTAAGATCTCCGCATACTTTTCGGTTTTGAAATACCGTTTGTCTGCCGTTCTCACCTGTGTTCCTTCCGGGATTCCGGTTGCACTCGTTCTCGGCGCAGACAGTGTGAATCGAATAACCGCCGTGGCTTTTCCGGCTTCCAGGCGTTCCACTCCAACAAGCGGAGCAAGGTTGTCCAAATTCGGCCCCGTGCTCGTAGGCAGCAGTTCCGCTTTCAGACACGCCGTGCTGTACTCCATGTTGTGATGCGAACGATGTGCCAGTGTCAAAAGGACAAGCCGTGCTTCAGAACACCGTTCCAACGATACCTCACCGTTGAAAAGTTCTTTGTTGTACTTGCCAAACAGCGCCTTGCAATCGGCCACAGCTTCTTCCAGCGTTTCTTCGCCTTCAATGTCGATGTCCGGGATGTTCTCAAACTCTTTTATTTTAGACAAGCTCGTACACCACCTTTGGAATTACAACGCCATGCAGCACATCACTGTCCAGCCAGTCCACCCGCACCACTCTTGCCCGCGGCTCAAACGATGCGGTTTTCTCTGTTACCTCAGCCACATATAATCCCTTTGCCACCGGAAGTGGCTTATCGACAAATATGTTTGGATTGATTCCGAGTTCTCTGTCGCCCTCTTGGCTCCCGATTGGTGTGGAATACAGTGTGCGAAGGCACTTTGCAATGTCCTGCACTTCTTTTTGTTTTTCGCTGTCACCGGACAGCTCAACCACCGTGCTGCTGAAGTCGATCATATGTACTCCTTTATGGTCAGGCTCACCTTGCACTGCATCAAAAGCCCGTGTTTTATCACCGAATCCCAGCTGTCGCTTATTTCAGTGACCCGAAACTTGTTTTGCGATACCGGTGCAAACCCGATAATCAGGTAATAAATCTCTCCGTTCTCTGACATTTCTGTCAGACGGTTCAGCATCTTGCGAGGATTCACGCCGAGTGCTGCATCCAGAAGAATATCAAAGGTGTACTCTCTCAGTTTCGGTGATAAATACTCTGCTCGTGCTTTTCCTCCCAGAACTTCATGTTCCGCCCAGTTTGCGCCGGTCGTTCCCTTGAAGTTTGACGGGGTGAGCACACGCAGGTGTCCCACGGAGAAAATCACATCGCCGAAAATTCCAACATACATTCCAAAACCTCCTTACAGGCTGTCTCTTATAC
>OJPP01000565.1_pt1 | contig 10620 bp, 7 predicted proteins | sample 1598521 | NCBI WGS metagenome assembly OJPP01 (sample SAMN03922490, study PRJEB24848) | human gut metagenome | isolation source: stool sample | host: Homo sapiens | place: Germany | collected 2011-05 | reverse complement strand
GAGGAGTACAGAACGGTCAGGTTCGGCTCCGGTGCGGGGCCCATGTTTTCCAGCGTGTGCAGGAAGCGGTAGCAGTTCTTGGTGACCATGCTGCGGCCATCCATGCCGATGCCGCCCACTTCCAGCGTTGCCCACACGGGGTCGCCGGAGAACAGCTGGTTGTAGCTGGGGATGCGGGCAAACTTGACCATGCGGAACTTCATGACCATGTGGTCGATCAGCTCCTGAGCCTGGGTCTCGGTCAGGGTGCCGTTGTCCAGATCGCGCTGGATATAGATATCCAGGAAGGTGGAGATGCGGCCCACGCTCATGGCAGCGCCGTTCTGGGTCTTGATGGCGGCAAGGTACCCGAAATACAGCCACTGGCAGGCCTCCTTGGCGTTCTTTGCAGGCTGAGAGATATCATAGCCGTAGGCCTCGGCCATCTTCTTCATGCCCTTCAGGGCACTGATCTGGCGGGCGATCTCCTCGCGCAGGCGGATCACGTCGTCGGTCATGGTGCCGTCGCCGCAGTTGGCAAAGTCTTCCTGCTTGAACTTGATCAGTGCATCGATGCCGTACAGGGCCACGCGGCGGTAGTCGCCCACGATGCGGCCGCGGCCGTAGGTGTCCGGCAGGCCGGTGATGATGTGGGTGTGGCGGGCCGCCTTCATCTCAGGGGTGTAGGCATCAAACACAGCCTGATTGTGGGTGCGGGTATAATCGGTAAAGATCTTGTGCAGCTCGGCGCTGGGCTGGTAGCCGTAGGTGGTGCAGGCCTGCTCTGCCATCTTGATGCCGCCGTAGGGCATGAAGGCGCGCTTGAGGGGCTTGTCGGTCTGCAGACCCACGATCTGCTCCAGATCCTTCAGGCTTTCGTCGATATAGCCGGGGCCGTAAGCAGTCAGGCTGCTGACCACTTCGGTCTCCATATCCAGCACGCCGCCCTTGGCGCGCTCGGCCTTCTGCAGCTTCTGCAGGGCCCCCCACAGCTTGTCGGTCGCCTCGGTGGGGCCGGCCAGAAAGCTTTCGTCGCCGTCATACGGGGTGTAGTTCTTCTGGATGAAGTCGCGCACATTGACTTCTTCTTTCCAGATGCGGCCCTCAAAGCCTTCCCACTGTTCAAAATTGATCATTGGAACCTCCTTGCTCCATTACGCAGTTAGCGTTTTCTAACTAATGAGCCTTTGAAAAGCCGCTCTATATGGCGGCTTTCTGGGGGCAAAACGGTCTTGAACTGCCGGTTACAGCAGCCCCGACTACAAGGTGTAGACAAAAATGAAAACCTGCCCACAAAATCTTGCGTTATTATAATAGCAAGAACCACTTTAAAATGCAATAGAAAACAAGTGGGTTTTCTGCCAAAGCAAGGGGCTTTCTTTGGGCAGAATGTAGAAAAAGCGCCGAAATCCCGGCGGTGCACCTATTTTGCGAAAAAAATCGCAAAATAAGGGTTGACAAGACTAACCGGCTGTGGTATTCTGTTCTCGCAACGAGGTTAGACAAATCTAACCACGTTGCACCAGAAAAGCAGATGCTTCTGCAAAAGTGTCTGTGAAAAACCGGTTTGTGTAATGTGCACAGACCCCAAGTTTGTCGCGGCGGGGCCGCTCCATCTTGCTTACGCAAGACCGCTTTGTGGCTTAAAAGCCCCACTGGGGCTTTCATTGCTGCGCAAACGCCAATTCCTCCATTCCATTCTCTTTTTTCAAGTGAGCTGTGGTTTTAGTTTGCTCCCACGGCTCGATGCGCGGCATTCGGTGTGATTGGTACCGCACCGTGTGCAAAAGAAACAAAAATGGGACATGCAGCTTGACCACCTGCGTGCCCCGTTTTTTGTTTTTAACTCCTTCAGTCATGGCTGACACCATGCCAGCTCCCTCAAAGAGGGAGCCCTTGGCAGTGCGGAAAACTTTACGGTTTTGCCAAAGCCTCCCTCACTGAGGGAGGTGGATGCGAGTGCAGCGAGCAGACGGAAGGAGTTTTACTTCACGATCTCCGCCAGCTTTTGATACACTTCCTCCGCGCCGCCTTTGGGCGCTTTGACCTTTACGAACTGGCTGTTCACGATGGCGGTGCCATCGGAGTAGACGGTGAACAGGAGATTATTGTTCTCGGCATCATCGTAGTAGCTCACAGTGACGGAATCCACCGGGTATTCGTGGCTGTAGGAGGAATACTGCTGGTTGAACCGCTTGACACAGGTAAGGCCGGAAAGCACGTTTGCGATCTGCTGATAGGCAGGGTCGTCGGCAGAAAGCAGCTGACCATCCGTCTCTGCGGAGCGGGCAAAGTTCTGAATGTGCTCCACCCGGACACTGGCCTGTGTGCTGGCCTCGATGCTGGATGCAAGGTCAATCTTTGCGGAAGGAAAAATCAGCACCAGTGCAAGCAGCACTAAAATGACAATGCCGAACCGGGACAGGATGCGCTTATCTTTCATGGCGGGGCAATCCTCCTTTGGCGGCTCCAGATCGGTCAGATGCCGCTGGGCAAAGAAGAAGCCCACGGCGCTGGCGGCGAACACCACATAATAGCTGGCGATGCGGTAGAGCATCATCACGCTCATCACCTCGCCGCGCTCCAGAAAGCTGCCGAACACCAGCAGGAATGCCGTCTCGATGGAGCCCATGCCGGCCACATTGGGCAGGGCATTGGACAAAAACAGCATCAGGCTGGTGAGCAGCTGCACCTGCAGGAAGCTCAGCGGGGAAAGCCCCATGAACCGGATGCACAGGTAGGGCAGGCAGAACAGCCCGAACAGCTTGACCGCCTGCAATGCCAGAATTTCAGCGCAGCGGGGCTTATCTGCCAGCAGACGGCGGCTCTCCTCGCCCAGAACATCCAGCTGCTGCTGCCAGTCGGCGCGGCGCTGCTGCCATTTTTCCGTTTTGGGCAGCAGACGCATCAGCCAGCGGGCAAGGTTCTGCACCAGCGGCGATACGCACACCAGCACCAGCACCACAATGATGGCCGCCACTACAGCGTATGCCATGGGCAGATAATTCATCACACCGGTGGTGTTGGCGGCAAGCCATCTGTGCTGAAACAGCAGCATCACCGTGGCATACAGCAGCACGGTGGTTTTGTGGAACACGTACTGCAGGGTCATCAGGCCCACGCCCGGGCCAACCGGCAGGCCGCAGCGGTGCAGATACCATGTCTGCACCGGCACTGCACCTGCGCCCAGCGTGACCACATTGCCAAAGGTGCCGCACCACGCGGTATCGATGCCCTGCCAGAGCCTGAAGCCCGGGATGCGGCTGCGCACGATGACCCACGCCACGCACCCCTCCAGCAGCGGGTAGCTGAGGCCGATGGCCAGCACCACCAGCACCTGCCATGCGGACAGCTGCGAAAGCGCTGCGGTGATCTCGGCCCAGTTGTCTTTGAACAGCAGCACGATGATGCCGGTAAGTGCGGCGAGCACCAGCAGCGAGATCACTGTCTTTTTGCGGGAAGGTGCGGCAGAGGCGGGTTGGCTCATAGAGAGAACAGGCTCCTTTCAGGCGGAATGATTTGATAAAAGTATAACACACGCGGCCTGTGTCTTTGTGAACGGAACTGGAATTTTCTTGTGCAATTTTGACGGAATGATAAAAAGGCAAGGGCAGATGCACGCATCGACCCTTGCCTTTATCTTGTTTTTAGTCTGTTGATTCGTTCACCAGCCGTGTCAGGGTGGCAACATAGGCTTCGTTGGAATAATATTTCTCGTACATTTTCCGGCAGTCAGCTTTCATGGCGGCCAGCTGTTCCGGATGCAGGATAGCATGCTCCAGCACCTTTGCCAGCTGATCCGGGTCGTCGTCTTTGTACACAAAGCCGTCCACGCCCTCGGTGATCAGCCCGGCGGTGCCGGTGTGCTCCGACACGATGGAGGGCTTGCCGAAGATCAGGCCCTCGGTGACGAAGGTTGGCATGGGATCATCGCGGGAAGCGCATACCACGCAGGTGCACTGATCCATCAGGGATTTGATCTCGGGCCGTTCCAGACGCTTGCGGTAGAAAACGGTGTCCGGGTAGTCCTCCACCAGTGCATCCACGGCGTTCTTCAGGCTCTTGTCCGCCGCCTTGCCCACGAACAGGAAAGCAGCCTTCTGGCGCACCTCGGGCTTTAGCAGGCGGATGGCGTTGCAGAAAATATCCTGACCCTTGCGCGGCTCAAAGGAACCTACGGTCACGAACAGCGGCCTGCCGCCGGCATAGCTGATATCGTAGGGCGGGAAGCTTTCCTGCGCATAGTCCGGCAGACCGTAGATCAGCTGTTCAATGCTGAAGTCCGGCCGCACCGAGTGCATGGCGGCAGTGGCGTGGGAGCCTACGGCGCACACATGCACATTGGAGCCCAGTGTTTTGGGAATCTTGTGCGCAATGAACGGGTAGCCTGCAAAGGCATCGTGCAGCCACCACAGCACCGGCACGAAGGAGCCGTTCAGGGTGCTCACGGCGGCAGCCTCTACCACGGTGTTGGCCAGCACAAAATCGGCACTGGTGGCAAGGCCCCACAGCGACGAGTTCATCACGCAGTCGCTGCGGGTCACTACGGCGGCACCGGCATCCAGAAACAGCGGCAGCGAGCCGTCGTCCGCAGGGCCAAGCACCACCACTTCAAAGCCCATGCTGCGCAGCACCGGCACGGCACTTGTCAGCACGATGGGCGCACCGGTCATGGTCAGCTCGTGGCTCAGGATCAAAGCACGCTTTCCGTCTGCAGAGAACACATCGTCGGCACACAGCTCCCGCCGGAAGTGCAGCAAAGACTGCGGGATACGGTGGCAGTTTTCCGCCATGGCGGTGGCAAGGCGCAGCAGCTCGGTCACGCTGTCCCTGCCGCGGGCAGCGGCGCGCACCCGGTCCAGAAGCTTCCGCGATACCATGGCGCAACGGCTGCACGGGATGTGCTGGGTGCTCAGATAAAGGGCGGTGGAGCCATCGAAGCCAAAGGCGGCATCACACACCACAAAATCGGCACCGGTGCGCAGGGCGGCGGCAAAATAGGTCAGGGCGGTGGAGGTGCACTCCAGATCTTCGCTGACCAGCAGCACGCCCTCCACCGAGTCGGTCAGGGCGGGGGCCAGCTCCGTCACCAGCCGGAACTTGCGGTGCAGCTGGTTTTCCAGTGCGTGCTCCAGCGCCTGATGACGGCCCGGTGCATACACCAGCAGATAGGTGCTCTGGGTATCGGTATAAACCTGCTTCGTCAGCTGCTTACGCTGCAGGGTGCTGTAACTGCTGTACATGTTGACAACTCCTTTAGCGATCCGATTCAGCCGCGCAGCAGGCGGCGCAAAGCACGCAGCGGTGCGGTAAGCCGCCAGCTGCTGCTCTCGTACAGGTTTTCCAGCGAATCTTCATAAGCAGCACGGCTGCTCTGCAGTTCCGTCAGCTGATTGTTCAGCCGGGTATTCTCGGCAAGGGCGGCCTGCAGCTGTTCCAGAACATCGTTCTTTTCGGCCTCAGCCTGCAGCTTGATGGTATTCAACGCGCTGAGCAGGGCCTTGCCGGGCTGCTCGTGCTGGAAGCGGCCCAGCGGATAGTAATGATAGGTCACGGCAAACTTCATCCCGGCCGCAAAGGGCACGGTGCTGCACACGGTCAGGTTGGGGTCCACATCCAAAAACAGCAGGCAGTCTTCCTGCAGCCGGATGCCGTTCATGGCGCGGCATTCCAGCCGCTCGTCCGAGATGCTCAGGTCAGTCACGCAGCAGGCCAGCTCACCGGGGTCCAGCCGCAGCGCACGGGCATCCGTGGGCAGGGTGAACACCGCAGAGACCTCGTGGGTCAGTTCGTCGTAGGCATCCTCGGCAACGGTCAGGCATTCCCGCGGGGAATAGCCGGAGCCGGAATCGTAGAACAGCTGCGGCAGGGTCAGGGCGGCAGGCTCGTTGTCGCTGCCGTGCCTTGCCAGTGCGGCCTGATAGTTCAGCACCTGTTGTTCCAGCTCCAGACACCGCTGTGCCAGCCGGGATACACCTTCGTCAGAGAGCTTGAGCTGCTGTTCCAAGTCAGCAGCGCGGCTGCGGGCCGCAGCAAGGGTCTCGGGGGCATCGTTGTTCATAACCGGATTCTCCTCTTACTTTTATGATGGCTGCACCGCAGCAGCCGGAAAAACATGTCAGTGCCGGGAGGTATAGTGCACGGCGGGCGTTCTGCGCTGTGCAGGGAAAAATCGGATGATGAGTGCGCGGCGTACACGCAGCAGCTCACACACCAGCCAGATAGAGCCCAGAGAGATGGCATATTGCAGCCACATGCCCAGCACCGGCTGCGCAGAGAACTTTGCTACCATCAGATACCACGGAATAGCGATGATCTCCACGGTATGTACGCAGAAAATGTTCAGCGAACGGCGGCCCACCGCTTCCAGAAAGTGCACGATGGGGCCATGGCCGCGGCTGAGCCGCATGAACAGCCGGATGAAAAGCAGGCCTGCAGCACCGTCCAGAAAGATGCTCAGCGGCCCCAGTGACCACTCGGCCAGCGAGATGCAGTCGGTGGTGCGGGTAGCAAGAGCGCCTACGGCAATGAGTGCTGTGGCGGCCAGCAGCCCGGCAAAGACCTTGGGCGGCAGGGGCTCGTCCAGCAGATGCTTCTTTTTGGCAAGGAAGCCGATATAGAGGTAGGGCACCACCACGGCACCCTGGATCAGGCAGAAGGGCAGCTCCCACACAAGGCTCGCGCCCCAGCCCAGCAGGACGCAGCCTGCCACAGCCCATGGAACATAGCGCTCCGGGAAGATGTTCAGGATCACATCCAGCAGCACCCAGCCTACCATCAGCGCCAGCAGATACCACATCGGCCCGCAGGAGAAGAACTCCTGCCCGAAATACTTGGCCGTGTGGGGCAGGCCCAGCAGAAAGCCGCCGGTGACCTTGATAGACTCGCCGATGGTGCCGGGCAGGTACTGGAACGTCTTATAATGGATGATAAAGTGCAGCACGCAGGTGAACAGTGCCGTGTAAGCATAGGGTTTGAGCAGGCTTTTGAGCTGCTGGTGGATGCACTTGTGGATAGAGCGCTTGCGGAAGCCGTAGCCGCTGGCAATAAAAAAGGCGGCCATCAGCGCTTCGCGGTAGATGAACGGGAAAAACGCGGTCAGGGACAGGCCGCTGACCGCCTGCATGGGATAAAGCTCGGCGGTATGCGCAAAAACGATGGTCAGCATACCGGCACCCTTGAGCATGTCGAACATGCCGATGGAGCTGGCGGTGCGGGGCTTGGTTCCTTCCATGGAGGTTCCTTCCTTGCGCGGGACATTCCATCAGAGCCGGACGCCGCACAATGCGTAGATTTTGAATGAAAAAGATAAAATTTTGTATGGATATGAACCCAGTATAATGCTTTTTGCACAGACTGTCAATTTTGAATTGCGGTCCAGCGGGCGGGGACACATTGCAGCCTGCAATAAAAGCATAGCACAGGCAGGGTGGCTTCGCAACGAAAGGCAGAATTTACATCTGAAAACGGCATGATATGCAAGATTTTATTGTCAATGTTTGGAATTAAATGTTGCGAAACTCTTGCATTGACACAGGACTTATTGTATACTGGGCACAGCTGGAAATGACTGGAAGAATCTGTGTTGGCCTACACAGGAGCGCCGGATCGGATGATAAAAATGGAGGAAAAAAATGATTACATCGCTGTATCAGTCACTTTGCAATATGGAAACCAACATTGCAGACCGTGTGGCTCTGCGCTGGTATGATGAAGAAAAGCAGGGCGTGGCCGAGATGCACTACGCACAGTATGCCCAGGATCTGCGCCGGTTCGTGGCGTTCCTGCGTGCAGAGTATGGCGATGTGCGCGGCAAGCGTGTGGCGATCCTGGCCCGCAACAGCTACCAGTATGTCATCTGCATGTACGGCACGGTCATTGCCGGAGCCGTGGCTGTGCCGCTGAACCTTGGCAAGGACTGGGATGCCATCTCCTATGAGCTGGGCCTCACCGAGCCGGTGTGCATCCTGCAGGATGGCGAGTTCGCGGAGCGGGAGCCTGCCCTCGCTGAGACCTACGGCAGCATCCTGAAGCCCATGGATGTCTTTGCGGCCTATGAGCCTGCCGAGGACGTGACCGAGGTGGAGGACCTCTCTGCTCTGGCCTTTATCATGTTCACCTCCGGCACCACCGGCCGCAGCAAGGGCGTTATGCTGAGCCAGAAGAACCTGTTCAGCGCCATGCCGGCTTTTCTGGACCCCTTTGACGATGTGAAGAAGTACACGGGCTGGAACACCGACGAGTTCTCGTCCCTGTCCGCCCTGCCCATGTTCCACATCTCCGCCATGACCAGCCTTGTTTCGTGGAGCATCACCGGCCACTCCATCAACCTGTGCAACAACCTGAAGTATTTCTACCGCGATCTGGGTGCCATGCACAGCGAGGTGATGGCGGTGGTGCCGGTGCTGCTGAAGAGCATCTACAGCGATGTGATGAAGGGCCGCCGCGACCGCCTGAACGGCCTGTGCGTGCTGACCTGCGGCGCTGCCATGTTCGACCCCAAGATTCTGAGTGATATGATGGAGAAGGGCTTCTTTGTGGCCCAGATGTACGGCCTGACCGAGACCTGCGGCGACGGTGCATGGAACTCCTCGCAGGAGGCAAAGTACCTGACCAGCGTGGGCCATGTGGACCTCAGCTGTGAATACAAGCTGGACGACGGCGAGCTGTGTATGCGGGGCGACCCCATCATGCTGGGCTACTACAAGGACCCGGAAGGCACTGCAGAAGTCATCGATGCAGACGGCTGGTTCCATACCGGCGACATTGCCCGGGTGGAAGAGGACGGCTACATGTACCTGACCGGCCGCAAGAAGAACGTGATCATTCTGGACAGCGGCGAGAACGTGAGCCCCGAGGAGCTGGAAAAGCTGCTGGTGCCCTGTGCGGACATTCAGGAGTGCATCGTGAAGGAAAAGGACAAAAAGATCTGTGCCCTCATCTACTGTGACCCTGCAAAGCAGGATGCGGTGAAGGAGTTCGTCACTGGGGTCAACCGCGGCCTGCCGCTGTACAAGCGCATGGTGACGGAGTTCAGTGCACAGCCGCTGCCCCGCAACGCCATGGGAAAACTGCTGCGCTGAACACAGGAGGAAACAGAACAATGCGTAAGATCAGAGTGCTGGATAATGTCTACGACCTTATCACCGTCAACATGGAAGACCGCTTCAAGGATAATGTGGCCTTCCGCTTCTACGACACCGCAAATGATGCCGTGACCACCATCCTCTATAAGGATTATGTGCAGGATATCCGCAAGGCGGTGAATTACTTCCAGTCCACCATCCCGGAGATCAAGGGCAAAAAGATCTGCCTGCTCACCAAGAACAGCTACGAGTATGCCGTGAACACCTTTGGCGTGGTGGCGGCCGGTGCGGTGCTGGTGCTGCTGAACCAGCGCAAGAGCTGGGACGAGCTGAGCTACGAGCTGGGCCTTGTGGAGCCGGATGCCATCCTGACCGACGGCGACGACTACGGCTTCAACGACCAGCTCAAGGCTGCCTACGGCGATATCCTCCGCCCCATGGATGGCTTCCGAAGCTATGAGCCTGCGCAGCTGACCCGCTGCATCGACCACGAAGCCCTGATGGTCCTGATGTTCACCTCCGGTACCACAGGCCGCAGCAAGGGCGTGATGCTGAGCGAGAAGAATTTCTTCTCGGTGATGCGTGCCCACACCCAGATCGGTGAGCACATGATGGCGTATAAGCACGAACCGGACCTCGTCATGAGCCAGTACACCGTGCTGCCCATGTTCCATCTGGGCGCGTTCATCTGCCTGTTCTCCTGGGCCCACGCAGGCTGGGCGCTGAACGTCAGCAGCGACATCCGCAACTTCTATAAAGAGGTAAAGCGGATGCCCAGTCAGGCCATGGCGGTGGTGCCGGTCATTATGAACTCGCTCCACCACGATGTGATGCGCGGCCGCAAGGACCGTCTGGGTGAGCTGTGGGTGCCCATCTGCTCCTCTGCCATGTTCGACCCGCAGGTGATGCTGGATATGGCGGAACACGGCATGTTCGTGGTGCAGACCTACGGCAGCACCGAGACCTGCGGCGACGGCATCATCAACTACGCACAGGACGCAAAGCACATCGGCGCTGTGGGTCAGGGCAACGATTATCTGGACTACAAGATCGCCGAGGACGGCGAGCTGTGCATGCGCGGCGACAGCATCATGCTGGGCTACTACAAGGACCCGGAGGCCACCGCCGAGGTCATTGACGCGGACGGCTGGTTCCACACTGGCGATTTGGCCCGCAAGGACGAGGACGGCTACTATTTCCTGACCGGCCGCAAGAAGAACCTCATCATTCTAGACAGCGGCGAGAACATCAACCCCGAAGAGCTGGAAGGCATCGTGGGCAAGTGCGAAGCCGTGAAGGAATGTGTAGTAAAAGAAATGGGCAAGAAGATCGGCGTGGTGGTCTATTGTGACGAGGACAAACAGCAGCAGGTGCGGGATTTTATCACCGAGGCAAACCGCACCCTGCCGCTGTACAAGCGTATGAGCGCAGTGGAGTTCAGCACCGAGCCGCTGCCGCGCAACGGTGCAGGCAAGCTGCTGCGCCAGTGATACAGATGCGATCGAATGCCCGGATGCATAAATGGGCCGGCAGACCGGCAGACTGAAAACAGGAG
>OJPP01000560.1_pt1 | contig 10681 bp, 6 predicted proteins | sample 1598521 | NCBI WGS metagenome assembly OJPP01 (sample SAMN03922490, study PRJEB24848) | human gut metagenome | isolation source: stool sample | host: Homo sapiens | place: Germany | collected 2011-05 | reverse complement strand
TTACTGGAAGAATAATCCTGATATTCATATTCCGCACCTACTGCCACCGCACCCGCAAAAGTAGTACCCGCGCTGACATTAAATTTCCACGGAGTAGTAAGATTATAATCATAGGTCAAATAATCATACTCCGGAGTTACCAGAAAATCACTCAATGTCTGGTTATAGGGTTTTTCATAAGCTAAAATATCAGAAGATAAAGCGGCATTATAGCTTTCTCTTAAATCATACCATGTAGGCGTGTGAACGGCAAATCCCAAACGGAAAGGAGAACTTTCTATAGGACGTACAATAACCCCCAACTTCAAATCCATACCAGTTCCTTCCAGTCTATAATAATTATCCAATGTATACCCCCCATTATCCGCACCCTTATCATCATTCAGATTCTCCGTATAAGAAGTATAACGATCATAATTCACATCATAGACCCCCAAAGTGGCTCCTAAATAGACCCTGTCTTCAATATTGAATGAAACATTAAAATCATATTGACTGATACCTCCTGTTTCCTTACTAAAGAAGTTATTGTTAAAACCATTCCACCCCCATGGAGCATGAATGTTTTTTTCAGGATCATTAAACCAGTCAACCACACCGGTTCTCACCCCCATTACTCCTAAAACAGGTAACTGGTTCCAATATTTGGTATAAGGATTCTTCGCATCCAGTATGTCATTAAACTCGCTTTCCGTCAATCCATATCGTTCCATTTCCTGAGCCAGCTGAAAGCTTTGTGACATATTATCCAACGCCCCTCCCATAGAGAAAAGGCGGTTGAAGTTTTTACTTTTATGGTAATTGAATCCGAAATTCACAAAACGCAAAGAAGTATTGTTGCCTATCTTATTGCTATAAACAAATCCAATCTGGTCAAATGAAGCGCGCGTTTTGTCTTCATTCATTGACACGCCACTAAAGTTACTCTTTGTCGAAGTATTATTAAAACCAAAAGAAACGGACACATCATTACTACGAAAAATGCCGATACCCGCAGGGTTGGAGCTTATGACAGATATATCACCGCCCAAAGCTCCCATGGCACCACCCATACCAACAAATCGTGCTGTTCCATTCAAGTCATTCCCCAGCAACTTTTCCGCATCATAAGCATTTTGTGCGCTTGCCGTTGTCATTGCCAACAACGCACAAGCGGTTACTATTACTTTATTTTTCATACATCAATTCTATTAAATACAACAGTCTGGTTTAATCTGCTACTTATCTGGTACGCGATCTGCCACCGCCACTTGAACGGGAAACACCGCCTCCGGAACTACGGGAAGCCCCACCGCCACTAGAAAAACTACTACGGGAAGAAGAAGTTCCACTACTACGGTAAGAGTTAGACGAACTATTACGGGAAGGACTGCTGCTACGGGAATATGAACTGCTGCGAGAGTTCGAAACGCCACTATTGTTACGATAGGCGCCACGGCTTGCAGCCCCTGTTCTCTGATAAGCAGATCCTGCTGCATTTCCCACACTTCTCCGGGTACTGCTTGGTCTGGTATAGGAAGATCCCCTTCCTTCTGTCGGACGTGAATACGAATTACCCGGACGGACTCCTGCAGCCTGACTTGGTGAAAGAGTTGCTCCTGTACGGGTTCTGATAGCGCTTCTATTAGGACGAACCGAATTTACACCGTCAGATCCCGAAACCACTCTTCCTGATGAAGATCCGTTACGTGTTGCGGTACGATAGCTATTAGCACTATTACGGACATTTTGTCTGGAATTTCCTACATACGAATTACGACTATTCCTATCATAACTATTCACATAATTATTCCGGCTTGGGCGTGAAGAGCCATAGCTGTTGGTGTATCTTCCGGCATGTATCCCCGGATTACGTCTGCTTGAGCCATACCATCCATGACCGCCTCCCCAGTAGCCGCCGCCCCAACCGTGACCGGAATAATGCGGATAATAATGATGGTGGTGGTGATGATGGTAGCCCCAATAGCCACCCCAGTAGCCGCCACCCCAATAACCGGGATAGTACCAGCTATTGTAGTACCACGGCGAACTCCATCCCCAACTGAATCCCCAGCTGGCGCCATATGGATAATTCCAACGCCAATCCCACCACAAGCGGTTCGTGTAAGTGGGAAAGACGTATGCATACAATCCGTCATCATATACATTCCAATCCCATGAAGGCAAACCGTAAACCACATCCCAATAGAGCGGACTGCTTACCGGAATGGCGTAACGGGGATTGCGGAAACGGACGATACGCATCGCGTATTCATAATCGTCTTGAGAGCCCTCAAAACCATTAACCCATTCCCCTCTCTCATTCAAAGGTTTCTCCTCAATATACAAAGGTATCATTCTCCATCGAGAAGTTATTATCTCGTGAAGTATATAACGACGATTATACTCATCCACATCGCGCACTTTTCCTTTCACATCCTTCACTACCACTGTAGAACCGGGGGCTGCGTAAACGGTAGTCGTGTTCTGCTTCTGCGGAACCACCACTTTCACCTCTTGCTTAACCTCCTCTTTCTTTTCAGCTTTTTTCTTAGGGATGAAATAAAGGTCGTCATCAACGCTTTGTGACATTGCCCAATAAGGCAAGCACACCATCATAAGCGAAGCTAATACAATCTTTTTCATACTCATACCTGTTTTATTTGTTATTCTATCTACTTTTTCTAGTGCAAAGATAGCCAGAGGTTTCAGTTCATAACAAAGAAAATCCCTATTAGTTGGTAGGGATTTCCCTATTTTAGTAACGGACTTCAACTATTTTATCTATTTCTGCACACACACGGAAAACAGAAGAACGTCCGTTCACATACGTTGATGGTAAACAAATCTGGTGGTAAAACAACTTTTTATATTAAGTTGCACCCACTTATGCCCTCATGCCCTCACTAAAAGTCATAACCTACTCATTATTAAACCACTACACACAGTGAGGGCATGTTAAAAAGTGAGAGCATTGCCCTCATGCCCTCACTCCTATTTTCTTGCACATCTCACTTAAATCATTCATTCACAACATAATACCCATTTATCGGCTTATAAACCGGTTGTTTGGGAAGTCCCACATTTTTCAGCTTTCCTTCCTCGCACAAGCGGTGTAAATGGCGGCTGGCCGTACTTTGTGTCATACTGCAAAGAAGCTGGAAACTTTTCCGCTGCACAAAATCATGAGTTGTGAAGAACTCCGTCAGCAATGCGTCAATTTCCTCATCGGTCAGTTTACTTGAATGAAACGAGAACCGGGTACGCTGCACCTTTACCTTCCCCACCTCATCCATCAATAATCGGTCGGGGCGGTAAACAATCCCCTTAAGCCTTACCTTTGTATTTTTACGTTTCGTCTTTTCGGTTACCGGCTCGGTGCTCACCAGATTGGGACGGAAAAAGCCGATGCCGTCCAGATGCACCTGCCTGCCTTCCGCCAATTCCTCGCCCATGGCGTGTGACAGCGCATCGAGCACGGCTATTACATCCGTTTCCGTCAATGTACAATATTTCTGTATACGGGCACGGAGCTGGGCCGTGCTTACTTTCCCATTCAGCCGGAGACGCGGATGCAACATATTCTCTTCCCCTTGTTGCTCAGAGGTTTTGGGATTCTCGTACCAATCAAATAGTATTGCCATACTGTTCTTTTTTTATTGATGAAAGTTCAATATCTATTAATCACGGATGTGATTAAGCTTAACTACCTTTGTGATTAATTTTAATCACCTTTATGATCAGACTTAATCACAAGGGTAGATAACTAATTACAAACATACAAAAATAAGAAAAGAAAAGGTAGAAAACAAATAAGAGACAGGGGAATATGCACTGAGACTAAGAATAAAAACACAGAAAAGAAAGGAAAAAGAAAAAGACGGCATTTAATCCGGAAAGCATTTGCAGAATCCGGAAAGAAACCTTATCTTTACTAAAAATATGCACACATAGACACTCGCAATACGCAGTCTTCTCCACACGACAGAACATCATCTTTTCCATGGGAGGTACATAAAACCAAAAAAACATTCAAACGAAAGACAAATATGAAAATTACACTCATCAGGAAAGATGAAGAACAGGGGACAGAAGCCTTGTCACTATGCGATACGGACGCATTCTTCGAGAAAGTAAAGACAGAGAACAAAGCAGGGCATATATCGGAACTGCGTGAAATACTACCCCGGCTGGCAGGATCGTCCGCCCGCTACGTCCACATCGACAAACTGCCGCGTGTCTATCCTGCCGTAGAATATACCCGCAAACAAAAGGGTGAGAAACGTATGAAACATTACAACGGACTGGTGCAGCTGGAAGTGAACCGGCTCGCCGACCTGTATGAGGTGGAATATGTGAAACGCCAAGTAGAGCAACTGCCACAAACCTTTGCCGCTTTCTGCGGTTCAAGCGGACGGAGCGTAAAGATATGGATACGCTTCGCACGCACTGACGGCAGCTTGCCCACTGCCACACAAGAAGTCCTCCTGTTTCATGCCCACGCCTATCGGCTGGCGGTGACATGCTACCAGCCCATGCTTCCTTTCGGCATCACACTGAAGGAACCGGACCTGATGCAAAGCTGTCGCATGACCGTGGATGAACAACCTTACTATAACCCTTCGTCCGTTCCTTTCTGCATAGAGCAACCGCTTGCCCTGCCCGATGAGGAAACTTTCCGGCAACGGAAACAAAACAGCGAAAGCGCACCGGAACGAATGACACCCGGCTGCGAAAGTATGCAGATTTTTGCCCAGATGTACCAGTCGGCACGGAAAAGAGCATTGGCCGAGATGGAAAACTGGAAACGTGATGACGGGCTGGAACCTTTACTGCCCCATCTGGTAGAACAATGCTTCAAAACAGGCATCCCCGAAGAGGAAGCCGTACAGCGCACGCTGATGCACTATTTTCACGCAACGGACACAGAAACCATCCGTACAGCTTTTGGCAACGGATACCGGGAAATGAAAGGTTTCGGTAAAAAAAGCGGTTTCAGTAAAGAGCAGGAAGCCACCTTCCGGCTGGAGGAATTCTTGAAAAGACGGTATGAATTCCGCTTCAACACCGTGCTGGACGAGGTGGAATACCGTCAACGGGACTCTGTTCATTTCTATTTCAAGCCTTTAGATAAACGTACCCGCAACAGTATCGCCCTCTGCGCCTTAAAAGAAGGGCTGCAAGTGTGGGACCGGGATATAGACCGCTTTCTCACCTCCGATTTCGTTCCGCTTTACAATCCTGTAGAAGAATACTTGTGTGACCTTCCCCGCTGGGACGGTACTGACCGCATCCGCGCACTTGCCCGGCTCGTTCCTTGCGGCAATCCGCATTGGGAAGAGCTCTTTTACCGTTGGTTTCTAGGCATGGTGGCGCATTGGAGGGGGATGGACCGCCAGCATGGAAACAGCACTTCACCTTTACTTGTAGGTTCGCAAGGATTCCGGAAATCCACTTATTGCCGTATCTTGCTGCCACCCGAACTCCGTTTCGGCTATGCCGACAGCCTGGACTTCAGCAGCAAACAGGAAGCGGAGCGTGCCTTGGGACGATTTTTCCTTATCAACCTGGACGAATTCGACCAGATTACCGTAAATCAACAAGGCTTTCTGAAACATCTGTTACAAAAACCGACAGCCAATCTGCGCAAGCCTTACGGAACCAGCGTGCGCGAATTACGCCGCTATGCCTCATTCATCGGCACCAGCAATCAGAAGGATTTGCTCACCGACCCCACGGGAAGCCGTCGCTTTATCTGTATCGAAGTGACCGATCCCATTGATACCAATGTCACCATAGACTACCGCCAACTCTATGCGCAAGCCATGCATTTACTTTATAAGAACGAACGTTATTGGCTGAATGACGAAGATGAGGCCGTTTTACGACAAAGCAACAGCGAATTTGAGCAAATATCACCTTTGGAGCATTTATTCCATTGTAACTTTTCTTCTGCAACCAACGAAAAGGAGGGAGAATGGATGACTGCCATGGATATTTTTAATTATCTTCAAGAGAACACACGCGACAAACTGTCTATCAATAAAATAAATTGGTTTGGACGTATTCTCCGCAAACTGAACATTCCTAAAAAGACCAGTACCAGAGGTACCCTATATCATGTAACAAAGTTGAAATAATTTATTTTATCATAGGAAAGTATGAGGGCAATGCCCTCATACTCTTCTATGCTACCATCACAAATAACCTGTTCATTATAAACAAATTACCTCACGAATGAGGGCATGAGGGCATAATTGCATCTAACTTTGCAATGAGAGCACAAGTCTGAAACAAAAAGACGGAAGGTTTGTTTGTGAAAGTAATGAAAAGAAATTATCTTTGTCATCATCCTTAAACCAACAATCGTATGAAACCAGTGAAATTATTTTATCAGGAAAGATGCCCGTTCTGCAAAAAAGCACTGCGCTATATTGAAGAACTGAAAGCAGAATATCCTGAATTCCAACCTATAGAAATAGAAATGATAGAAGAAACCCAACATCCTGATATAGCCGACCAATACGATTATTATTACGTTCCCACGTTTTATGTGGACGGTGTGAAAGTACATGAAGCGGGTATTTTCAAAAATGAGATGGAGGCATTGCTCCGTAAAGTGATAGAATAAACGAAAACGTATGAAATATTTAGAAGTAACCTTTACAACACATCCCTGTAATGAAACAGTGAATGATGTAGTATCTGCACTGGCCGGAGAAATAGGATTTGAAAGTTTTGTAGAATGTGAAGCAGGAGTACAGGCTTATATCCAGCAGACTTTGTTCGATGAGGAAGCATTAAAAGAAATGATTGCGAGCTTCCCCCTGCCCGACACTACTGTGAAATATACCATTAAAGAAGCCGAAGACAAGAATTGGAACGAAGAATGGGAGAAGAACTTCTTTCAACCCATCGTCATCGGTGACCGTTGCTGCATTCACAGCACGTTCCATAAAGACACCCCGAAGACTGAGTATGAAATTCTGATTAACCCGCAAATGGCTTTCGGCACAGGGCATCATGAAACGACCAGCTCTATAATCAGCGAACTGTTAGAAGCCGACCTGAAAGGAAAATCAGTCCTGGATATGGGATGCGGCACTTCTATTCTTGCCATCCTTGCCTCCATGCGAGGAGCCAATCCTGTGACAGCCATCGACATTGACGACTGGTGCGTCAATAATTCAAAAGACAACATTGCACTGAACCATATCCATAACATTACAGTGGAACTGGGTGACGCCAATCTGCTGAAAGGGCGCAAAGCGTTTGATGTGATTATTGCCAACATTAACCGGAATATTCTTCTGGCAGACCTTCCCCATTATGCCGCCTGTATGCATCCGGGTTCGGAAATATTTATGAGTGGATTCTATATACAGGATATTCCTTTTATCCGCGAAAAAGCGGAGAGTCTGGGAATGGAGTTCGTACATCATCGGGAAAAGAACAACTGGGCAGCTGTGAAATTCATCATGAAATAATACCATTTTCAAGTATGGCAAAGACGCGATAAAGACGGAATTGCCACCAACCACGCAGGATGTGCATTGATTTATTCGAGGACAAAAGAACGGATTTTCTCTCTTTTGTCCTTTTGTTCTTCTTCCCTGAAAATTAGAACCGGAATCAAGCGGTGACAAACGCACGTAGGACGCTGCATTTTATCCAAAGTGACCAAACGACCATATCGGTATTATATTTATTATACAATCTCCTTTCCGAAAGGAGTAAGTGCCAAGCCCGCCAGCTTGAAATGTTGCAGTCCGAATGGAATGCCGATGACAGTGATGCAAAGCAACACCCCGAATGCCAGATGAGAGAGGCTGATCCAGATTCCACCTACAAGTATCCAGATGATATTCATCAACACACTGAGACATCCACCATCACCGGGACAACTGCGTATTTCCCGCCCAAAAGGACAAAGAGCCAGCATAGACAACTTCAAAGTCTGGAAACCGAAAGGAATGCCGACGATAGTAATCATCAGCAACAGGCTGGAAACAATATATTCCACGCAGATCAGAAATCCGCCGCAAATCAGCCAAATAATATTGAGCAGTAAGTTCATAAAGAAATATAGAGAAAGTTTTCGAAACCGCAGGCACAGTATCCTTTATTTCTTTATAGTCATTAATTGCAATTCCTCCAACGAACCGTTGAAAATATTCAAGTCCACCTTCTCACGAATGCCCGGCAACGTACCCACATCCGTATGCTGCCAGAATTTCCATTCTCCCCTGTATTCCACCGAGTCTACATAATAATGGGCTATCCAGTAAGGATAAGAATTGAAGACCGAATCATTCAGATAACGAGTTTTAAACTTATAAGAAGTATAAAGAATAGGCTTCACTTTGTAGTGCTGTTCTATTTTGTCAAGCCACAGTTTAAGGTCACGACGGAGCTGATTCTCATCCTTTCCCCTCTTCTCAATATCGAGCACAGGAGGAAGATCACCTGAATCCAGCTTGACGGAATTGATAAAAAAATCGGCCTGACGGACAGGATCTGTCTTCGGATTGTAAAAATGATAAGCCCCACGGATAAACCCATGTGTTTTCGCCGAATCAAAATTGGAGCTAAAAGCCTTGTCCCCATAATCGCCTCCTTCCGAAGCTTTCATAAAGACAAAATGAATAGGAAATTTTCCCTGTCGGGTCTGGGTCAGCATTTTCCAGTCTATGTTTCCTTGATAATGGGAAACATCAATGCCATGCACATGAAAACCTGAGGGCATACATACACCGTATGCTTTAAAGCCATAGCAAGGCTTCCAACGGTAAGAGTAAGGACGGATAAAGAAATAAAAGAAAGCGGCAAGGAATAAAAAAGCAATAATTCCCGCAATGACATACCGAAGCCATGACGGCATCTCTCTTTGCGGTTTCTTTTTCGCCTTCCGCTGTGTGGTCCGGCGGACAGGTTTCGCGACTGCCTTTTTTTTAACAGGGGCAGGACGTGTGCTTTTCGCTCTTACCATTTTATCCTATTTAGCTGTTTTTACCTTACCTATTCCCACATACTATGCAATAAAACCCATCGGGAGAATGGTTTTACAATCAGCCCCGATGGGTTTCCTTTATGCTTTATAGAAATAAGAAAGAATTATTTTCCTTGTTCCAACTGCAATGTCTTGGTTGCCTGGTCACAAACTTCTGTAGGACCGAAGTACTGGATAGGACCCGGATATACATAGTCTGTTTCAATAGCCCAACGTTCACGCTGTGCGGCGAACGCCTTGAAAGGAGCACCGTCCAATTTTACCAACGCTTTCTGGATAACCGGTTTCATTTCACCGTGACGACGTTCCATGTTCATCATCATTGTGATAGGCACACCACCTGCAATCCATTCTTCGGCAGGAGCAGTAGTGTTACGTACAGAAGACATATAACCGGTCTTGCCGTTGGCAATCAACATAGAAGCGGTGTAACCCAACGAGTAGCAATAGTCAGCATCGAAGTTTGACGGAGCAGCGCAACGTCCTTCGTAACCGAAGAAGTGATGCTGAGCGGCAAATTTACCTACATACTTGCCTTCTTCTTTCCACTGAGCCAATTTAACGGCTACCATATCAGACAACAGCTTTTCTGTTTCAATCAGTGATACCTGTACGTTTCCGTGCGGGTCACGATCCAAAGTAAGCTGACGTGCAACGCCTTCGGGCAGAGAAGCATAGATTTCCGAGTTTTCCTTAGAAAGCTTGGAGATGATATATTCACGTTGGTGAGATTTCTTGATCAATGCGAACTCTGATGCGTTAGCAGCCAGGAAGTCGTTCAATTCAGCGATCAATCTCTTCATTGCGGGGATGAATTCGATCAAACCTTCAGGTATCAACACTGTACCGAAGTTATTGCCTTGTGCGGCACGGTTAGCCACCACCTGAGCAATGTAAGTAACCACATCATCCAATGACATGTTCTTCTCTTCCACTTCTTCTGAAACGATACATACGTTAGGTTGAACCTGCAAAGCACATTCCAAAGCGATATGAGAAGCCGAACGTCCCATCAGCTTGATAAAGTGCCAGTATTTGCGGGCAGAGTTACAGTCACGCTGAATGTTACCGATTACTTCAGAGTAAGTCTTACAAGCCGTATCAAAACCGAAAGAAGTTTCAATCATCTCGTTCTTCAAGTCACCGTCGATAGTCTTCGGACAACCGATAACCTGAACACCGCAGTTCTTCGCAGCATAGTATTCTGCCAATACACAAGCGTTTGTGTTTGAGTCATCACCACCGATAATTACCAATGCCTTGATGCCCAATTCCTTGATGATTTCCAGACCTTTATCAAACTGTTCTACCTTTTCCAGTTTGGTACGTCCCGAACCGATGATATCGAAACCACCGGTATTGCGGTATTCGTCGATAATATCGGAAGTCAGTTCCATATAATTATGGTCTACCAAACCACCGGGACCCAGAATGAAACCATACAGTTTGCTGTCCTTGTTCAATGCTTTGATACCATCGAACAAACCGGAAATAACATTGTGTCCGCCGGGAGCCTGTCCACCAGACAAAATGACACCTACATTGATAGCAGGCATATTGACAGCTTCGCCTTCAACGAACTGAATCAACGGCATGCCGTAAGTGTTAGGGAACAAGGCTTTGATAGCTTCCTGGTCAGCTACAGACTGTGTAGGTTCACCCTGTCTCTTATACACATCTCCGAGCCCACGA
>OJPP01000559.1_pt1 | contig 10683 bp, 10 predicted proteins | sample 1598521 | NCBI WGS metagenome assembly OJPP01 (sample SAMN03922490, study PRJEB24848) | human gut metagenome | isolation source: stool sample | host: Homo sapiens | place: Germany | collected 2011-05 | reverse complement strand
CTTGAATGCCATTCAAGCGCTCTCCCAGCTGAGCTATACCCCCACAGGAACACGGTTTTCCAACCGGCGAGAGTTATAATAGCAAATGCACGGGAGAATGTCAACCCTAAAATGCAAAAAACTCCGCTTTTTTGCGATTTCCTCCGAGAGCGCCCGCCGTCAGGCAAAAAGGCAGAGCAGCAGCCCGTAAACGACGCTCGCGCCGGTGCCGTAAACGATCACGGGCCCGGCGATCGTGAACATTTTGGCGCAGGTACCGGGGATGAGACCCTCACGCTTGAATTCCAGCGCGGGCGCGACGATGGAGTTGGCAAAGCCCGTGATCGGCACGAGCGTGCCGGCCCCGGCAAAGCGCGCGATATCGTCGTACAGACCGAGCCCCGTGAGCAGCGCGCCGAGAAAAACGAGCGAGATCGAAACCGCAGTCCCGGCGCTTTCCTTGTCCAGCCCGAGGGAGATATAGAGTACGCGCAGCCCCTCGCCCCCGGCACAGATGAGTCCGCCGACGAGAAAGGCGCGCAGCATGTCCATGCCGAGCGGCGAGCGCGGCTGCTTCTTTTTTATATATTCATTGTATTCTTCGTTCGTCATATTCATAAAAAATCGCCTCCCGTGGGAGTATTCCCGCGGGAGGCGACCGTATGCGTTTAGATTATTATAATCAAATGTTTTCCTGCCGGATGATCTCGCGGCCCATGAGCACGCCCATGACGGAGGCCATCATCCGCCCGCGCGTCCAGCCGGAGGAGCCGCCGGGGCAGTGGAGACGGCGGATGTTCGTGTTGAGATCGGCGTCCGTCTTTACACGGTTGGAGCAGAACTTCCGCTCGGGGGAGCAGAGCAGCGTTTCGTGCGAGGCAAAGCCCGGCACGATCGGATCGCGTTTCAACGAAAGAGGCTTTTTCCGCAAGCTATGCGCTCGATCAGCGGCCGGAACGGAACGCTCCCGCCGCCGATAAAGGCTGCAGGGACAGCGCGCAGGAAGGAGAAAAGGACGGTACAGCCGAAGCTGAACCGTCCTTTCGATCGGAGATAGGGCAGGCCTGCTGCTATCCTTTTTTCCGGCAATCACTTCCGTGATTTCTGCTGCGCCCCGGGGCGCCCCTTTTCCCGCCGTCTTTGGTACTCCTCCAGAAACCGATCCAGATAGACCTTGTTGACGGTGGCAGAGATCGTGTTGCGAAGCAGATCCTTTGCGTCGGACTGCGTTTCACCAAGACCTTCCCGCGCAGGAGCTATCCCGAACGCCGCGCCGAGCATATTTTCAAATTCGTCGCAGAAATAGTCATAGGCGATCGGAAGGGGATAGCTGTCCTCCTGTATGCTGAACATCAGCCGAAGCCCCTCCAGCGGGACAACGGGCTTGACCACAGCGATAAACAAAAGCCGCGCAAGGTGCTCCGATGGGTATGTCTTTTTTATTGGCGCGGGGATCAGGCTCTGCTTGACGTAATTGCTCACCATGGAGCTTGTCAACTCCGGCTCCCCCAGCGGTGCAAGATGGGCGTTGACATATCGCACCACCTGCTCCAGATATAGCCCTACATTCGGGATCTGGGCATAGCGCGGCAGACGGAAACTTTCCATATCCTCGATCATTCTCTTCACTTCCTGTTCCATGCTGCCATTATATACGTTTCGCACGGAAAGCACAACGGTTTTGCGAAAATTCTTTAACGGTTTTTTAAAAGCGGTTGACGGAATGATAAAAATCTGATAGAATCCACCCGATCGGCTTTTCAAAACCGGATAAAACGCTTTTTGCGATTCGGAGGATACACACAATGAACCAGTTTCGTATTGCGGCAGATTCCAGCTGCAATCTCCTTACGCTGAACGGAGCGGACTTCGTCAGCGTTCCGCTTACTATACGCACCGAAACCGAAGAGTTCCGGGATGATGCTTCTCTGGATGTTGACGCGATGGTCAGCACGCTCCGCAGCACAAGGGGCCGATCCTACAGCGCATGTCCGAATGTCGCGGACTGGGAAAGCGCTTTCGGCGAGAGCGGCGACGTGATCGCGTTTACCATTACAAGCAGTCTGTCAGGCAGCTATAACGCCGCCTGCGCGGCGGGGAAAAACTGCACGGAGCGCAACCCTGCCCGGCGTATCCATGTGGTGGACACCCTTTCCGCCGGACCCGAGATCACCCTCCTCCTTGAGAAAGCGCTTTCCGAGCAAAGCTCCGGCGCCGGCTTTGACGAGGTATGCGAAAATCTGAAGGCATATCAAAGACGCACCCACCTGCTTTTCGCCTTGGAATCCATGCATAACCTTGCGCAGAACGGCCGGATCAGCAGGCTCACGGCAACGATGGCGGGCGTCCTTGGGATCCGCGCCGTCGGACAGGCCAGCGCCGAGGGAACGCTGGAGATGCTCGGAAAATGCCGGGGAGGGCGAAAGACGCAGCATTTCATGCTGTGCGAGATGGAGCGGCTCGGCTACGGGGGAGGAAGCGTCCGGATCGGTCATTGCCAGAACGAGGCGTTCGCGCAGGAGCTCTGCACCGAGATCCGGCAGCGCTTTCCGGCGGCGGATGTGAGATGCGATCCTCTGCGGGGACTGTGCAGCTATTATGCCGAGCGCGGCGGGATCATGCTGGGGTTTGAGACCTGAAAAACGAGTGAAATAAACAAGTGCCGCACCGTTGTCGTTGTCGAAACGGTGCGGCACATTCATTAAATATGGCTCCGACGGCGCGGGCGCGGCTATCACGCGCCTGCCGCGGCCGTGCCGGAAAATGCAACGCGGGACAAGCCGTGCGGCAAACGCCGTTACTCTTCCGACAGATCGGCGACCAGCTTGGTGTTGCTGACTGCCAGCGCAAGCTGAAGCTTGTTTTCCAGCCCGGTTTTCTGCAGCATATTCGCCACATGGAATTTGACCGTTGACATCTCGCAGCCCATCTCCGCTGCGATGCGCGTATAGGAGAAGCCGCGCAGCAGATGCCGCAGCACCTTCATCTCCGTTTTGGTAAATTCCGTGCTTTTTGCCATGCCGATCTCCACCGTAGGCGGTGCGTCCGGAAAGACACGCTCGCCGGCCATCGTCCGGCGGACGACCTCCATCAGGCGGTTTTTTGCGGAATCCTTATACCACAGACTGTCCGCCCCCGCCGACTTTGCTTCCTCCAAAACCGCGCCGTCAAGCAGCGAGGTCACAACAACAATTTTTATCTGCGGACGCTCGGCTTTGATCTGACGGACGGCAACCAATCCGTTTTCCCGGTGCTCCGTCTGCACATCCATCAAAACGAGATCGACCGGGCTTGCTCTGCACACCTCAACGGCCTGCTTCGCGCCGGGTATGGACGCGACGATCTGATTCCCGTCCTCCGCAAGGAAATAGCTTTCCAGCAAGCTTCGGACCATGGTCTGGTCTTCAACGATCACCACTCTCATGCGCTGTTTCCTCCTTTTCCGGCAGAGTGAGCATAAGCGAGAAGCGGGGCAAGCTCTGTATCTCCATTCTGCCGCCTGTCTCTTCCACATGGTGACGCAGCATGGACAGACCGCCGCCCTCCGTGATTTTCTCCTTCGGTGCAGCGCCGTTGTTGGTAAGAAAAACGTCGGTTCGGCCGCACATCGGCTGAAAGCGTACATATAGCTCCGTGCCGCCGGCATGACGGGCGCAGTTGGCCGCGCATTCCCGAATTGCCAGCGAGACCGTCTCGCAGAAACTCCGCGATTCCGGCGGCTTTCCTTCCGTCAGAACCCGGACGCCCATCTCCGCGGCGCGCCGGACAGCCACCTTCATCGGTTCTGGCGAAGCCGTTATCCGGTTGGAGCGGTAAAGCACCGCGATGGACTGTTCCCACAACGCCGCGCTTGCGCGAAGCTCTTCCAACCCGGCCCGCCGGATCAGCGCGCGGCGTACGGCAAGGATGCTGTGACCGATATCGTCATGCACACGCAGCTTCATGGCAAGGGTCTCTTCCTGCCGGATGATCTCCGGCATCTGCTCAAACAGCCTTCGCATCCGCTCATTCGCTTCCGCGAGCTTTGCGCTTTCCTCCTGCAGATGCTTCTGCCGCCACATAAGCTCCGTGACATCCGCGGCGGTGACCTGCGTATAAGTAAGCCCTGCCGCTGTTTTGATGCTTTCCTCCGCAAAGCGCAGCTCCGTGCCGTCGGAAAACCGGAAAATATAAAGCTGCGGATCCAGACAGCGGACGGTTGGCGGCGGTGAGCGCAGAGCGTCATGCAGCTCCGCAAGCGTCTGAATGCCGCCTTTGCGCAGCTGGCTTGCTATGGCAAGCATTCGGTGGTTAATAAGCCGCACCACGCCGTTTTTATCAAAAAAGCAGACCGCAATGGGCAGACTGTCAAAGCTCTCTTTGATCCTGTCCATATGCTTTTATTTCCCTCCCGATTTCTCCACCCGGAGCATGACATATTGCAGGCCGTCCTCATCTTCTTCCCATTCGAGCGCGGGGAATGGATCTTTCAGATGGCGGAGGGGAGCCTCGCCGGAAATACAGAGATTCATATGCAGCGCATCGCCGACCTCTATGGAAACCAGCAGCGAGCGCAGCGAGTCAAGCTCTGCTTCCACAACCGCTTCAAAAAGGGAATAGGCCGCCGTTGCCTGCTCAATGGAGAGCTGCCCGTCCCCCTGGATGAGCGCCGAGCACTCCGCGCCGTACAGACAGAGATTTTCCGCAGACTCGTTCAGGCAGAGCCGCAGCTCCTGCACGGAAATGGACCCGCGCTGTACGCCGACAAAAATCAGGTTGTTTCTCCGTTTAATATAGGTTCCGATGACGATGATCTGTCCGAGCAGACGCTCTGCCCGCGCCGGGTCATCCGTTTTTTTCAGCTCAGTCAGCCGCTTCTGCAGCATGGCGATCTGCCGGGCGGTCTGCGCCTCCATCATGTCATAGAGACGGTTTTCTTCCGTCAGCTTTAAAAGTCTTGCGTGCTGCGCATTCTCCGCCGCCAAAACGTCGCCTACATCGCGAAGCTCGTCGCACGTCAGCTCCAGCTCCTGCCGGAGCTGATTCAGCTCTGAAACGTCTTCCTTCCAGAACGCCCAGCCGCGGCGCAGTTTATGGCGCTTCAAAAGCGTATCATCGTCGAGCTGCACGGTATCCTGCGTTATCTGCCGCAGCTCACTTTGCGGAAGCGGCGGCCGCATCGTAGCGGACGCGTGCTTCGTGCAAAAATTTTCATCCGTGATCTGCACAGGAAGCGTTGTCGCTTCCAGAAGCTCATCGTATCCGCGGTTGGACTGGATGAGTCCGCATTGGATGCAGCTTTCAAAAATGCCGGTAAACATCAGGCACTGGGCGACCGTCATGTCTCCCGCCAGCACCCAGACCCAATGGATCTTTTCGGCATACGCATAAACGTATGCCAGCGAAAGCGCAAACGGCACCAGCGGCAGCAAGCGGACTCTCTTCGTGTTCGGGATACGGCATTTTGTAACGATCATAAAAAGCGAGAGCGCCGCACAAAAGAGCTCCCAGCCGAGCACGAAGAAATAACCTCTCTCATAACGGTACGCAGCGTCCGACAAAACGCCGGACGGAAAGGAAAACACCCGCTGATGCAGATCGTTTGTTAAAACGAGCAGCAGGAGCAGCACCGCCGGCACATACAACAGCTTTGTCCACCGCGGCAAATGAAAGTCCTCCGGCTTTCCCAGCGACTGGGAGACGAATACCGAGAGCATGGGGATAAAGAGGATCGGGACATAGTAAAAATACCAGAGCCAGCGCTCCGCATCTGTATTGGCAATGGAAAACTTGATCGAGCGCAGGAGGAGCCACAGCACCATCAGCATCGAAATCGCCAGCAAATAGCGCTGCACCTGCGTCTGCACAATGCGGACCCGGACAGAGTGACACCATGCGCACAGCAGGAAGATATAAATTCCGCTGCGCAAATGGCCATAAACCGGAGAATGGAGCACCGTTCGGCTGGCATAACGAAGCCACATGGCAAGCGCGATAAGCCCCAGCGCGGCAAGCGCATACAAAAGGCTCTTTTTTGTCGCTTTACTCATTCCGTGCTCCTTCCGGCTCCACGCATTCAAATGCAGTATATCATGCAGACGGGAAAAGAGCAATGCAGTTTTGGGCGCTTTGGGGGATATGGCCCGGAACAGAAAATAAATGCAAACCCTATCCAATCGGCGGGTGCGCGAGAGAAGACAATCGGCTAATATATAGTTGAAGCATTCTAAAAAGGGAAAGGCGGTGGAGAAGCACAGATGCGAAGAATCGTGCTGGATTTGCAGGGCGGCCTTTTGGCAGAGGCAGTCATGCAGGTGCTTGCGGGATACGATCCGGACTTCATCGTCTATCGCTCTTCAAAACCGGAGGATACGCTTGCGCTTTGCCGAAGCTGTCATGCCAATGTGCTGGTGATGGAGGTCATCCGACAGGGCATCTGGAAGCTGAGCGAGCGGCTCAGACTCTGCAGCGCGGTAAAAAACCTCGGGTGGGGCTGCAAGGTTCTTCTTCTGGTGGATGAGAACGCGGACGAACAGCTTGCCGCCGAGGTGCGGCAGACGGTGAAGGATCAGCTGGCCGATGATTTTATCTATGCGTCGGTGTCGCCAACGTATCTCGCGGGCGTGATCGACATACTTTGAAAGGAACGGTGAAAGATGAAAAAGCTCCTGCGATTTATTCCGGCGCTCGCACTCGCGGCGGCGCTGCTCACGGTCACGGCACTTGCATGCTCGCCGGACGACAATAATCCGGAACATCATGAAAACGTTATACAGACCGATGAGAAAAAGCCAACCTGCCTGGAGGGAGGATACTACGAACTGAAATGTACCGTCTGCGGGTGGAGCCGCGTCTTTTCCATCGGCGACATCGTGCCCCACGAATTCGGGCCGTGGGAGATCGTTAAAGAGCCCACCTGCACAAAAGCCGGCGAGAAGCGAGCCCGTTGCAGTACATGCAACAAGTGGTATCCAGAGCTCGTGCCGGCAACGGGCCACAGCTGGTATAAGTACTATACAAAAGAGCCTACCTGCACCACGGCAGGAGAATACTACACCTACTGTCGCAATTGCCCTGCGAGCCAGGGGCGCTCCACAGAACCTGCCACGGGTCACTTCTGGGTCGTCTGGAAGCGAGTATTTGCTACATGCACCACGCCGGGATATACCGAATTTGTCTGCGACGACTGCGGCGCGGATGGGGGGACCACCACGACGCCCGCCAAGGGGCACAGCTTCGGCGCGTGGTTTACCACGACGCAGGCCACCTGCACGGAGGAAGGCATGCAGAAGCGGGAGTGCACAACCTGCGGCGCGACGGAGAGCCGCGGCATCCCCAAGACGGGACATAAATTCGGCGCGTGGTTCACCACGACGCAGGCTACCTGCATGGAGGAAGGCATGCAGAAGCGGGAGTGCACAACCTGCGGCGTGACGGAGAGCCGCGGTATCCCCAAGACGGAACACGCCTGGAACGAAGGGACGATCGTCCTGGCGCCGACAACGGAGCAGGAGGGCGTTAAGGAATGGGTGTGCACGGCGTGCGGCATGGTGCGCACAAGACCGATCCCCAAGCTCACGTCGGGAGGGACGACCGCCGCGCCGGCTGCCTCGCCCACGGCCGCGCCAGCGGCGTCCGACGCGCCCGCGGCATCGACCGATACGCCCGCCGCCGAAACGGCGGATAAGAACGGCAAGGGCGAGAAGACCGGCGGCAAGGGCGAGAAGCCCGGCACCGGCGAAACTCCTGCCGAGCCGGACGACGCGCAGAAAAACCAAAAGGGCGATGCGCCCGAAAAGGCGGAAAAAAGCGGCTCCTCCGTTGGAAGAATCCTCCTGCTCACACTTCTGCCGCTGCTTTTGATCGCCGCCGCCGTCGTCGTGCTCCTGCTCGTCCGGAAAAAGAAGGCCCGGCAGGACTGACCGGCACTCCGCCCCGGGGCGGACAAAAAACAGTATTATCATTATGAAAAGCAAACATAAAGGAGCTCAAAACATATGGGACTGTTTGACAAGAAATATTGCAGCATCTGCGGCGAAAAGATCGGCTTTCTCGGCAACCGTAAGCTGGAGGACGGCAACCTCTGCAAGAATTGCTCCGCAAAGCTCTCGCCCTGGTTTTCCGACCGGCGCAGCAGCACCGTGGAGGAGATCCGCGAGCAGCTTGCCTACCGTGAGGAAAACCGCAATGCCGTTGCGGCGCTCCATGTGACGCGCAGCTACGGTGAGGATACGAAGGTGCTTATCGACGAGGACGCCGGAAAATTCATCGTCACGCGCGCGCGGAATTATACCGACGCCAACCCCGACGTGATCGATTTCTCGCAGGTGACCGGCGTCGATCTCGACATCGACGAGGAGCGCAGCGAGGAATACACCACCGACAAGGAGAATAAGCGCGTAAGCTATAATCCCCCGCGATACACGTTCAGCTATGACTTTTATGTTGTGATCCGCGTGAACCACAGGTATTTTGACGAAATGCGTTTCAAGCTGAACAGCTCAAGCATTGAGACGACGCCCTCCGGCGGCGTGCCGCTTGTGCGCAAGCCGAACCCGAGCCTTAACCACGATTACAAAGAGTATGCGGCGATGGGTCAGGAGATCAAAAACACTCTCACCGAGGCACGGCAGCGTGTCCGCGACGAGGCCGCGGCAGCCGCCGCGCCCAAAATGGCGGTCACCTGCCCCTTCTGCGGAGCGACAACTATGCCGGATGCCAACGGCTGCTGCGAATACTGCGGCGGCGCGTTAAACGGCTGAGCCGCCCGCGGGTAAACCGCAAAAGGAACAAAAGCAAGAAGAACGGCCCACACCCCAAACGTCGATTTTCAGAAAGGAGAAAATTATGGCAGACTTTGCAGGCACCATGAAAGAGGCAGCATTCGCAACCAGTCCCCGTGAATTTGATCTCTCCTATTCCACCACGCTTGAGGAGATCTTCGACAAACTCAATGCCCGCAGAACCGCGTTCCAGATGCCGTTCCAGATCAAGGGCGGCGTCGCCGGGCAGCGCATCGTGTTTGAAAAAGAGCCGAATCTGGATGTCACTCTCTGGCTTTATCTCTCTAACGGCACGCACATCCGTATCCAGCCGGTCATTACAGAGGCCAAGGCGTCGGTCGGCGGCGTGCGCGTTGACAAGAACAGCGCTCTGCGCAAGGGCGTGAAGGGCGCAACGATCGGTCTCGCCACAGATCGCGGCGGCTACATTGACGCCGTAGCCGACGCGGTACAGAAGATCCTCAGCGGCGAGCCGGTCGCGGATTACATTCCGCCCGCAGTTCCCGTCGGTGCGGAGCCGCCGAAGAGCTGGCTTACCACGCTGCTCCTCTGCATCTTCTGCGGCGGGCTCGGCATCCACCGCTTCTATGTCGGCAAGATCGGCACCGGCATACTGTTCCTGCTTACCGCCGGGGTTTTCGGCATCGGAGTGATCGTCGATCTTATCAAGATCGCCACAGGAAAGTTCACAGACAAATACGGAAATGTCATTGTGAAGGATACGTAAAGGAGATTGACATGAGCAAAACCATGACCCGCTTTTTGAGCCTGCTGCTCATCGCTGTGCTGGCAATAAGTCTCTGCGGCTGCGGCGGCGAGGGAAAAAAGACAGAGTCCAACCAAATCAAGCTGGAAGACTATGAGCTCCTCTATAAGGACGCGTGCATCATGACCGATTCCGACGGGAACGATGCCGTTGTTCTGACGCTGGACTTTACAAACAACAGCAAGGAATCGGCGTCGTACATCTGGAGCATCAATGAAACGCTTGTGCAGAACGGCGAGGAGCTGGAGGTCGCTGCCGTCATCACCGATTACGCCTCCTTCGCTACGGCGGTTGACAAACAGTTTGAGGATGTCGCGCCGGGCGAAACGCTTGAGGTACAAACGGCCTATGTGCTGAAGGATGCGGCGGCCCCGATAAAAGTGACGTTTGAGCAGCTGTTCGGCAAGAAAAACGGCACGATCACCATCGACCCGGCTGCGCTCAGCCGGGAAACGTCCGCCGATTCTACGGGCAGCACAAACACCGCCCTTCCCGCTCCGACGGGTGATGCGCTGCTTGACTGGTGGAACGGCGCGTGGTATGGCTGGTGGACGATGACCGGCTGCTCGGGCGCTTACGAGAGCATGGCGGGAAAGTGGTGGGACGCCTGCGCTGTCATCGATATCGGCTTGGACTATACGGGCACCGTCACGATCTGGGACGAGGACTACTCGAGAGCGGATCCGATGTCGCAGGCGACGGTCACGCTGAACAGCGCCGGTGTCGGAGAGCACGGTACCGTGATGTCGGAGAGCGGCTACTTCACGAATCTGCCTTTGGAGCATGCCGACTGGATCGTTGATCCCGCGATCAACAGCCGCTTCCCCGATGTTGAAAACATGATCTGCATTGAGGGCTGGTACGAAGACGGCGAGGACGAGTTTTACTACGAGGTTTATCTGCGCCCGTGGGGGCAGCTCTGGGATGACTTCGCCGCCGACTATCCCGACGACGTCCCCTATTATTATGACGACTGGTATCTCCCGCTCGTGGAGGCCGGCAGCGCCATGCCGGATGTGGTCGGCGGCGAGGCCGTTCCTTCCGGCTCCGGCGGAACGGATGCGATGACCCAGACGCCCAGCTCGGCGGACGCGCCCGCTGCGCCCACCACCGCGAACGTATCCGGCGGAGACGGCATCGTGACGGAAGAGCAGGTGCAGAAGGGCTACGTCTGGA
>OJPP01000556.1_pt1 | contig 10687 bp, 8 predicted proteins | sample 1598521 | NCBI WGS metagenome assembly OJPP01 (sample SAMN03922490, study PRJEB24848) | human gut metagenome | isolation source: stool sample | host: Homo sapiens | place: Germany | collected 2011-05 | reverse complement strand
TCAGTGCTGCGAGGACTTTGCCCTCATGCGCAGCATCCCCGGCATGACCGTGATCTGCCCCGCCGACGATGTGGAGGCCCGCGCCGCTGTGCGTGCTGCCTACGCAATGGAAGGCCCCGTCTATCTGCGCTTTGGCCGTTTGGCTGTGCCTGTGTTCCACGATGCCGAGAACTATCACTTTGAGATCGGCAAGGGCGAGCAGATCACCGAGGGCAGCGACATTGCCATCATCGCCACCGGCCTGATGGTCAACGAAGCCCGCATGGCTGCGGAGCAGCTGGCCGCTGAGGGCATCCATGCCCGGGTCATCAACATCCACACCATCAAGCCTCTGGATGAGGAGATCGTCCTCAAGGCTGCAAAGGAGTGCGGCAAGGTCATCACCGCCGAGGAGCACAATGTCATCGGCGGTCTGGGCGAGGCCGTCTGCGCCGTGCTGAGCGAGAAGCTGCCCACCCCTGTGCGCCGCGTAGGCGTGCAGGACGTGTTCGGCTGCTCCGGCCCGGCATGGGACCTGCTGAAGTTCTACGGTCTGGATGCTGCCACCATCTGCAAGACTGCCCACGAAATGCTGGGCAAATAAAGCTGTCCGGAATATTATAAGAGCTGAAGGGCTGCTGCACGTTCGTTCAAAACGATGTGCAGCAGCCCCTTTTTGCGTTCATTCTTCGCCCAGCAGCTTTGCACGGCTGGCGTATACAGCGGTGAATACCTCCCGCAGCCGTTGGATCTCGGGACGCGGGTCGTCCCGCAGGGTCAGCAGACAAGTGTCCGGCAACGGCAGCTGCAGCGGCAGATACCATGCCGCCGGAAAGGCCGGGTATTTCATCGGGCACAAAAACATGCCGCGCCCGGCAAGCAGATCGTTGTAAACACACTCGTAGTTTTCCACCATGTGCCAGCTTGGTGCGGAAAACGGCAGGCCGGGCTGAACAACGGCAAGATCCACCATTTCCTGATACAGCGGCTCATAAAACAGCTGCTGCCCGGCAAGATCGGCCAGCGCCAGAGTGCTGCGCCCTGTGAGCGGGTGCTCCGGCGATATGATCAGGTAAAAGGCGTTGTGCAGGATGGGGGTGCGCTCGATCTCCGGCTGCAGCGGCCCAAAGGGCAGATAGAGGGCTGCGTCTGCCTCGCTGCAGAGCATTTCGTGGGGGTTGCGTGACACGGGCCGAGTGTCCACCGCAAACTCATACCCCGGCAGCGCGGCGTGCAGCCGTGCCATCAGGATGGGATAAATGGGATCCCGCTGCAGCAGCACCGGCGGCAGGCGCAGGGTCAGTGTGCGCCGCCGGGCAAAGCCCTTCAGTGCGGTGCGGGCGTTCAGGATGCTGCGATAGATCCCCTCCGCCTGCGGCACAAAGGCCCGGCCTGCTTCGGTCAGCGCCACGCGGGTGGTGCTGCGCTCAAACAGGGCCAGATCCAGCTCCTTTTCCAGACTGCGGATCTGGTAGCTGAGGGCGGGCTGGGTGCAGTACAACTCCCGGGCGGCTGTGGTAAAATTCAGGGTCCGGCTCACGGTGAGAAAACACAGCAGCTGGTGGTCGTTCATGGGCGAAACCTCTCCTTTCCCGGCGGGCAGAATAAGATTGCTTTCAGTATAGCACATCAATGGAGACTGATAAAGAGCTTTTATCACTGTGGCAAAAATTTTTTGTTTCCATTTTACTTCGTTATATTTTATACTAAGTGTCGGAGCGGGATAAAAATCCCGCAGAAACGAGAAGAAGAGAAGAAAGAAAAAGGAGCAAACAAGATGGAAAAGATCTCCCGCAAAGGCTTTCTGAAAGTTGCCGCTGCCGCCGCAATGAGCGGTGTCACCGCCGGCGCTCTGGCTGCCTGCAACTCCGCAAGTTCCTCCGGCACTGCGGCATCCGCTTCCGGCGATGCCGTCTACACCCCCGGCACATACACCGGCACGGCTACCGGCATCGGCGAGGTGAAGGTCACCATGACCTTCAGCGAGACCGCTATCACCGATGTGGTCATCGATGCTTCCAACGAGACCGAGAGCATCGGCGGCGTGGCTGCTCCCACCCTGCAGGATGCCATCATGGCGGCACAGAACGCTGAGATCGACAATGTTTCCGGCGCCACCGTCACCACCAACGCGGTCAAGAAGGCTGCCGCCAGCTGCATCGAGCAGGCTATGGGCGTTGCTTCCGAAGAGCCTGCTGCAGATACCGCCGGGGATACCGGCGATGACTGGCTGGGCGAAGAGCCGGACGTGCAGGCCAGTGAGACCCAGGACTTTGATGTGGTCATCATCGGCGCCGGTCTGTCCGGCGTCTGCGCTGCCCGTGCGGCTGCCGAGGAGGGCGCAAAAGTTGCCATCGTGGAAAAGAGCTCTTCCTTCAACTGCCGCAGCGGCGAGTATGCCCTGCTGAACGGCAGCCTGAACAAGCGCTGGGGCCGTGAGAACATCGTGGACGAGGATGTTGTGGTCGACCGCCTGATGCGCGAGTGCACCTACCGCAACAAGCGCTCCATCCTGAAAAAGTGGGCTTCCCATGCACACGAGGTCATGGACTGGTTCATCGAGGCTTACCCCGAGCTGACCATCTGCGACTCCACCCGTGAGGCCGTGACCCAGGAGCAGTTCGACAAGGGTATTCTGGTGCCGCTGGCATGGCCTCAGCCCGAGCACTACGATTACCGCAACGAAGAGTTCCCCACCTTCCCTTCCAGCATGGAGTTCCGCTCTTCCCGCAAGGATCAGCAGGGCTTTATAGTGGAAGCCAACCTGAACAAGGCCGTTGAGAACGGTGCACAGACCTTCTTCGGCTGCTTCGGCACCAAGCTGCTGAAGGACAGCGACGGCCGCGTGACCGGCGTGATCATCCGCGACGCACAGAATGACAACAAGTACATCCAGCTCAACGCTTCCAAGGGCGTGATCCTGGCTACCGGCGACAACTCCGGCGACGAGAAGATCATGAAGCATTTTGCTCCCGAGATCGTGGAGAAGAAGATCGCCAACATGGGTGCCATGGGTATGCTGGGCGTTGACGTGGAGGGCAAGACCGTGGAGACCGGCGACGGCCTGCGCATGGGCGCATGGATCGGCGCAAAGGTGCAGGATTTCCACGCACCGATGACCCACCACATGGGCAGCGGCATGGGCGTGACCCCCTTCCTGCAGATCAACAAGCGCGGCGACCGTTTCATGAACGAGTGCATCCCCGGCCAGCAGCTGGAAAACCAGATCGAGCTGCAGCCCGAGTGCACCTCCTTCCAGCTGTACGACTCCAAGTGGGGCGAAGAGGTGCCCTACATGCCCGCAAACCACGGCGGCCTGTGCTACATCATCCCCGAGGATGAGGATGAGTCCAACCCCAACTACACCGACCGTCAGTACACCAAGATCAGCGCAAAGGCCGAGGCTTACCAGTTCAAGGCCGATACACTGGAAGACCTGCTGACCCAGTGCGGCTTTGAGGGCGATGCACTGGATAATGCACTGGCTTCCGTCGAGCGCTACAACGAGCTGGCCAAGGCCGGTTCCGACGATGACTTCGGCAAGCCCGCAAGCCGGATGTTCGCGCTGGAGAATCCCCCGTACTATGCATGCCAGTGGGGCACCACTTCCATGCTGGTGTGCGTGGGCGGCCTGGAGAGCGACGAGAACTGCCACACCTTCACCGAGGAGGACCCCGCCAGCCCCAAGCGCGACATCATCAAGGGCCTGTATGTCTGCGGCAATGTGCAGGGCAGCCGCTACGCAGTGGAATACCCCATCTGCATGCGCGGCATCAGCCACAGCCTGTGCGTCTACTACGGCTACATCGCCGGCAAGAACTGCGTGGCCGGTGTCTGATACCCTGCTGACAGAACACTGAAATAAGCGTTTCCCTGCCCGGAGCAGTATTCTTTCTTCCTGCTTCGGGCTTTTTTGCGCCCCTGTGTGACCCGGTCACGGAAAAACACACTCCGACGGGGTATACTGATGCTGTCAGTGAAATTACAAACACCCTTCAGGAGGTAAAAATATGGCAGTCATTACCATCACGAAAGAAAACTTTGCGCAGGAAGTGCTGCAGAGCGAAAAGCCCGTCCTGCTGGACTTCTGGGCCAGCTGGTGCGGCCCCTGCCGGATGCTCAGTCCCGTTGTGGACGAGGTGGCCGAGGAGCGCACCGACGTGAAGGTGGGCAAGGTGAACGTGGACGAGCAGCCGGAGCTGGCCGGCCAGTTCGGCGTGATGAGCATCCCCACCCTGCTGGTGTTTGAGCAGGGCAAGCTGGTGCGTCAGGCCGTGGGTGCCCGCCCGAAGGCCAGTGTGCTGGAGCTGCTTGGGTAAATATGCGTGCTGAAAAGGAGCTGTTGCGCCATGCAACGGCTCCTTTTCTTCTTTTCCCTGTACAAACGCACAGAAAAATCGTATCATTGAGTTGAAAACACCGTCACTTTCCTACTTTACAACTTTACCTAGATAAAGTAAAATAAACTCAAGTAAGAAATGGGGGAACCGACAATGGAATTCAGCCTTGCAAACCTGCAGCCCAAGGAGCGCGCCTCCTTTGCGCTGCGCGCCTTGTACGAAGCGGCGGGCTGCCGCAAGTATCATATGGGCCGGTTTGAGGAGTACGGCCTGTATCAGGAGAACCGCAGCTTTTTGTCGTCCGAGCAGGTCATCACCTTTACCGATCTGGATGGCCGTCTGCTGGCCCTCAAGCCGGACGTGACCCTCTCCATTGCCAAGACGGCGCAGCCCGCCCCCAGCGAGACCCTGCGCTACTACTATCACGAGAATGTCTACCGCCCTTCCGCCGAGAGCCACACCTTTAAAGAGATCAGCCAGATGGGCCTTGAGATGCTGGGTGCGGTGGGCGAAGCACAGGTGCAGCAGGCGGTGTGTCTGGCGGCGCGGTCGCTGGATGCGCTGGGGGCCGATTGGGTGCTGGAAGTGAGCCACATGGGCTACCTGTTCGGCCTGTTCGACGCGCTGGGCGTGCCGGATGCCGCCCGCGCAAAGCTGCTGGAAAAGCTGCGGGAGAAAAACGCCCACGAGCTGCGGGCTGCAGCCGGAGGAGCCGGTCTTGCCGATGCCGCCGATACCCTGTGCAGCGTGCTGGATCTTTCCGGTGCCTATGCCGAAACGATGGAAAAGGCTGCAGCCCTGTGCAAAAACGATGCCATGCGCGCGGCTGTGGCCGAGCTGGAAGCGCTGGCTGTGCCGCTGGAAAAGGCGGGCGGCGTGATCCGGCTGGACATGACGCTGGCCGGTGAGATGGAATACTACAACGGCCTTGTGTTTCAGGGCTACCTGAAAGCCCTGCCCCGCCCCCTGCTCAAGGGCGGCCGCTACGACCTGCTGATGCAGAAGTTCACCCCCGGTGCCGGTGCCATCGGCTTTGCGGTCTATCTGGACGAGCTGGACCGCCTGAGCGCCCCGCTGCCGCCGGTGCAGAAGAACAGCACCGACAGGGTGATGCTGAACGTGGCTCTGCCCAAGGGCCGTCTGGGCGATAAGGTGTATCACCTGCTGGCGGGCATCGGCTACGGCTGCCCGGAGGACTACAACGCCACCCGCAAGCTGGTGGTGGAAAACCCGGAGGCCGGCATCCGGTACTTCCTCGTCAAGCCCAGCGATGTTGCCATCTATGTGGAGCACGGTGCCGCCGATGTGGGCATCGTGGGCAAGGACATCCTCACAGAGGCTTCTGCCGATGTGTACGAGCTGCTGGACACCGGCCTTGGCAAATGCCGCATGTGCGTTGCCGCCCCGGCCGATTACAAGGACGACCCCAGCCGCCCGGTGCGGGTGGCCACCAAATTCGTCAACATTGCAAAGAGCTACTACGCATCCATGGGGCGGGACATCGATATCATCAAGCTGAACGGCTCCATTGAGCTGGCCCCCATTCTGGGCCTTTCGGACGTCATCGTGGATATCGTGGAGACCGGCACCACCCTGCGGGAGAACGGCCTGAAGGTGGTCACCGAGTTCATGCCCATCTCGGCCCGGTTCATTGCCAACAAGGCCAGCTACCAGTTCAAGCACGCCGAAATGGACACCATGCTGGAAAAGCTGCGGGCGGAACTGCAGAACAAGGAGGAAGCAAAATGATCAAGCTGTATAACTTTGACGAGCTCAGGCCCGAAGAGATCCTGAACCGCGACATCCGCGCGGAAAAGAACGTGGAGGATGTGGTGGACGGCATCATTGCCGATGTGCGCGCCCGGGGCGATGAAGCCCTGAAGGATTATGCGCTGAAATTTGACGGCGCGAAGATCGATGCCCTGCAGGTGACGCAGGAGGAGATCGACGAAGCCTTTGCGGGCATGGACCCCTACTTCCTCGAAACGCTGCGCGAAGCCGCCGCCAACATCGAGAGCTTCCACCGCCAGCAGGTGCACAAGAATTTTGTGGTGAACGACAAGCCCGGCATCGTGCTGGGCCAGAAATATACCCCCATTGAAAAGGCCGGTGTCTATGTGCCCGGCGGCACGGCGGCCTATCCCTCCACCGTGCTCATGGACGTGATCCCGGCAAAGGTGGCAGGCGTGTTCGAAATCGTCATGACCACCCCCGCCGGAAAGGACGGCAGGGTGAACCCGGTCATCCTTGCCGCCGCTGCCACCGCAGGCGTGACCAAGATCTTCAAGACCGGCGGCGCACAGGCTGTGGCGGCTCTCGCCTACGGCACCCAGAGCATCCCCGCGGTGGATAAGATCGTTGGCCCCGGCAACATCTACGTTGCCACCGCCAAGCGCAAGGTATTCGGCAAGGTGGGCATCGATATGATCGCAGGCCCCAGCGAAATTCTGGTGCTGGCCGACGGCGGCTGCAACCCCGCATGGGTGGCAGCAGACCTGCTGAGTCAGGCCGAGCACGACAAACTGGCGAGCCCGGTCCTCGTCACCGACAGCCCGGAGCTGGCCAAGGCCGTGCAGGCGGAGCTGGAGGTGCAGATCCCTCAGCTGCCCCGTGCCGCCATCGCCCGCGCCAGCGTGGACGACAACGGCAAGATCATCCTCTGCACCGACCTGCACAAGGCCATTGAAGCCTGCAACATCATTGCACCGGAACATCTGGAAGTGTGCGTGGAGGACCCCTTCGGCGTGCTGAACGAGATCAAAAATGCAGGCAGCATCTTCCTTGGCCGCAACGTGCCGGAAGCGCTGGGCGATTACTTTGCAGGCCCCAACCACACCCTGCCCACCAGCGGCACCGCCCGCTTCTCAAGCCCCTTGGGCGTAGACGACTTTGTAAAGAAGTCCAGCTTCCTCTACTACACCCGGGAAGCGCTGGGCGAAGTAGCCCCCCGCATCGCCGATTTTGCCGAGCGCGAGGGCCTGCACGCCCACGCCCGCAGCGTGACCATCCGGTATGAAAAGTGAGGATTTGAACCATGAGTAAATTCCTTTCTCCCACGCTGGCCGCTGTCACCCCCTACACCCCGGGTGAGCAGCCGCAGGATCAGCAGTACATCAAACTGAACACCAACGAAAGCCCCTATCTGCCCTCCCCGGCGGTGATCGCCGCCGTGAGCGAGCACGAGGTGGAAAAGCTGCGCCTTTACTCCGACCCCGCCTGTGCCGACCTGCTCAAGGCGGCCGCAGCCCACTTCGGTTTGCAGCCGGAGCAGATCATGCCCGGCAATGGCAGCGACGAGAACCTCTTCTTTGCGCTGCGTGCCTTCTGCGACGCAGACCACCCGCTGGCCTATGCCGACATCACCTACGGCTGCTACGGCGTGTGGTGTGGGCTGATGCACATTCCCAGCCACATCATCCCGCTGAAAGAGGATTTCACCCTTGACCCGAAGGACTACTACGGCCTGAACCAGACCATCATCCTTGCAAACCCCAACGCCCCCACCGGCATTGCACTGCCCCGAGCGGAAATTGAGGACATCTTAAAGGCAAACCCGAACAATGTGGTCATCGTGGACGAGGCCTATGTGGACTTTGGCGGCGAGAGCTGCGTGCCCCTCATCGACCAGTACGAGAACCTGCTGGTGGTGCAGACCTTTTCCAAGTCCCGGCAGCTGGCCGGTGCGCGTCTGGGTCTTGCCATGGGCAATGCAAAGCTCATTGCCGACCTGAACCGGGTCAAGTTCAGCCTGAACCCCTACAACATCAACCGCCTGACCCTGAAGGCCGGGCAGGCTGCGCTGGAAGATACCGCTTATTTTGACAGGACCCGCGCCGCCATCGTGGACACCCGTGCATGGACAAAACAACAGCTGGAACAGCGCGGATTTGCCGTGCTGGACAGCCGCTCCAACTTCCTGTTTGCAAGTACCGACAGGAAAGACGGCAAGACACTCTACAAAGAGTTGAAGAAAAACGGCATTCTGGTGCGCCATTTTGACGCGCCCCGCATCCAGAACTGGCTGCGCATCACCATTGGCACGCCGGAACAGATGCAGACGTTTATGGAAACGCTGGATAAGATCATGGAGGAATGAACCATGCCGAACCGAATGATCTCGCTGGAACGCAACACCAATGAGACCCAGATCGACCTTACCCTTGATCTGGACGGCACCGGCCGCTACGAGGTGGACACCGGGTGCGGCTTTCTGAACCACATGCTGGAGCTGTTCGCCCGCCATGGCCGGTTCGATCTGGTGCTCACCTGCCACGGCGATGTGCAGGTGGACTACCACCACACCACCGAGGATGTGGGCATTGCACTGGGTCAGGCCTTTGCACGGGCACTGGGCGATATGCGCGGTATCCAGCGCTACGGCAGCTTTTATCTGCCCATGGATGAAGCGCTGATCCTGTGTGCCGTCGATCTTTCGGGCCGCTGCACCCTGAACTGGGATGTCCGTTGCAGCACCGAAAAGGTGGGCGATTTTGACGTGGAGTGCGCCAAGGAATTCTGGCTGGGCTTTGCCCGCAGCGTGCCCGCCACGATCCACTTTGTACAATTTGCGGGAGAAAATACCCACCACATCCTCGAGGCCTGCTTCAAGGGCGCAGGCCATGCACTGGGCGCGGCCGTGAAGATCGACGAAGCCCACAAGGACGAAATTCCTTCCACGAAAGGACTGCTGGTATGATCGCAATTATCGATTATGGCGTGGGCAACCTGTTCAGCCTGAAGTCCAGCCTGAAACAGCTGGGGCTGGAAGCGGTCGTCACCGCCGACGCGGACACCATCTGCAAAGCCGACCGGCTCATCCTGCCGGGCGTGGGCGCTTTTGCCGATGCCATGGCCAAGCTGGAGGCGACGGGCCTTGTACCGGTCATCAAAGAAGAAGCCGAAAGGAAGCCGCTGCTGGGCATCTGCCTTGGCATGCAGCTGCTGTTTGAAAAGAGCTACGAGTACGGTGAGCACGAAGGCCTTGGCTTTGTGAAGGGCGAGGTCTGCCCGCTGGAGCCCGACCTTGCGGACAAGAGCCTGAAGGTGCCGCAGATCGGCTGGAACGCCTTGCACATTGTAAAGGACGACCCGCTGTTCAAGTACATCCGTGAGGGCGAATACGTCTATTACGTCCACAGCTACTACGGCAAGAACTGTACGGAGAGTACACTGGCTGTGAGTGACTATTCCATTCCCGTCACCGGCGCGGTGCGGGCGGGCAGGGTGTATGGCACCCAGTTCCACCCGGAAAAGAGCGGGGATACCGGACTACGAATTTTGAAGGCGTTCAGCGAATTGTAAGCGGGCTCGCCCTCTCAGGCGCTAACGCGCCAGCTCCCCCAAAGGGGGGAGCCCTTGGCAAAACCGGAAACTTTGCCGTACTGCCAAGGCCTCTCCCTTTGGGAGAGGTGGACACGAGCAGTGCGAGTGGACGGAGAGGGCGAGGACGCTAAAGGAGAAACAACGATGCAATTATTTCCAGCCATTGACCTGCGGGGCGGCAAGGTGGTGCGCCTGACGCAGGGCGACTACAGCCGCATGACCGTCTACGGCGAGGATCCCTGTGCACAGGCGCGGGAGTTCCTTGCAGCGGGTGCCAAAAACCTGCACGTCGTCGATCTGGACGGCGCAAAGGACGGCACCCTATCCAACTACGATACCATTGCCGCGCTGGCAAAGCAGGGCGGCTTATACATTGAGGTGGGCGGCGGCATCCGCACCGAGGAACGCATTGAAACATACCTCTCCCTCGGCGTGGGCCGCTGCATCCTTGGCAGCGTGGCGGTGACGGATTTTGCCTTTACCGCCCGGATGCTGCAGAAATACGGCAATAAAATTGCCGTGGGTGTGGACGCAAAGGACGGCTATGTGGCCATCCATGGCTGGAAGGAAGTGAGCGCCGAGCCGGGCGTGGACTTCTGCAAGCGGCTGGCAGATGCCGGATGCACCGCCATCATCTACACGGATATTGCCTGCGACGGTGCCATGAGGGGCACGAACCTCGGCCTGTACCGCACGCTTGCCAAAGAGGTGCCCAGCGTGGCCTTTACAGCCAGCGGCGGCATCTCGTCCGAAGCAGAGCTTCTGGAACTGAAAAAAATGGGCACTGCCGCTGCCATTTTAGGCAAGAGTCTGTACACCGGCGCACTGGACCTTGCGCGCTGCGTGCAGCTGGTGCAGGAGTGAACGGAGGGAAAACGACATGATCACCAAACGCATTATTCCCTGCCTTGATGTGCGCAATGGCCGCGTGGTCAAGGGCACGAACTTTGAAGGCATCCGGGACGTGGCCGACCCGGTGGAAATGGCCCGCATGTACAACGCTGCCGGTGCCGACGAGCTGGTGTTCTACGATATCACCGCCAGCT
>OJPP01000549.1_pt1 | contig 10805 bp, 8 predicted proteins | sample 1598521 | NCBI WGS metagenome assembly OJPP01 (sample SAMN03922490, study PRJEB24848) | human gut metagenome | isolation source: stool sample | host: Homo sapiens | place: Germany | collected 2011-05 | reverse complement strand
TACACGTAAGGAGTCGTCGGCAGCGTCAGATGTGTATAAGAGACAGGTCCATAATGGCATGGACGTAAACATCCTTTACGCCGCCGCGCCTTGCCAGCTCCAACAGCGCATACAGATGCTCGTTGTGGCTGTGGACACCGCCGTTGGAGAGCAGGCCGATGAGATGCAGTGCCTTACCGTCCGCCGCAGCGTTCTTTACTGCGCCCAGCAGGGCCGGATTTTCAAAAAAGCCGCCGTCCTGGATGTCTTTGGTGATGCGGGTGAGCTCCTGATACACGATACGGCCTGCGCCGATGTTCGTGTGGCCCACCTCGCTGTTGCCCATCTGGCCGTCGGGTAAACCGACGTTCATACCGGAAGCGCCGATGGTGGTGTAAGGATACTGCGCGAACAGCTTATCCAGGTTGGGCGTCCTGGCGGCAAGGATGGCGTTGCCGTAGGTTTGGTCGGGCACCCAGCCGAAGCCGTCCAGAATGCAGAGAAGCAGAGGTTTTTTCATAGATGGTTCCTTTCTGAAAAAAGAAATTGAATGGGGATGCGCCGCGCGGGCAGCGCTGTTTTGCAAAAAGAGCAGCGGAAAATTATTTGCCTGCCGCGGCAACAATGGCGGCAAAGTCCGCAGGCTTCAGGGAGGCGCCTCCGATGAGGCCGCCGTCCACATCAGGCTTGCTCAGCAGCTCGTCGGCGTTGGCGGCGTTCATGCTGCCGCCGTACTGGATGGTCGTGGCCTCGGCCACTGCCTCGCCGTACAGCTCACCCACCACCTTGCGGATGGCCGCGCAGACTTCCTGCGCCTGGTTCGCCGTGGCGGTGCGCCCCGTGCCGATGGCCCACACCGGCTCGTAAGCGATGATGACGCGGGCCATTTCTTCAGCGGAAACGCCGCCCAGCGCGATCTTCGTCTGCATGCGCACAAGTTCCTCGGTCACGCCCTGCTCACGCTGGGCCAGGCTCTCGCCCACACACACAATCACCGTCAGGCCCGCGGCCAAAGCGGCTTTGGTACGCTTGTTGACGGTCTCGTCCGTTTCGGCAAAGTACTGGCGGCGCTCAGAGTGACCGGTGATGACATATTTCACGCCCAGATCCACCAGCATATCCGCGGATATCTCGCCCGTGAACGCGCCGGATTTTTCAAAATGCACGTTTTCTGCGCCCACACCGATGTTGGTGCCGGCGCATTTTTCCACGGCCGTGCAGAGGCTGGTGAACGGCGTGCAGATGACAACGTCGCAGCCCGCTCCCTGTACGGCGGGAACGAGCGCGTCGATGAGAGACGCGGCCTCGGTGGCGGTCTTATTCATTTTCCAGTTGCCGGCAATGACGGCTTTGCGTTTTGCTTTGTTCATCGTATATTCTCCGTTCTGAAAGATATTGCCCGGCGTCCCGCCGGAGAAAAACCGCAGGGGCAGGCGGGATTCCCGCCGCCCCTGCAAAAGAGTCTTATGCGCCCGCGATGCAGGCGATGCCGGGCAGCTCTTTGCCCTCCAGGTATTCCAGGCTGGCGCCGCCGCCCGTGGAGATGTGCGTCATCTTGTCGGAATAGCCCAACTGCATCACGGCAGCCGCGCTGTCACCGCCGCCGATGACCGTGGTGGCGTCTGTTTCAGCCAGGGCTTTCGCTACCGCCTTGGTGCCGGCGGCCAGAACCGGGTTCTCGAACACGCCCATGGGGCCGTTCCACACAACGGTCTTGGCGCTCTTCACCGCGCCGGCAAACAGCTCCATCGTTTTGGGGCCGATGTCAAGACCCATCATGTCGGCCGGGATCTTGTCCGAATCCACCACTTCGACGGCAATCTCCGCGTCGATGGGGTCGGGGAAGGCGGAAGCCACGGTGGTGTCTACCGGCAGCAGTAGGGAAACGCCCTTTTCCTCGGCCTTCTTCAGCATATCCTTGCAGTAATCCACCTTCTCCAGGTCCACAAGAGATTTGCCGACTTCGCAGCCCTTGGCGGCCAGGAACGTATAAGCCATGCCGCCGCCGATGATCAGCGTGTCCACCTTGTTCAGCAGGTTTTCAATGACGTTCAGCTTATCGGCGACTTTCGCGCCGCCCAGGATGGCCACGAACGGGCGCACAGGGTCGTTGACGGCGTTGCCCAGGTAACGGATCTCTTTCTCCATCAGGTAGCCCACAGCGGTGTCCTTGATGTAGTCGGTAACGCCGGCGGTGGAGCAGTGGGCGCGGTGTGCGGAGCCAAAAGCGTCGTTTACATAGGCGCCGTCCGTACCCACCAGATCGGCCAGGTCTTTGGAGAACTCGGGCAGATTTTTGGTTTCTTCCTTGCGGAAACGGGTGTTCTGCAGCAGCACAACATCGCCGTCCTGCATTGCGGCAACGGCGGCTTTGGCATTTTCGCCCGCCACATTGTCGTCATTGGCAAACACGACGGGCTTGCCAAGCAGTTCGGAGAGGCGCACGGCGACGGGCGCGAGACTGAATTTTTCCTCGGGACCGTTCTTGGGCTTACCCAGATGGCTGCACAGAATGACCCGGCCACCGTTCTCGATCAGCTTTTTAATGGTGGGCAGAGCGGCCACGATGCGGTTGTCATTGGTGATGACGCCGTCCTTCATGGGGACATTGAAATCGCAGCGGACCAGAACGTTTCTGCCCTTTACCTCAATATCTTCAACTGTCTTTTTGCCAAGAGTGCTCATATGCATAACTCTCCCTTTCCTGCGGCTTTTTGATTGTCTTTCGGTCTTGCGCGGGCAATATGCCGCGTCTTTTCTTATTATAGTATTTTCCCGGCTTTTTCGCAAGCATTCGGCTGATATTTAATTAACAAATCGGCGCGTGCAAACTGCATGCAAACGGGCTGTAATGCACAAAAAACGCCCCGGCGCAAAGCCGGGGCGAAAAGTGCCTGAATTTTAGAAGCAGAGCGTGACGATGCGCAGCACGAACAGCGCGAACACGACCCACATCACGGGGTGGATGTCCTTGACCTTGCCGCGGAAGATCTTCAGGAACATCCATGTCAGGATGCCGAACATGATGCCGTTGGCGATGGAATAGGTGAACGGCATCATGATGATGGCCACAAAAGCGCCCAGCACGTCGGCCATATCGCCCTCGAACTTCACCTTCAGCACGCTGGACATCATGAACAGGCCCACGATGATGAGCGCCGGAGCAGTGGCGAAGCTGGGGATGGCGCCGAACACGGGCCACAGGAACAGCGAGAGGATGAACATCGCGGCCGTGGTGAGAGAGGTGAGGCCCGTGCGGCCGCCCTCGGCCACGCCGGCGGAGCTTTCCACATAGCTGGTGACGGTGGAGGTGCCCAGGCAGGCTCCCGCCACGGTGCCGATGGCGTCGGCCATCAAAGCGCGGCCCACGCGGGGCAGCTTGCCGTCCTTATCCAGCATGTTGCCCTTTGCGGCAACGCCGATGAGCGTGCCCACGGTGTCGAACAGGTCAACGAACAGGAACGCGAACACGATAACTGCAAATTCAACGGTGTTGTTCAGCATGAAGCTGAAGTCGAATTTGAACGCGGTGTCGCCCAGCGCCGCAAAGTTGGGCAGGAACGAGCCGGAGGGCAGCAGCGAATACACGCCGGCCTCGGGGTTCACCGCATACCAGCCCGTGAACTGCGCAATGATGCCCAGCCCCCACGTGATGAGGATGCCCCAGAGAATGGCGCCCTTGACATTGAAGTACAGCATCAGGCCGATGATGATCACGCCGATGAGCGCGAGCGCGACCTGCGGCTGGGCGATGTCGCCCAGAGCCACCTTCGTGGAGGCGTCCGCCGCGGCGATGCCGGCGTTCTGCAGGCCGATGAACGTGATGAACAGGCCGATGCCCGTGGTGATGCCGTATTTCAGGTTCTCGGGGATGCAGTTGACCAGCGTCTCACGGAACTTGAACGCGGAAAGAATGATGAAGATAATGCCTTCCACCAGGATGGCGGTGAGGGCGATCTGCCAGGGATTGGCCTGGTCCGCCAGCTCGCCCAGGCAGATGGTGTAGGCAAAATAGGCGTTCAGGCCCATGCCGGAAGCCAGCGCGATGGGATAGTTGGCCAGAAGGGCCATCACGATGGTGGCCACCGCCGCCGCAAGGGCAGTCGCCATAAAGACGCCCTGGCTGTTCATGCCCGCGTCGCCCAGCATGCTGGGGTTCACGGCCAGGATGTACGCCATCGCAAGGAACGTGGTGATACCAGCCATGACTTCGGTCTTCACGTTGGTACCGTTTTCTTTCAGATGAAAGAGCTTTTCCATGATATTCCTCCTCGGTAATTTTAAGCTGAAACAGGGACGTCCCCGTTCGCAACAAAAGAAAAAGGCGGGCAAACGAGCCCGCCATAAAACAGCAAAGGCCGCAGAGCTGCGGCGTGCTGTTTCAATAGTCGGGACGGTTTACGGCTTGCCCGGTAGAGACTGCCGGCCCATATCGCCGGCGTTATATTGAAACATGTTAACAAACTGTGAAGAATACGTTTTTATTCTACCGAAATACCGTGACAATTACAATGTGCATTTTTGCCGATTTTTCGATGTTTTTATCCGTGTGTTTGGGCGAAAGGGCACAAGCGGAGCCGAAAAACAGAAGTCCCCGCGCCGGACAGGCGCGGGGAAAGAGCGGAGCGCGTTATTCGGCCGGTGTGCCGGCGTTCTGCTTCGGGGCGCGGGGATGCTTGGACGGTGCGGCGGGCGCGGGCTGGGCGGCATCCGCGAGCTTGCCGCCCAAAAAGCCGGAAAGCACGCTCTGCAGGTCCACGCCGGTGCTCTCTTTCAGGCCGTCCGTCACCTGGGTAACGGTCTGCATGATGTCCCGTGTCAGCTTGGCGCTGTTGCCGTCGCCGTACATGGTGATTTTATCCACTTTCGTCAGCGGCTCGGCGGCGTTTTTCACCACGTCGGGCAGGGCGTTGAAATACATCTCCAGCACGGCGGCCTTGCCCATCTTTGTCATGGCTTCGGCTTTTTTCTCAATGCCCTCGGCCTCCGCCACAGCTTTGGCTCGGATGGCCTCCGCCTCAGCCAGCCCCTTGGCGCGGATGCCCTCAGCTTCCTGGGCACGGGCGAATTTTTCAGCCTCGGCCTGTACCTTCATAGCCTCGGCCTGCTGTTCCTGCTCGTATTTTTTGGCCTCCGCCTCGCGCTGGCGCTCGTACAGCTCGGCGTCTGCCTTCTGCTGGCGGGCAAAGCGCTCGGCTTCGGCCTTTTTCCGTACCTGGGCATCCAGGGACTGCTCCATGACCTCGGCTTCCTTCTGCTTGAGCAGGATCTCCTTCTCCTGCTTGGCGATGTTGGCTTCAGCCGTGGTGATCTCAATGGATTTGCGCTGCTGCTCCTCCTGGATGCGGTACGCCGCGTCGGCCTCGGCCTTTTTGGTGTCGGTGGCCTTCTGCAGCTCGGCCTGCCGGATGGCAAGCTCCGTCTTTTTCTCCGCGATCTCCTGTGCGGCGGCGACCTCGGCGTCGTTGGCTTCCTTCTGGGCGATGGCGCGTGCCTTGGCGATCTCTTTCTCACTCACGGCGCGGGAAATGGCCGCGTTTTTCTGGATCTTGACGATATTGTCCACACCCAGGTTCTCGATGACGGCGCTGTCGTCCACGAAGTTCTGTACGTTGAAGCTGACGATGTCAAGGCCCATGGCGGCCAGGTCCGGCTCGGCGTTTTCTTTCACCAGGTTGGCGAATTTCTGGCGGTCGGAAACCATCTCCTGCAGCTCCATTTTGCCCACGATCTCGCGCATGTTGCCCTCCAGAACCTCACGGGCCACGCTGGCAATGTAGTCTACCTTGCGGTTCAGAAAGTTCTGTGCCGCGAGGTTCAGCAGGTCGGGCGTATCGCTGATCTTCACATTGACGGCGGCGTCCACCTTGATGTTGATGTAATCCGCCGTAGGCACGGCGCTGGATGTTTTGACGTCGATGGGGATGAGTTGCAGGCTCAGCTCGTCCTTTTTTTCAAAAAACGGTATTTTGACGCCCGCCTTGCCGATGAGGACCTTCGGCGTTTTGCGCAGGCCCGAGATGATGTAAGCGGTGTCCGGGGACGCTTTTACGTAGCCCGTGACGAAGACCAGCACGATGAACAGTACGGCAACGGCCGCAATGATCCATACGATCACAGCAAAAAACCTCCTCTTTTGGTGCATTGGATGAAAGTGAAAACCGGTTCCGGGTACAAAAAGGGCGCGGTGCGTGCACTTTTCCGCGCGCACACCGCGCCGCCCCGTGATCCGGGCTTACGATGCTTTGGTCCCCGGCGCGTTATTTCGCGTCGGTCACGGTCTCCTTGGCCGCAGCCAGCAGGCCGGTCAGGTTCTGGATCTCGCTGGGAATGATGAGCTTCGTGGCCTTGCCGTCGGCAACCTTCTGCAGGGCTTCCAGGCTCTTGATGGCCAGCACCTTGTCGGTGGGGGCCGCGTCGTTCAGCAGGCGGATGGAATCGGCCAGGGCCTTCTGAACGGTCATCAGCGCCTGTGCTTCACCTTCGGCCTCGCGGATGCGCTGCTCGCGCACGGCGTCGGCACGCAGGATAGCGCTTTCTTTTTCGCCTTCGGCCACAAGGATGGCGCTCTTCTTTTCGCCCTCGGCGCGCAGGATGCTCTCACGGCGCTGGCGTTCCGCCTTCATCTGCTTTTCCATGGCGTCCTGAATCTCTGCCGGCGGGATGATGTTTTTCACTTCGACGCGGTTCACCTTGATGCCCCATTTGTCGGTGGCTTCGTCCAAAATGGCCGTGATCTTGGTGTTGATGGTGTCACGGCTGGTGAGGGTGTGATCCAGCTCCATGTCGCCGATGATGTTGCGCAGCGTGGTGGCGGACAGGTTCTCAATGGCGGAGAGCGGGCGCTCCACGCCGTAGGTAAACAGCTTCGGGTCGGTGATCTGGAAGAACACCACGGTGTCGATCTGCATGGTCACGTTATCGCGGGTGATCACAGGCTGGGGCTTAAAGTCCACGACCTGCTCCTTGAGGGAGACTTTTTTGGCGATGCGCGTGACAAACGGCGTTTTGAAATGGAAGCCTGCCTCCCATGTGGTATAGTACACGCCCAGGCGCTCTACAACATAGGAATAAGCCTGGGGAACGATGGCGATGTTCGCGATGAGGATCACGAGCGCCAGCACAATTAGAATCAGAAACAGAATCAGCATGATAGTCCTCCTTTAAATTGGGTGTTTTATACGTTCCGTCAAGACGGAAACAGAATACAGGGGGTCATACCGCCGCAGTGGCGGTGTCGGGGCGCACGGTCAGCGTTGCGCCGTCCACGCTCAGCACCACGCACAGGGAGCCCGCGGGAATGGTTTGTTCGCTGCGGGCGTTCCAGTCCACGCCGTCCAGCCGTACACGGCCCGTAACGTCGGGCGTGACCTCAACGAGAACCTGTGCCTTGCGGCCGACGTTGATGTCCGCGTTGGTGGGCACACGGCGCGCGGTCATGCGCTTTTTCACCAGCGGGCGCGTCGCGGCCAGGGCCACGGCGCTTACCACCGCAAACACCGCGAACTGCACCAGCCACGAGGAAGTGAACCCCGAGACGATGAGCGCAGCCACCGCCCCGGCGGCAAACCAGATGCTGACAAGGCTCACCGTCAGCGCCTCCACGACGACGAACGCGATGAGCAGTATCAGCCAGACCAGGGAAGAAATTGTAAATGCCATAATGTGTTTACCTGCCTTTCTGCCGCGTCCGTGTAACGCAGCCGTGGTTGCCGCCGCGCCGCGCACCGTGTACGGGCGTACGCTGCGGCCGGGTGTCCGGTCGACCTTCGCCGCAGAAGCCAAGCCGGGCTTTTGGCTGTGCCGTTTGGGTTTCTGCTTGCTCTTATTGTACCATATTCGTCAAAGGATTGACAAAGCCCAAAAAAAGCCGGTTTCGCCCGGTTTTGGCCTTGGGGGGCGTTTTTTTCAAAGCTACTGCCCCAATCAAACCCGGGGAACGCCGGGCGAGGCCGGGCCGCGCCGCCCGAAAACCGGCCTGCCAGGCGCTTTTATACCTATTTATATAGGCCGCCGGGGGCCCGGCAGGCATGCGGAATGCTTTCAACGGTTCTCGCGCAGGCGCTCCCGCGCGCCGCAGCAACCGGCGGCTTGCGGCGGTGCACGGCGTAGTATATAATATCTTGTAGAATTATACGGCGTTTGGGCGAGAAAACTTTCAAAAACAGGAAATCTGTGAACAAAGGGCACCGCGGCCCGGCGCACGGGAGGCATAAAATGGAATGCAGATATTGCGGACAAAGGCTGAAGGACGGGTACGAATACTGCCCAAACTGCGGTGGGCGCGTGGAGCCGCCGGAGCAGCAGGCGCGGCCGGTGCAGCCCGCATATGCGCCGCAGGGCGCATACAGCGCGCCTGTACAGAGGTATTCCCCGCAGGAAGCGGAGGGCTGTGCCTACGGCATGCCCCAACCCGGCGCCGGGCTGGGGCGGATCGTTTCGCCCTATTATGCACGGGAATTTGCAGACATCGCTGCGGGCGGAAGAGGCCGCTTCAATGCGGCGGCATTCTTTCTGGGGCCGTTCCATCAGCTTTACCGCGGCTGTTACAAACGGTTTGCACGCACATATCTGCCCTATTGGCTGGCGCTGCTGGCCGTGCTGGGCGTGAGCCTTTCCTTTTTTGGAAAGCTGTGTGTGGAGCTGGCCGGCTACGGCGGCCGGGCCGCAGAGCCGACGCAGGCGTTTTTCGTGTGGATCGCCGCGATCCTGCTGCTGTCCCTGGGCGTGAGCGTCTGGGGCATTGCACTGAGCATTTACAACGGCGTGACCTTTAACCGCCGGTATTTTGAGCAGCAGCACGGTGATCCGGCCGTTCCGGCGCATACGGGCGCAGTCGTCGGCGGAGCGGCAGCCTGGGTGGGCGTTTATATCATCGCCGTTGTGGCGCTGGTCGCAGCGCTGCTTCCCGCCGCCATGCAGGATGCGCAGCAACATCAGGCACCGGGCACGCTGCCTTATGCACAGAGCGTGCCGCAGGCGCTGCCGGATGACAACGCCACCTACGGCACGGAGCATTACGGAGCGGCGGTATCGGATGCGCTGGAAGCGCACTGGGGCGAGGGCAGCGACCAGGCTTTGCTCAACGGCTATATCCCCGCACAGGCCGCGGGCGGCACGCTGGAAGAACGGCTGCGCGGTTCACACCTGTTTTACAGCGACGCCCGCACACTGGACGAGCTGTTTGCGGCGGCCGAGGATGTACAATGGTACACGGATTACGAGCCGGACGCCGACGGCACCGAATACGCCGACGCCTCATGGATCATGGGTGATACAGTGCTGGTGTGCGTGTTTGCAGTGTCGGACACATACACGTGGGTCGTGGATTTTTATTCGTACCGGAACGGCGAGGACCCGACAGCGGATGGCTGTTATACCTTCTGGGACGAGGAGCGCAGTGCGCTGTTACTGGAGCTGTACGGTGAAAACGCTCCGGAAGAGCCGTCGCTGGCGCGGCAGATGCGCGGCGCGTGGGTAGATGGCGCAGGCGGGGCCGTTCTGCTGGATGAATCTTTTTTTGACGGAACCGATTATACGCTGGGCACGATGATGGACGGAGGCGTACAATGCTGGGTGCAGGACGACGGCTCCTACATCGTGTTTGTGCTGGACGAGACAGGCAACGCGCTCACCGCGCGCTGGTACGACGGCTCCGGCACGCTGCGCGCCGAGCAGTCCTTTACCCGGGGCACGCCGGGCTGAGGATGAACGGAGCAGGGCAAATGCAAAAACCGCGTCAGGTTTTCCCTAACGCGGTTTTTGCATATTATGAGGCCGGATGTATTGTAAAAAGCTCATTCCGGATCGGTCACAACGGCAAAGCTGCAGGGCTGCACTTCGACGGTACGTCCCAGAAGCACGGTGCGCACCTGCTGTTCGGTCCGGTTGATGCACACGGCAGCCACGGCGGCTTCGGCGCGGCGCTCGTAGCACAGCACGCCGCCCTGTGCCTGGGTGACGGCCAGCGTTCCGTCGGCAAAAGCGGGGCAGCTTTTGCGCAGGGCGGCAAGGTTTTGCAGCACGGGGCGGATGCGCGTTTCCCGGCTTTCCCAATCGAAAAAGGCACGGTTGAACGGGTCCTTGTAGCCCTGCATGCCGATCTCGTCGCCATAGTAGATGCTGGGGATGCCCGGCAGCGTAAAGATCATCGCATAGGCCAGCGTCATCAGGCGGCGGCCGTTTTCATACTGCTCGGGCGTCAGGCGGCGCGCGCTCTGCCAGTATCGGTCACGGCCCTCGCAGCTCTCGCCCGCGATGGCGGTAATGGCGCGCACGGTATCGTGGGTGGACATGAAGTTCATCAGCACATGCAGTGCCGGGGCGGGGTAGTGCTCGCAGATACGCATGATGTCGTGGGCGGCTGTGCGGGCGTCGCCGCCTTTCACAAAAGCCAGCGTAGCGTCCTTGAACGGATAATTCATTACCGCATCCAGGCCTTTGCCCAGCAGGTAGGTGCGGCGGCGGCCGTAGCTCCACTTGTTGGTGGCGTCCTCCCACACTTCGCCCAGCAGATATTTTTCGCTGCCGTGACGCTTGACGGCGCGGCGGATCTCCTCAATAAAATCATCGGGCAGCTCGTCGGCCACATCCAGGCGAAAGCCGGAAGCCCCCAGGCCGAGCCAATAGTCGATGACGCCGCCCTCCCCGCAGATGAACTCACGGTAGGAGCGGTCCTCTTCATTCACCTCGGGCAGCGTTTCAAAGCCCCACCAGCAGCGGTAGCCGTGGGGATAGTTCGGTGAAAAATCGTACCAGCGGCGGTACGGGCTGTCCGGGCCCTGCCATGCGCCTGTCTCTTATACACATCTCCGAGCCCACGAGAC
>OJPP01000541.1_pt1 | contig 10852 bp, 5 predicted proteins | sample 1598521 | NCBI WGS metagenome assembly OJPP01 (sample SAMN03922490, study PRJEB24848) | human gut metagenome | isolation source: stool sample | host: Homo sapiens | place: Germany | collected 2011-05 | reverse complement strand
AGAAGCGTACGAAAAGAAGCAGTATGCCTTTGTTTCCGATTATTTTCGGTTAAAGGCGCTGTACGATCACGGTGGCGTTTACATGGATACAGACATGGAACTTCATCAGCCGCTGGAAAGTTTTCTCTATGCGAAAGCGTTCTTTGCTTTTGAAACACCTCTCTTCATTCACGCCGGTATTTTGGGTGCCGAAAAAAACTGCGGGCTCATTGGTGAACTGCGCCGCTCGTATGAAGAAGACACTTTCGATCTGACAGAGTGTCCCGGAGAGGACTTCACGATCCCACGCCGTCTTACGCAGCTTCTCATCAAACGGACGAACCTGCAATTGAACGGAAAATCACAGCTTTTGGAAGGTAACATCCGTGTATTCAGCGCCAATCGTATGACTGTGAATATGCACGACGGGAGATGTGTCTGCGAGCACCATTACGAGGGCAGTTGGCTAAGAAAGGATAATGGTCCAGCTCCGGATTATACATACGAAGTTTTGAAGCACTACTTCACATGGGATCTGCTGCACGGAGACAACGACATATCTCTCCCCGGTGATACGGCGCAGCTTCTCGCCTACTATAAAAGCGAATGTGATCGCTACGAAAACTCCACCTGCTGGAAAATCACCAAGCCGCTCCGCATTCTCGGAGATTTTCTGAAAAAGATTTTCCGGCGCAACAAAGTCTCCTGACCGGGACATATTACCGGGGTACAGGTTATGAAAAAAAACAAAAACTATCTCGCATTGCCGGCCATTGTTCTGGCTGCGCTTTATCTCACCTTTCTGGTCAACCTCCAAACACTGGAGACCGCGATGCAGCGGGTGTTTATCTTCTGCTATTTTGTGGTCATGGGCGTGCTGGCATGCTTTTTGAAGGGCAAATACGCCGAGGGAAAGCCGTTTCCGCTCCAAAGCCGGATCGCCGCGGCGCTGCTCGCCGCGCTGCTCGTCGGCGCGGGCTGGAACACGTTCCTGCCGCATGTGCGCTTCCCGCTGGAAGGCTCGCACATGTACGCGCTTTGGGAAAAGCTGCTCTATACGCTCGGCGCGTGGTGCGTTGTGTTCTACCTTGCGCAGCTCGCGCTGCTGTTTCTCGCCCGCCCCATGGAAAAACGCGGCTGGACAGAGCGGCAGAAAGTGCTCGCCTTTCTTCTCATGGGAAACTTTGTGTTTCTCTTTTTCACGAGCGATCGCATCCAGCCAACGCATCTGACGCAGGGCTTTCTCCTGCTGCTGACGGTCGCTTCCGTCTGGTGCTTCAACCGGAAGAGCGGCTGTATGGAAAAGTACCGCACAAAGGGCTCCCGTGCCGCCATTGGGATAATCGCCGTTTATGCCTCGCTTGCGAGCTTCGCGCAGCGCTTCTTTCTGGACGGCAACACGAGGATGCACTTTTCGCTGCCGGGGCTTTTCTATGTGCTAAGCGGTATTCTCTGGTTCATCCCCGTTATCCGGCTGATGCTGTTCGCGCTGGAATGGCTCTCCTCCCGCCCCCGCACGCTGCCGAAGCCGGGAAGCCGCCGCCGCGCGTGGTGGACGCTCTTTTCCGTACTGGCCGTGTGTCAGCTGGCCGTTTTGTGGATCCTGTGGCCGGGCGGCTTCCCGGTAGACGCCGTTTATCAATACCGTCAGGCGATGGGTGAGCTCCCGCTGAGCGACGATCATCCGGTGCTGGATACGCTGCTCATGCGTGTTGTTCTGACGGTCTTTCCGCATCCCGCCGCGCTCACGGCGGTGCAGCTGCTGCTCTTCTCGCTCGTGCTGTGCGCGTTCCTCATGATGGGGTACGACCGCGGCATGCCGTTGCCGCTGCTCGTATTTCTCGGGTGCTTCTTTGCGCTGATGCCGAATCAGGTGCTCAGCTGGACGAACGTACTAAAGGATTTTCCGTTCACGCTCGCGCTGCTGTGGGGTACATATCTCCTTTTGCAGCTTGCGCTCGATACGCCGCGCAGCCGGAAATGGCCGTTTTACGCCTGTCTTGCGCTGGACATCTTTCTCGTGTCCCTCCTGCGGCACAACGGCGCCGCGCCCGCGGCGGCGATGATCGTTCTCTGCATTGTGCTCACCGTCCGGCGCTATGAGCAGGTGAAGCTCCGCGCGCTTACGGCGGCGGTGCTTGTCGCGGTGTCGTTCGGCGTATTCAAGGGGCCGGTCATGACGGCACTCAATGTTGCGCCGGTGTCGCTCTCGCCGTTCACGACGCTTTTCTGCGCCGTCGGTTCGTGCGTGAATAAGGATCTGCCGCTCTCCGAGGAAGCGGACGCGATTTTGGAAAAGGCGCTCCCGCTCGAGGACTGGCACGATTATTACGCCCGCTATTACGGCCATGATTTCTATTACTGGGGCCGTCCGGAGGGGAGCGTTCCCTATACGCCGACGGAGGTAACGACGCCGGATATTTTCCGGGTCTACGGCGAAGCGCTATGCAAGTATCCGGATGTGATACTAAAGGACCGCATCGACGGGTGCGACATTCTCTGGGATGTTGCGGAACCGGAGGACAGCTTCAACGCAAAGTCCTTCTGTCTTGTGTATGACCGGGACTGGATGGCGCAGTACGTCGATATGGCCGATTACTACGATGCGGACGACGGCGTGCTCCGCGATTACCGGCAGAACTTTTTCACCAAAGCCTACCTTCGGCTGACCGGAACGCCCCGGAACAGCGTGGTGGACATTCTGCTCTGGCGCACGGGCGCGTATCTGATCGCGTTCTGGGTGCTGCTGCTCTTCTGGCGGAAAAACGGTATGCAGCGTTTCCGCTCCGCAGCCGTGCCGTTCCTCGGCAATCTCATCATCTCCGTGCTGTATGTTTACCACCAGAGCTTCCGGTACGTCTACTTCGTGCAGGTGTGCGTGCTCGCGCTCCTCTTCGCCACGGTTGTGTGCAGACCGCGGCCGCCGCAGCCGGAAGAAGAATAAAAAATGACCGCCGCGTTTCCGGTGTTTCGGAAACGCGGCGGTCGATTTTCTCAGGAGTCTTTTTTATCGACGCGGTATTTTTTCTTGAAGAAGCTCGCGCGGATGCCGAGCTCCTTGCCCTTGACGAGGCGGGCGAAGTTCTTCCGGTGCTTCCAGAAGATGAGCGCGACCGTAGCGGCCATGATCGCAATGTCCCAGCCGCTCCGTCCCGTGAGGATGCACCAGACGAGATACCCCACGCTCGCCGAGAGCGTGCCGATGAACATATAGTCCGTGATGAACGTGATGACCGCGACGCCCGCCACAAGGATGAGAAACAGCCGCCAGTCGAGCGCGAGCGCGCTGCCGAGCAGCACCGCGATGCCCTTGCCGCCCTGGAATTCCAGATAGAACGGATAGAGATGCCCCGCCACGCACGCCGCCATCGTCACGGTCTGGATGGAGGGCGAGCTGTGGAACAGGAATCCCGCCAGCCATACCATGAGCGCCGATTTGAGCGCGTCGCACAGAAACACGACCGCCGCGACGCCCGAGCCCATCGTCCGCCCGGCGTTCGTCGTCCCGGCGTTGCCGGAGCCCTTCGTGCGGATATCAAAGCCGCGCTTCTTCGCCAGCAGCCACGCAAAATTCACCGCTCCGGCCAGATAGCCCGCGAGAATGCAGAACACATACGGAAGAACGGTTTTCAAAAAAGCCTGCATGAATGCGATCCTTTCGCAGATACATAAAGAAATTTATATACTTTGGCATACTACTATGTGATATCACAGTATAAAGATTTTGTCAACGAACATATCCGCGCTATTGTCTTTTTCGGCAGAAAGGTACTTGCGTTTCCGCGCCTCAGCGGGTAAACTGTATCTGTATTTAAATTATGTAACCCAATTCAATACGGAGGTAGTATATGTACTGCACAAAAAAAATTGCGTCGGATCTTGTCTGGGTCGGCGCGAACGACCGCCGTCTCGCCATGTTTGAGGGCGTATATTCCGTTCCGGCGGGCGTTTCCTATAACTCCTATCTTCTCACGGACGAGAAGACCGTCCTCTTCGACACGGTCGATAAGGCCGTGAGCCGCACCTTCTTTGAAAATCTGGAGCACGAGCTCGGCGGGCGGCCGCTCGACTATGTGATCGTACACCACATGGAGCCGGACCACTCCGCCACGCTCTCGGAGTTGCTGCTGCGCCACCCGGAAACCACGGTCGTCTGCAACGACAAGACCGCCGTGATGATCGCGCAGTTTTTCGGCAAGGACGCCGTGAAGAACATGCAGCTCGTCAAGGAGGGCGACGTGCTCTCCGCAGGCGCGCACGAGCTCACGTTCTATCTTGCCCCGATGATCCACTGGCCGGAGGTCATGATGACCTACGACAAGAGCGCGCACACGCTCTTCACCGCAGACGCCTTCGGCGTTTTCGGCGCGCTCAACGGCGCGATCTTCGCCGACGAGGTGGATTTTGACCGCGACTATCTCAAGGAGGCGCGCCGGTACTACACGAACATCGTCGGCAAATACGGCGTGCAGGTGCAGAATCTCTTCAAGAAGATCGCGGGTCTGGACATTCAGATGCTCTGCCCGCTGCACGGCTTCGTCTGGCGGCGTGATCTCGGATATATTCTGGAAAAGTACAACCTCTGGAGCACCTATACGCCGGAGGACAAGGGCGTGATGATCGCGTACGCCTCGATCTACGGCAACACGGAAAACGCCGCCGAGATCCTCGCCTCGAAGCTGCGCGAGCGCGGTGTGCGCACCGCGATGTACGACGTGTCCGTCACCCCGGCCTCGGACATCATCGCCGAGTGCTTCCGGTGGAGCCATCTGGTGTTTGCCTCGGCGACGTACAACGGCGGCATTTTCGTCACGATGGACGAGCTGCTGCGCGATATTGCCGCGCACAATCTCCAGAAGCGCACCGTCGCTTTTATGGAAAACGGCACGTGGGCGCCCGTCAGCGCGCGGCAGATGGCGGCGATCCTCGCTCCGCTCAAGAACATGACGGTGCTCGAGCAGAGCGTCGCAATCCGCTCCTCGCTCACCGAAGGGCAGCTCGCCGAGATCGAAGCGCTCGCCGATGTGATCGCGGAGGGCATCCGGTAAAAACTGGCAACGAAAAATAACAAAAATTCCGAGTGCGGAGGAAACCTTTTGACCCCGCCGCGCGTCTTATAGTCAGAAAGCAAGCGGCAGGGCTATGCACCGCGCCGTTTTCAAGGAGGTACTTTGTTATGACAAAGAAACTGATGGCTCTTCTGCTCGCCGTGCTGATGGCAGTATCGCTGCTGCCCATGCCGGCGATGGCAGGCGACGCCCAAGTCATCACGGACCTTTCGGGCATTTCCGCAGGAGGATCCTATGTTGTCGATAAATCCGTCAAGGATATCGTCCTCTCCGCGCCGCTTACGCTCGACAAGGACGTGACGCTCGAGCTGACCGGTCAGACGGTCACGCTCAAGCTCGCCGACGGCGAGAGCTATGCCGACGCTTCCGTTTTCCATGTGGAGAGCGGCAGTCTGACGCTCAAGGGCTCCGGCACGGTCAAGGTGCCGGATAACGCCTCCGGCGTCGTTGTCGCGAAGGACGCCGCCGTGACCATCTCGGGCGAGGTCGGCATCTCCGGCGGCGCTTCCGGCGTGAAGGCCGTTGTCGGCGCTTCCGGCGTGAAGATCCGCGTGAATACGCTCGGCAAGATCGAGTCGGCAAACGGCATCAACCTGTCCGGCGCTTCCGGCGAGATCAAGATCGCCTCCGGCACGGTCAAGGGCAGCGTCTGCGCCATTGCCCCCGATAAGGACAACGCGCTCACGCTCGGCAAGATGCTCGACGGCTCCACGCTCTACATCGGCGGCACGGCCGCCACGGAGGAGCAGCTCGCCGCCGCTCCCACCGCCGAAATGAGGGAGCTTGTTTTTGACGACGGCAAAGCCCCCGCGCTGACTATTTCCTCCGCCGTGCGCACCTCGGAGACCGAGGGCAGCGTCACCTTCACTGCCTCGAAAGCCGGTACATACTACTACCAGCTCGACGGCGAACCCGCTTCCGCGGCGGACATCATGAAGGACGAGGCGAAGGCCGAGCTCGTCCGCGGCGCGAATACCATCTCTCTCAAGGATCTCGACGCCAACGCCCACACCGTCTACATTGCCGCGAAGGACGCCTTCGGCCATACGACCGAGCTTCTGACCGCAGCGATCCCCGCGGTGCTCGCCGCGCCGACCGCCCCCGTCTGGGACGGCAAGAAGGCCGCGTGGACCGGCGTGGAGGGTGTGAATGATTACACCGTGCAGCTCTATCTGGGCTCCGACGCCTACGGCGATCCCATCCCCGTGAATGGTGCGTCCGCTACGGATGATCTCTCCGACGTGATGAAGGACGACGGCGTTTACACGTTCGCCGTGCGTTCCGTCGGCGCGAACACCGTCGGCGCGTGGTCTGAGCGCAGCGCCGAAACGGTGCGCGACACCGCCGCCCCCATCCTCACGGTGCCGGCCGACGGCGTCAAGCGCACGGCGCAGGACACCGCCACCGTCGCCTTCGTCTCCAACGAGGACGGCAAGCTTTACTATGTTCTCAACGACGATGCCGCCGATGTATTCACCTCCGGCAGCACCATGGCGCTCACGAAGGGCGAGGACAACACGCTCACGCTCACCGGCCTTGCCGACAGCGCCGCCGTCGTCGTCCGCTACGCCGCCGAGGACGGTCTCGGAAACCGCGGCGAAGTGCAGACCGTGACCGTGCCGCTCTATCTCGCGGCCCCCGCCACGCTCACCTGGGTGAACGGCACCTCCACCGCGATGTGGTCGGAAGTCCCCGGCGCTGCGTCCTACTGCGTGCAGCTTTATAAGGACGGCGCGGAGGTCGCGCCTGCCGTCACCGCGGATACGACCAGCTACACCTTCACGCTGGAAGAGTCCGGCTCCTACACCTTCAAGGTGCAGGCCCTCAACGGCGATATTCTGAGCGCGTGGTCGGAAGTGAGCGGCGCTCTCACCATCGATAAGACCGCGCCCGCCATCTCCGGCGAGAGCGCGAGCCGCACGGACGCTTCCAACGGCTCCGTGACCTTCACCTCCGACGAGGCCGGCAAGGTCTACTACATCGTCGGCGGCGAGAAGCCTACGCAGGATGCTCTTCTTGCCTCGGCAAACGTGAAGGACATCGCCTCCGGCGAAACGAAGATCGATCTCTCCGGTCTCGGCGCCGAAGCAACGAACGTGTATCTTATAGTCGTGGACGCCGCCGGGAACAAGAGCGACATTAAGACCGTGAAAGTTCCCGTGTATCTCGCAAAGCCCACCACGATCACCTGGGTCAACAACACCGCGACCGCCATGTGGAATGCCGTGTCCGGCGCGGAAGCCTATAACATCCAGCTTCTCCGCGACGGCAGCGATTACGGCAACGTGATCGTCGTCAACGGCGGCTCCGTTACGACCTCGGATCTTGCGCCCCACATGAACGACGACGGCGTTTACACCTTCCGCGTGCAGGCGGCCGCCGCCGGAACGCAGAGCGAGTGGTCGGACGCTTCCGCCACGAGCTATAAGCGCGACACCCAGAAGCCCACCATCAAGGGCGAGCCCTCCAAGCGCATCGACGCGAAGACCGCGGAGTTCTACTTCACCTCGTCCGAAGATGGAACGTATTACTACATGGTTGGCAGCGTGAACGGCGGTGTTCCGACCGCGGAGCAGATCGCCGACGACAAGAACCCGCACGGCGGCTGCACCAACGCCCGTACTACCATTAAGCTCAGCGATATCGCCGATACGAACGCCCGCAAGGTCTATGTCGTTGTGCGCGATAAGAGCGGCAATCTGAGCGACGTGTTCACGATCACCGTTCCCGCCTACAGCGCGCAGCCGACGCCCACCCCGACGCCGGCCCCGACCGCGACGCCGACGCCCGCTCCCAAGACCTACACCGTGACGCTCCAGGGCGGCACCGGCTATACCATTGCCGCGACCGGCGGCTCCAAGAGCCCCGTAAACGCCGGCGGCAGCTTCTCCTTCACCGTGACGCCCAGCAACGGCTACACCCGCGGCAACGGCTTTTCCGTAAAGGCCAACGGCACGACGCTCACGAGCAACAACGGCGTTTACACCATCAGCAACATCAACGCCAACCAGACCGTCAGCGTGTCCGGCATTGTGAAGAGCCAGAACACCGGCGGCGGCACGCTGCCTGCCGCGCCCGCCATCACCACCACGACGCTCGCCGCGGCCACGATGGGCAAGGAATACCGCCAGCAGATCACCGCCACCGGCGGCACGCCGATCACCTGGTCCTACAGCGGCACGCTGCCCGACGGCATGACGCTCGCGGCCAACACCGGTATTCTCTCCGGCACGCCCACGCAGGAAGGCTCCTTCCGCTTCGCCGTGAAGGCGACGAACTCCACCGGCTTCTCCACGCGGCAGATGACGCTCGTCGTCGCCGGCAGTGAGTACACCGTCACCAAGGGCGCGAACAGCGAATGGACGCAGGGCGGAGACAAGGGCATCGACTTCTCCGGCAGCGGCAAGGGCACCTTCACCGTGAAGGTGGACGGCGCCGCGGTCGCCGCCGGGAAATACACCGCCTCCGCGGACGGCTCCACCGTCACGCTCAAGCCGGAATATCTCGACACGCTCGCCGCAGGCTCCCACACCGTGACGCTCGTCTACGGCGACGGCAGCGCGAAAGCCAAGTTCACCATCAAGGCGAAGGATAAGACCGTCGCCCCGACCGTATCCTCCCAGCCTGCGAGCGCATCCGTCAACGCGGACAGCTCCGCCACGTTCACCGTGACGGCGAGCGGCACCACGCCGCTGCTCTGCCAGTGGCAGGTGGACAAAAACGACGGCAGCGGCTGGACGGATATCTCCGGCGCGGTGAACGCGAGCTACACCGTCGAAAAGGTCACCGCCGAGCAGAACGGCTGGAAGTACCGCTGCGTGATCAAAAACGCTGCCGGTTCCGTTGAGAGCAACGCCGCGACGCTCACCGTGAAGGAAGCCATCGGCGACGTGAAGAAAAACGACGACACCAAGGATACCACGTCGTCCGGCGGTCTCGGCCGCATCCTTCTCATCACGGGCATCATCGTGGCCGTCCTGGCACTCGGCGCGGGTCTGTACTTCTACTTCCGCCGCCGCAGCGCCTCCCGCTACACGGAGGACGATACCGCCTGGAGAAAGTGATCCGGAAATAAACCAATCCGCAAGGGCCGCCCCTTATCGGGGCGGCCCTAATTTTTTCCGCCTCTCGCATAGACTTTTTTCTGTCGGCCTTTTACCGGGCTGTGAAACCGTAAATCTGTGCAGTATGCAGCGGGATCGGGTGCGGAAGGGTGCTTCGCTTGGCATTATGAATAATATTTATTTTACAGCTTGACATTTTCGGATTTATGAATTAATATTCAATCATAAGTTAAATATATCGCCTTCCGCATCACCGGGTGCGGGTCAAAAAGACGTCCGGGCAATTCCGCAGGTACGGCGCACATGCGCTACAAGGAATGCCCCGGACGCCTTTTGCTTTATCCGGGCTGCAGCAGGCGGAAAGGAGAATTTTTATGTACATCAAGCCGTTTGCCGTAGAGGAATGGATGAACGAATGGGAGGTCGGCGCGCGATACAACATCGCGGAGACGTGCGTCGATTCCGTGTCGCTCAACGAGCTGTTCGCGCTGACCGGCGAGGACAAGGCCGCCTTTCTGGAGAATCTCGCCGCGCGCCGGCTGACCTACGGCGACATTGAAGGCGCGCCCGCGTTCCGGCAGGGCATCTGCTCGCTTTATAAAACGGTCAAGCCCGAAAACATTGTCACAACGCACGGCGCGGCGGGCGCGAACCACCATGTGTTCTGCTCGCTCGTATCGCCGGGTGACCGCGTCATCAGTGTTCTGCCGACGTACCAGCAGCTCTACTCCATCCCCGAATCGCTCGGCGCAAAGGTAAAGATTCTCCCCCTGAGCCGCGAAAACGGGTATCTCCCCGATCTCGACGCGCTGCGCGCGCTCGCCGTGCCGGGGACAAAAATGATCTGCATCAACAACCCCAACAATCCGACCGGCGCGCTCATGAGCCGCGATATGCTCGAAGAGATCGTGCAGATCGCGCGCGAGGCGGGCGCGTACATTCTCTGCGACGAGGTATACCGCCATCTCTCCCAGACCGACGAGTGGAGCGAGTCCATCGCGGATCTTTACGAAAAGGGCATCTCCGTAAGCAGCATGTCGAAGGTCTTCTCTCTTGCCGGGCTGCGGCTCGGCTGGATCGCCACGCGCGACAAGGACGCGCTCCGCGCGCTCGTCTCTCACCGTGATTACGATCTCATCAGCGGCGGCATGATCGACGAGGCCATTGCCGCGCTCGCGCTCAAGCACAGCGATAAAATGCTCGCACGCAGCCGCGCCATCGTGCGGGAAAATCTCGCCATTCTGGACAATTGGGTCGCCGGAGAAAAGCACGCAAGCTACGTCAAGCCCCTCGGCGGCACGACGGCGCTCGTATACTACGATTTCGACATTCCCTCCTATGAGCTGTGCGAGGAGATGTACCATAAGACCGGTGCGTTCGTCACGCCGGGCGACTGCTTTGAGCAGCCGAAGAGTATGCGCATCGGCTACGCCTACGGCAAGGAAGCGCTCGTGAAAGGGCTGAAGGCTGTGAGCGAGTACTTTGCCTGGAAGGAAAAGGAGCTGGAAAAATGAGCACCATCCGCGTCATCGGACGGGACGATATTCAAAAAGTATTCACCGTGACCGCGGCGCTCCGCGCCGTAGAGAGCGCCTACGCCGGGAAATCCGCCGGAACGGGCCGCGTGTGGCCGATGGTATTCCATGAGTTTGATCCCGGCCACGCCGATCTCGACATCAAATCCGGCGATCTCGAAAGTGCGGGCGTATACCTGTCTCTTATACACATCTCCGAGCCCAC
>OJPP01000521.1_pt1 | contig 11173 bp, 8 predicted proteins | sample 1598521 | NCBI WGS metagenome assembly OJPP01 (sample SAMN03922490, study PRJEB24848) | human gut metagenome | isolation source: stool sample | host: Homo sapiens | place: Germany | collected 2011-05 | reverse complement strand
GTGTATAAGAGACAGCGTCATTACCGTCTGCAATATGGAAAACTTTGACCCCGTGGGCGTTCACACCGGCGATTCCATCGTCGTGGCGCCCAGCCAGACGCTCTCCGACAAGGAATACCAGATGCTGCGCACCTCGGCGCTGAATATCATCACCGAGCTTGGCATTGAGGGCGGCTGCAACTGTCAGTTTGCCTTAAAGCCCGACAGCTTCGAATACGCCGTCATCGAGGTGAACCCCCGCGTGTCCCGTTCCTCGGCGCTGGCCAGCAAGGCCACGGGCTATCCCATCGCCAAGGTGGCCGCGAAGATCGCTATCGGCTATTCGCTGGACGAGATCACCAACGACGTCACGGGGCAGACCTGCGCCTGCTTCGAGCCCGCGCTGGATTACTGTGTGGTCAAGTTCCCGAAATGGCCGTTCGACAAATTCGTATACGCCAAGAAATCCCTGGGCACGCAGATGATGGCCACGGGCGAGGTGATGGCCATTGCCAACAGCTTCGAACACGCCTTCATGAAAGCGGTGCAGAGCATCGAGCTGGGGCTGGAAACGCCCACGCTGGAAACGCTGTCTGCGCTGACGGACGAAGAAGTGGTGGAAAAACTGCATGTGTGCGATTCCGACCGCTCTTTTGTTGTGTACGAGGCCATCAAGCGCGGCGTGTCGTTTGAGACGATTTACAATATCACTAAAATTGACCCGTGGTTTTTGGCAAAGCTGCAAGGGTTGGCCGAAACAGAGCTTGCGCTGGCCGGGCTGCGAGGCGGCATACTGACGGAAGAGCTGTACCGCACCGCAAAAATGCAGGGCTTCCTGGACAAGACCGTGCTGCGTCTGACGGGACTGGATGCGCTGCCCTTTGAAAAGCTGCGCGCGTCCTATAAGATGGTGGACACCTGCGCGGCCGAGTTCAGTGCGAAAACGCCGTATTTCTATTCCACTTTTGACGAGGAGAACGAAGCGGCGCAGTTTATCGCGGAACACCCCTCCGACAGGAAAAAGGTGCTGGTGTTCGGCAGCGGCCCCATCCGCATCGGGCAGGGCATCGAGTTCGATTATTGCAGCGTGCACTGCACATGGGTGCTGAAAAGCCACGGCTGCGAGGCTGTCATCGTCAACAACAACCCCGAGACCGTCTCCACGGACTTCGATACCGGCGACCGTTTGTATTTCGACCCGCTCACGGAAGAAAGCGTGGAGCATATCATCGCCACGGAAAAGCCATGGGCCTGTGTGGTGCAGTTCGGCGGCCAGACGGCCATCAAGCTGACAAAACACCTGACAAAGCTGGGTGTGAAGATTCTGGGCACCAGTGCGGACGCCATCGACGAGGCGGAGGACCGGGAGCGTTTCGACGCGCTGCTGGAAAAGTGCGGCATTCCGCGCCCGCAGGGCCACACGGTGTTCACCTGTGAGGAGGCACTGGCCGCCGGCGCACAGCTGGGCTACCCGGTGCTGCTGCGTCCGTCCTACGTGCTGGGCGGACAGAATATGATCATCGCCTACAATGAGAACGATGTGAGGGAATACATGGCCATCATCACCAGCCATGTGGATATGTCGAACCCGGTGCTGGTGGACAAATACCTGATGGGCACCGAGTGCGAGGTGGACGCCATCTGCGACGGCGAGGACTTCCTCATTCCGGGTATGATGGAACACATCGAGCGTGCGGGCATCCATTCGGGCGACTCCATCTCGGTGTATCCGCCGCAGAACCTCAAGCAGAAGATCAAGGGCACCATTGTGGATTATACGGGCCGTCTGGCCCGCGCGCTGAACGTGGTGGGCCTGATGAATATCCAGTTCGTGGTATACAACAACGAGGTGTTCATCATTGAGGTGAACCCCCGTTCCAGCCGCACGGTGCCGTACATCAGCAAGGTGACGGGCGTGCCCATGGTGGAGCTGGCCGTGCGCTGTATGCTGGGCGAAAAGCTGCGGGACATGGGCTATGGCACGGGCCTGTATCCCACGGGCGATTACTGCGCCGTAAAGGTACCGGTGTTCAGCTTCGAAAAGCTGCACGATGTGGACACCCAGCTGGGGCCGGAAATGAAATCCACCGGCGAGGTGCTGGGCATCGACAAAACCTTTGAGGACGCGCTGCTCAAGGGCCTTGTGGGCGCGGGCTACAGCCTGCGGCAGCCCACGCCGGGCAAATGTGTTATCCTGACGGTAAAGGACGCGGACAAGCGCGAGCTGGTGGACATCGCCTGGCAGCTCAAGGACATGGGGTACAAGCTGTACGGCACGTCCGGCACGGCGTACTATCTGGGCCAGAACATGGTGGCCTGCAACGAGGTGCGCAAGCTCAGCGAGGCGCGGCCCAATATCATGGACCTGTTTGAAAGCGGGCTGGTGGACTATGTGATCTCCACGTCCTCAAAGGGCCGCATTCCCTCCCACGACAGTGTAAAGATGCGCCGCAAGGCGGTGGAGCTTTCCATTCCGTGCCTGACGGCCATCGACACGGCGCGGGTGCTGGTGAAATGCCTGCGCAGCGGCAAAACGCTGGCGGATGTGGACCTGGTGGATATTTCGACCATTTGAAAAAGAAAAAGGACCCGCGTCAGCGGGTCCTTTTTTTGTGTTTTATAAAACTGCACCGAAAACAGGCTGCTCAAAATGGGCAAGTATTTCATTGACATCGTGCAGGTCATAAATCTGATGTTCAATGCAGAACAAAATGATAATATCTCGAACCATGCTCTGGGAAAGGGCGTGCCCGGCGGAAGCAAGCATTTCTTCAGTTTGCTCTTTGGATAAATGAAGCGCCAATGATAATGCCAGCGCTGTTTGCTTGGAAGGATGATAATTCGGGTTGGAACGGATTTTGGAGAACAGACGGCGGTCGATACCGGCGCGGCGGTAAACATCCGTATCGGCAAGTTCCATATTGTCGATATACCCGAACAGAAGGGTGTGGAAACTGGGTTTCAGCGCGTTGGCGACAAACTGTTCCAGTTTCCGTCCCTCGTCCGCTTCGCGATTGTTAAGAAGACCGAGGATGTCGTCAAAATATGAAGTGTTATCATCTTCTTCGCAGTTTGGACAGGCCAGAGGCATTGATGGGGCTGCACCTCTAAAGACAGGGGCCTTTGGAACAATTTCGGACTGCGGGTCATTTTCCAGTAGCCCTTTTTGCCTCAACAGTTCTTCTAGCTCGGATAGGAGCTGGGGGTGCAGCATATGGATTCCTCCAATTTGTCGCCGTAGCAGCGACCAAATTTTTTTATGGGAAGCTAAAATAAAAACAGAAAGCTGTTTGGGGGAGATACATGGCAATGAGTAGAGAAATTATTTTTTTGCTTGACAGGAGCAGCAACATGGCAGGAAAAGAAGCAGAAGTTATCACGGAATATAATGCATTTCTTTTACAGAATGGGCGGGGAGATTACAATGTTACGACAGTATTGTTTGACGACCAATATGTACTGTTGTATTATTGCCTTCCCATCGGTTATGCACAGCTTTATCCCGAGCAGTATTACGTGCGGGGTGCTTGTGCGTTGTACGATGCGATTGGCCGCACTATAACAACCGTCAATGCCTGCCATGCGCAGCTTGCAGAGAGCAAGCGCCCCAAGACCTATCTGTTCATCAGGACGAATGGAGGGGACAATGCCAGCCTGACCTATACGAAAAAAATGATTTGGGAGATGCTGGAGCGGCAGCAGCAGAAGTGTGGATGGGAGATATTTTTCGTTGGCTGCGATGTACAGACGGCGTTGGCGGCGGCACCCACACACAAAGGCATCAACGGTGCGGAGGACAGCCAGGATGATGATTACTTTGATATACTGCGAAGGCTGCTGGAAAGAAGAAATTTTTCGAAGGAGGAATAATTTCAGTATACAAGAAATATAAAAAATTTCAATATGAGACCCGTCGCGTTGATACGCGCGGGTTTCTTTTTTCAACAGGATATGATATACTAAATTTTGTATGAAAAAGAACGGAATTGAAAATATGTGTTGCAGGAGCGAAGCATGAATTACAGCGAACTGAACGTGCCCGAGCAGATCCACAAGGCTGTGGAGCGCATGGGCTTTACCGAAATGACCGAAGTACAGGAAAAGGCGATCCCCCCTATGATGGAGGGCAAGGACATCATCGCCAAAGCGCCCACGGGCACGGGTAAAACCTGCGCTTTCGGCATCCCGCTCATTCTCGGGCTGGACCAAAGCCGGAATTACCCGCAGGCCGTCGTCATGGCGCCCACGCGGGAGCTGGCGCAGCAGATCACCGAAGACCTGCAGGACCTGGCGCATTTTTATCCGGACATCCGCGTCGTCACCGTCTATGGCGGCGCGAATATTCAAAAGCAGATCGAAAAGCTGAAAAAGGGCGCGCAGATCGTCGTGGCCACACCCGGCCGCCTGCAGGACCACATGAACCGCCGCACCGTGGACCTTTCCCACGTTACCACCGTGGTGCTGGACGAGGCCGACGAGATGCTCAACATGGGCTTTTACAAGGATGTGCGCAAAATTCTGGACCAAATCAAATCCCGCCAGCGTTTGGCAATGTTCAGCGCCACCATCAGCCGCGAGGTGATGGACATCGGCTGGCTGTATCAGCGGGACGCCGAAGAAATCACCGTGCAGCCTGTGGAGGATTCCGCGCCCAGGATCGACCAGTACCTGGTACTGACGACAGGCCGCAACAAGCTGGCGGACATGGCGGAGATCATCGTACAGAAGGGTTACAAGCGCGTGATGGTGTTCTGCAACCAGAAATACACCACCGCTATGCTGGCGAACCAGATGGCCCGGCTGAATTTTGTGGTGGACTGCCTGCACGGAGACCTTTCCCAGGCGGAACGCAACAAAATTATGGGCGAATTCAAAGCGGGCAATATCGCTGTGCTGGTGGCGACAGACGTGGCCGCCCGCGGCATCGACGTGTCCGAGGTGGACGCCGTGTTCAACTACGATGTGCCGGACTCCAACGAATATTACACGCACCGCATCGGCCGCACAGGGCGCGCGAAGCATACGGGCGAGGCCTATGTGCTGTACACGAAGGAAGAGCACAAGCGCGTGCGCGACATGCTGCGCTACACCCGCAACACCGCCACACCCATTGCTTTCGATGAGAGCCGCAGCATCATCCCGGGCACGTTTTAAGCCCGGAAAACAGATTATAAAAGCCGCCCCATATCTCATGGGACGGCTTTTATTTTACTGAAAACAATGCGCTGATCTCTACTTCAAGACTTCGGGCGAGCGCATAAAGCTCTTTGTCAGAGACCGAACGGGTCTGGCCCTCCAACTTTGATAAACTGGAATAGCTGATATCAGCACCAAAGGTCTGCATTTTAGCCATCAACGCTTTTTGTGTAATACCCTGTTCAAGGCGGAGCCGGGTGACGGTCGCGCCGACAATATTTTTATCACCCAGTGGTGCCACACGTTCCCGCATCTGCCGCTCTCCTTTTTTTGATTCTTTAACAGAATTATAAGGAGAAAACAACTTGATATAATTCCAAAAAAGAATGATGCTGAAATAAAAAGAAACGGAGTGAAAACGATGGAGCGACAGATGGATGCGTTGGGGAGGATCGTACTGCCTGCAGGTTATCGCAAACAAAAAAATCTTCAAGCGGGAGATGTTCTCTGCGTGGATGAGCAAGAGGGAAAACGGATGATTTATCCCAGAAAAGCGCGGTGCGCACTATGTGGTGGAAAAAAGAGCTTCTTTCCCATGGGAGACATACTTTATGTGAAGCCTGTTGGAAAGAACTGCATATATAATTGTATATCTGCCCCCAAATTGGCAAAAGGCGCTGCCGCTTGCGCGGCAACGCCCTTTGCCAGTATAGGAGAATAAGGAAAAGGTTCCGTGCCCCGTACCGGACGGAACCGGTACGGGTTCAGTTTACGCCGAACAGAAGATCTGCGTAAGTGGGGAAGGGCCAGTAGTCTTTCCCCGTGGCAAGCTCCAGCGCATCAGGCACCGCGCGCAGCGCGGCCATCTTCGGCAGCACCCTGTCTTTGTAACAGGCGGCCTCCTGCAGGCTGTCGCCGCGGGAAGCGCCGTCCACGGCGGCCTGCAGCTCGTCGATTTTTTCCACCAGCATGTCGGCCCCGGCTGAGAGCTTGGCCAGCAGCGTTTCCTCAGCGCGGGTGGAAAGGGCAGAGGACAGTGCCTTTTTGCTGCAGGCGGTATCGGCAAGGTCGCCCATGTAGGCGGCTACCGCCGGGACAATCTGTTTTTTGGCCATATCCAGCATGGTCAGCGCTTCAATGTGCAGCGCTTTGGTGTAGTTTTCCAGGCTCACTTCATAACGGGCGCGCACCTCAGCCTCGCTGAAAATGCCGAATTCCTCAAACAGTTCGATATTTTTTCGTTCCAACACACAGGGCAGCGCGTCTACGGTGGATTTCAGGTTGCACAGGCCGCGCTTTTCCGCCTCTTGTTCCCATTCACGGCTGTAACCGTTGCCGTTGAAGATGATGCGCTTGTGGTCGCGGATGGTGCGCTTCACCAGTTTGATAACGGCGGTGTCGAAATCCTCCGCATTCTCCAGCTCGTCGGCATAGCCTTTCAGCTCTTTGGCAACTGCGGTGTTCAGCACGATGTTTGCGTCAGCGATGCTCATGGCGCTTCCCGGCATGCGGAATTCGAATTTATTGCCGGTGAACGCGAACGGAGAGGTGCGGTTGCGGTCGGTCGTATCCTTGGAGAACGTGGGCAGGATATCCACACCCAGCTCCATGCGCGTTTTGGCCGGGGCAATGTAGTCCGCGCCGGAGGCGATGGATTCAATGATGGCTTCCAGCTCCTCGCCCACAAAAATAGAGATGATGGCCGGCGGCGCTTCATTGGCGCCCAGACGATGGTCGTTGCCCGCGGAGGCGACGGTCACACGGAGCAGGTCCTGATACTGGTCCACAGCCTTGATTACGGCCGCGAGGAACAGCAGGAACTGCAGGTTTTCCATGGGCGTTTTGCCTGGGTCCAGCAGATTTTCCGTGGGTGTGGAGATGCTCCAGTTGTTGTGCTTGCCGCTGCCGTTCACGCCGTCGAAGGGCTTTTCATGCAATAAGCAGGCCATGCCGTGGCGTGTGGCAACGCGCTTCATCATCTCCATAGTGAGCTGATTGTGATCCACGGCGATATTGGTGGTCGAGAAAATGGGCGCCAGCTCATGCTGGGCGGGGGCCACCTCATTGTGCTTCGTTTTGGCTGCGACGCCCAGCTTCCACAGTTCGTCGTCCAGCTCCTTCATATAGCCTGAAACACGGGGCTTGATGACACCGAAGTAGTGGTCGTCCAGCTCCTGCCCCTTGGGGGGCATCGCGCCGAACAGTGTGCGGCCGCACAGGCGCAGATCCTCGCGCTGGAGGTACTGCCCCCTGTCCACAAGGAAATACTCCTGCTCCGGCCCTACGGTGGTGGAGACCTGAGGCACCGTTTTGCCGAACAGCTTTAAGATGCGGCAGGCCTGCGTGCTGATGGCGGACATGCTGCGCAGCAGCGGCGTCTTTTCGTCCAGCACCTCGCCGGAATAGCTGCAGAACGCGGTGGGGATGCACAGCACCTCGTCCTTGACAAAGGCGTAGGAGGTGGGGTCCCAGGCGGTGTAGCCGCGGGCCTCGGCCGTAGCGCGCAGGCCGCCGGAAGGGAAGCTGGACGCATCCGGCTCGCCCTTCACAAGCTCCTTGCCGGAAAACTCCATAATAACGCGGCCGTCTTTGGTGGGGCTGATGAAGCTGTCGTGCTTTTCACTGGTCACGCCCGTCAGCGGCTGGAACCAGTGGGTATAGTGCGTGGCGCCGTGCTCAATGGCCCAGTCCTTCATGGCGTTGGCCACCACGTTGGCTACTTCCACGTCCAGCGGCGCACCGCGCCGGATCGTCTCATGCAAAGATTTATAAGTCGCGCTCGGCAGGCGCTCTTTCATCACGTGGTCGTTGAATACCATGCTGCCGAAAATTTCCGTAGTCGTCGCTGCCATACTCCCTTACTCCTTTTCTCCGGTGTATTTTGTATACTTTCCCTGCGGACAGCCTCTGCCTGCCTGAATGCAGACAAAAAAGGCGCTGTGGACAAAACCGTCCACAGCGCCTTTGCTGTTCTATGGCCCAAATCATACACCTCCGGGCGGCGGCTGTCAACGCTTTTTTCGAAATTTCTGTCCGCACCGGACATTTCTGTTGCTTTTTACCATCGCGTCCGCCGTTCAAAAACAGCTTTTGTGAAAACAGACAAAGTCGTACGCGGCACGTTGACATTCTGCATAAAGTTTAATATGATAAAAATGAACAAAGACGTTCGCCAAGGGGCTGGTGCCCCCTGGCGGGCGTTTTTTGTTTTTCCGGCGGCTGCGCCGCGCGGAAAAGCACGGAGGGGTGCTTTGAATAGGAGAACCGCGGGGCGGTACGGACCGCCCCGCGGGGAAACGGGAAAGGGAATGGTGTTTATGCTGAAAGAAGGAGAGGTACGCATCCCGTCGGGCTGCGCCATATCGGGCGTGTTCCACAAGGACGGCCGCCGCGAAAACGGCAGCGGCATCGTGGCCGGCATCGCGGCCATGCACGAGCGCTCCAACGGCCTGGGCGGCGGGTTTGCCGGGTACGGCATCTACCCGGAATACCGGGAGCTGTATGCATTCCATGTGTTCTACGACACCGTAGACGCCCAGCACGCGGCCGAGGCGAGGTTGCTGCAGGACTTCGATGTGGAAAGCAGCGGCACGCTGCCCACGCGCCCCATTGCGGCCATCCGGGACGCGCCCAGCCTTATGCGCTATTTTGCCGCGCCCAAGCCTCAGACGCTGCTGGACTCCAAGCTGGACGAACGGGAGTTCGTGGTGCGGTTCGTCACGCGGGTAAACCGGGAGATCGGCGGCGCATATGTGTTTTCCTGCGGCAAAAATATGGGCGTATTCAAGGCCGTGGGTTACCCGGAGGACGTGGGGGAATTTTACCGTCTGGAGGAATACGAGGGCTACGCATGGACGGCCCACGGCCGTTACCCTACCAATACGCCGGGCTGGTGGGGAGGTGCGCATCCGTTTTCCATTCTGGATTATTCCGTGGTGCACAACGGCGAGATCTCCAGCTATGACGCAAACCGCCGCTTTATCGAGATGTACGGATATAATTGCAGCTTGCTCACGGATACCGAGGTGATTACCTATATCATTGATTTCCTGGTACGGCGCAAGGGCCTGACGCTGGAAGAAGCGGCCGGCGTTATCGCCGCACCGTTCTGGAGCACCATCGAACAGATGCCCGAAGCGCAGCGGGAACGGCTGGCCTACCTGCGGGAGACCTTCGCGTCCCTGCTCATCACAGGACCATTCTCCATCCTGCTGGGCTTCACGGGCGGCATGATGGCGTTGAACGACCGCCTCAAGCTGCGCAGCATGGTGTGCGCTGAAAAGGGCGAGGCCGTGTATTTTGCCAGCGAGGAGTGCGCCATCCGCGTGATGGAGCCGGACGTTGAAACGCTTTGGGCGCCCCGGGGCGGCCAGGCCGTTGTTGTGCGCCTGAACGACGGCGTGACAGTGTAGGAAAGGGGAGAATGGGAAAATGTACGCGGATTTTATCTATCCGGAGTACGAGGTGGTGCGCAACTACCAACGCTGCATCGCATGCCGTGCATGTGAGCGCCAGTGCGCCAACGAGGTGCACCGCTATGACGCCGATGAACAAATGATGACGGCGGACGACGCGAAATGCGTCAACTGCCACAGGTGCGTGAGCCTGTGTCCCACCCGGGCGCTGAAGATCGTGCGCACCGACCACACGTTCAAGGAGAACGCAAACTGGACGAAGGACAATATCCAAAACGTATACCGCCAGGCGGCCACGGGCGGCGTGCTGCTTTCCAGCATGGGCAACCCGGAACCGCTGCCCGGCTACTGGGACCGTATCCTCATCAATGCCTCCCAGGTGACGAACCCGCCCATCGACCCGCTGCGCGAACCCATGGAGACGCGGGTTTTCCTGGGCAAAAAGGATATGGAGATCCGGCGGGATGAAAACGGTGCCATCGTACCGAAAAAAACGCCTCATATCGAGCTGGCCGTGCCGATCATGTTCAGCGCCATGAGCTATGGGTCCATCAGCTACAATGCCCATGAATCTCTGGCGCGGGCGGCCACGGAGCTGGGTGTGTGCTACAACACCGGCGAGGGCGGCCTGCATGAGGATTTTTACCGTTACGGCCCCAACACCATCGTGCAGGTGGCGTCCGGCAGGTTCGGCGTACACAGCGAATACCTGAACGCAGGCGCGGCTGTGGAGATCAAGATGGGGCAGGGGGCAAAGCCGGGCATCGGCGGGCATCTGCCCGGCGCGAAGATCGTGGGCGATGTGGCCCGCACGCGCATGGTGCCCGAGGGAGCGGACGCCATCAGCCCCGCGCCGCACCACGACATCTATTCCATCGAGGACCTGCGCCAGCTCGTCAACAGCCTGAAGGAAGCCACCCATTATGAAAAGCCCATCATTGTGAAAATAGCCGCCGTACACAATGTGGCGGCCATCGCCTCGGGCATTGCGCGCTCGGGCGCGGACATCATTGCCATCGACGGCTTCCGGGGCGGCACGGGCGCGGCGCCCACCCGCATCCGGGATAATGTGGGCATCCCCATCGAGCTTGCGCTGGCGGCTGTGGATTCCCGCCTGCGGGCGGAGGGCATCCGCGGAGATGTGAGCCTGGTGGTGGGCGGCTCCATCCGCTCATCGGCGGACGTTGTCAAAGCCGTGGCGCTGGGAGCGGATGCGGTGTATATCGCTACCAGCGCACTGCTGGCATTGGGGTGCCACCTGTGCCGGACCTGCCAGTTGGGCCGCTGCAACTGGGGCATCGCCACCCAGAGGCCGGACCTTGTCAAGCGGCTGAACCCGGACCTGGGCGCCGCGCGGCTGGTGAACCTCGTCACCGCCTGGCAGCATGAGATCAAGGAGATGATGGGCGGTATGGGGATCAACTCCATTGAGGCGCTCAAGGGCAACCGCCTGATGCTGCGGGGGGTGGGAATGACAGAAAAAGAGCTGGAGATCCTGGGGATTTCTCACGCCGGCGAATAGTATTTTCCCCTTCTGTATGGTATAATAACCCCAAAACTGCCGCTTACGCGGCTGCGCGTGTGCGCTGCACACGCCCCTGTGCTGACGCACAGGGCTTTGGGAACATTGAACCATGCAAAAC
>OJPP01000510.1_pt1 | contig 11383 bp, 3 predicted proteins | sample 1598521 | NCBI WGS metagenome assembly OJPP01 (sample SAMN03922490, study PRJEB24848) | human gut metagenome | isolation source: stool sample | host: Homo sapiens | place: Germany | collected 2011-05 | reverse complement strand
GTTCTTCAACAGTCGGCTCATCCACACGCCGCCCATCAACAGGCAGATATATCCGGCCGATAGCGTCAGGATGTAGAACCCCACGACGGCGGACTGCGGCAGCGGCAGGTCGAGCAGCCACCAGTTGAAAAAGAAGAGCACGAAGCCGGCCGCGAGTGCTGCGAGGATCTTGTTCCATGTGATCTTCTCCTCCTTGACCCCTTTGGTGCCGAGGCACGAGAGGCCGAGAAAGAGCACGGCGAAAAGTTTGGTGTAGAGTATGCTGCCGAACAGCCCCGCCGTGCGGTCGAAGCCGAGCAGAATCCTGTCTATCATGCCTATATTGACGTCCCACGCCAAAATCTGCCCGTAGCAGTACCAGTAGATGTGGATTACCACGAATAAAATACTCAGGGCCCGCATGAAGTCCATGACCTTGGACAAACCCCTCAGATCGTCCTCCTGTGACATATTCGCATCGTTATTAAATAGTTCTGCTGCGAATTTAAGACGACGCGGACTGCGGACGACGGTGCAGTGCCGCTGTGGCGGTCGTCGGCATCGGTGTGGCAGCCGTTGGCACGGGGAACGGACATGGCGCTGCGAACTGGCGGGAAAAAGAGTATCTTTGCACTGCTGATTGGAATTATGGCGAAGTTGACGATCGAAACCGGACAATGCGACCGGATATTGCGGCGGGCGGTCGAGGCAGACCCTTCGGCCTGCTATGTCGGGGCGGACGGCCGAGGCGGCAGATCGGAAAAATAAGAGGGCTTGTCCAGGACTTGTCATACGGCCCTTTCGATGTAAATTTATCGGGTTATCTGCCTTATCGGATGCCATACCGCAGAACATGCTGCTGAAGAACCGGATGCGGTCGGGTTTATCGAAACGGAATCCCATGAATTGAATTTGATTCTCGGTTTATTGCACCTGCTGGATTAAAAAACTAACTTTGTAAAAAATAAATCCGTTATGGCAGACAGTAAGATCGTTGTTTTTCAGGACAAGCAGATCCGCCGCGTATGGGTGGATGACGATTGGTATTTTTCTATTGTCGATATTGTCGGTGTGCTTACCGGGTCTCCGGAACCGCGAAAATATTGGAATAAGGTAAAAACGCGGGAATTTACCGATCTTCAGTTGTCCCCGATTTGGCGACAACTGAAACTACCGGCTGCCGACGGTAAGCAGTACAGGACGGATTGCGCTACAACGCAAGCTATGTTTCGTATCATCCAGTCGATCCCCTCTCCAAAGGCCGAGCCATTCAAACAATGGCTGGCACAGGTCGGATATGAGCGTGTGCAGGAGATCGAGAACCCTGAGCTGGCACAGGAACGTATGAAGGCCATTTACGAGGCCAAAGGTTATCCGAAGGATTGGATCGACAAACGGCTGCGGGGCATCGCCATACGGCAAAACCTGACGGATGAGTGGAAAGAACGCGGCATTCGGGAAGAGAGGGACTTCGCCATCCTGACGGCGGAGATCGCGCGTGCGACATTCGGCGTGACGCCTTCGGAACACAGGGCGATCAAGAGGCTGACGAAAAAGGGACAAAACCTGCGTGACCACATGACCGATTTGGAGCTGATCTTTACGATGCTGGGCGAACGGGTGACGACTGAAATCTCACAGCAGGAAAAACCCGATACGTTCGCCGAAAGCAAACAGGTCGCCCGGCGCGGCGGCAATGTTGCCGGAGTGGCCCGTAGGGAGACGGAACGGGAGTTGGGGCACAGTGTCGTGTCGGGCCAGAATTTTCTGGACAGGAATCCCGATGGACTGATCGAGGACACGATCGGACTGCCGCCGCTTGATTCGGAGAAGGAATAAACAGTCCGATCGAGACACCGATAACCGATGAAAGGGGAAAGCCTTGCAAAGATAAAATGCAAGGCTTTTCCGTTTATAGTTTGATTTTCTTAGATGGAAAATCATCGTCCGTGCGGGGCGGAACACCGCCGATGACGATACGACCTCCGGAGGCGTCGGCGATCTGCCGCAGGCGTGCGGGAATATGCCGTTGCAGGTCATCGGCGATAGGCGTTTCCCGTCGCGCGTCCTTCTCCTGCTGCTGTTCCTGCTGCTCTCCGGCCTCTTCGCCGTCACGGTCGCTACCTACGGGTTTGAGCGCGAGTTGTATCTGCCGGTCGAGCTGTTCCATCTCCTTTTTCAAAGCCGCGAGGTCGGCTTCTTTGCGCCATGTGCCCTCGATGATCTGCCGGAGCTGAGGCACGTCCTTTTCCAGCAAGATGCGCTCCTTGCGGAATTTCTCCAGCGTCGGTTCGATCGTGCCCAGCGCATGCAGGGGGTTGAGCGCCGCCGTGCGAGGGTCTCCGGCCAGATTACCGTAGTTGTACTGGTAGAGGTATTCTCCCTCTCCCCGCACGTAAAAGCGGTTGCGAATGGTCTCGAAATCCTCCTTCATGCTCTTTTCGCTCTTGACGATGATCTCGAACCCGTAGATGGAGCCGATCCGTTTCTCACCCGTTCCCGTATCGACGGTTTTTGCGATATGGTTCAGTTGTTTGCCGATGAACTGCGGATCGTTGCTCTCCGCCCCGTCCAGCGTGATACGGTTGCGATACGATCCGTCCTCGTTGAGTTCCGCACGGCTCCTGAAAGCTTCGAGGTCTTTTTCGATGCGTCCGATCCTTTCGTCGAGTTCCCCGATTTTTCCGAGCGTATATTCCAGCTGGCTGCGGCTCGACGACTTGCCGCGCACGAACGCCTGACGCTCGCTCTCCAGCCCCGCGATCTTCTTTTCGAGGCGGGCCTTTTCCAGTAAGTCGGTGTTGCCCGACAGCACGGCCACGTATTCCGAGAAGTTCATGCCGCTGCCTTCGTCCATGCCGCCTTCGTCGATGGTACGCACGCCCATACGGTTCTGTTTGAGCTGGCGGATGAACAGCTGCTTGTTGTGCAGCAGCCCGAACTTGTAGGCGTCGAGCGACTTTTCGACGGCGTAGATCAGCACGTCCACCGTGTTGTCGGCGTAGAGTTTGGCTACCTCGTTGCCTTTGCGGATGCCGCGTCCTTCGCGCTGCTCCAAGTCCGAGGGCCGCCACGGACTGTCGAGGTGGTGGATCGCCACGCACCGCCTCTGGGCGTTCACGCCTGTACCCAGCATGTCGGTCGAGCCGAACAATACGCGGATGCGTCCGGTGTTCATCTCTTCGATCATCTTCTTGCGTTTGCCCTCGCTGCCGGCTGCCTCTTGTATGAAACGAACCTCGGAAGCCGGAATACCGTGGTCTTCGACCAGCTTGCGCTTGATCTCGGCGTACACGTTCCACTCGTCTCCCGGCTTCCATGTTCCCAGATCGGAGAAGACGAACTGCGTACCCTTATGCTGGTCGTACTTACGGTAATAGTGCGCGATCTGCGCGGCGCAGTGGTTCGCCTTGTTGTCCGCATGATCGCCGTACAGCTCCGGGTCGATCATACGCATATCGAGCGACATTTTACGGGCGTAGTCCGTAGCGATGAGCATTTTGGCCTTCTCCTCGCTTTCCGTGAGGGGTGCCCGTCCCAACACCGTGGCGTCGCCCGTCTTGGCGAAATGCACCAGCTTGTCGATAAACGCCTGCTGGTCGGGCGTGGGCGGGATGTTATGCAGTATCTCGTTTTTGTGCGGTCGGTCGATACCGATGTCCTCGGCCGTGCGGAAATCCGTAATTTCCGAATAAAAAGCCGCCAGCTCCGGAACCTTGATGAAATAGCGGAACCGTTCCTTCTGCACGATCTGGTTGGTGACCGAAAATTCGTAATCGACGCTCTTTTTGGCGAATACGGCGGCCCATGCGTCGAAGGTGCGGATGTTCTGCCGGTCGAGTGCTTTCGGACGCAGGTATTTGAACAGCAGATACAACTCCGTGAGGGAGTTGGAAATGGTCGTCCCCGACAGAAATGTCGCCCCCAGATCGCGCCCCGTGCGTTCCTGTATGGTTCTGAGAGCAAAGAGCATGTTAAGCGCCCGCTGGCTCCCGTCGGGGTTGCCGAGGCCCGCCACGCGGTCGTGCCGCGTGTTGAACATCAGATTCTTGAATTTGTGCGATTCATCTACGTAGAGGTGGTCGATACCCATACGGCGGAAGTCCACCGCATCGTCCCTGCGATGGTCGAGGGCGTACTGCGCCTTTTGCAGTTTGGCCTCCAGATTGTGCTGGCGCTTGATGCAGCCGGTCAGCATACGTTTCGACACGTTTTTACCTTGTGCCTTGAGCAGCATGAGGTTCTGCATCACGCTGTCGAGTTCCGCCCGCAAAATCTCCTGCTGGATTTCTGGCGACTGCGGGATCATGCCGAACTGCTCGTGCGAGAGGATCACCGCATCCCAATCGTTGTTCTTGATCTGCCGGAATATCTGTTCGCGCTTCTTCGGCGTGAAATCCTCACGGCCCGGATAGAGCACGCGAGCCATCGGGTACGCTGTGCAGAACGTCTTGGCTATCTCGTGGATATTGGCCTTCAATCCCGTAATCATCGGTTTGTTCACCAGTCCGATGCGTTTTTTCTCGTAGGTTCCGCAGCACATGATCAGGGTCTTGCCGCCGCCGACCTCATGATCCACGATGCCGCCGCCCAGCAGAATATCCATCCAAATAGCGTCTTTCTGGCTCGGATAGAGGTCTTCGATACCTAACGCCTTGCGGTCGAGGCCGGGAAAGGTCAGGTGCGAGCCGTCGTACTTCGGACGCACGAAACAGTTGAACTTGCGGTTATACATGTCGGCCAGACGCTCCTTGAAGTCGGCGGACTGGTCGCACAGCCAGTCCGTGAAACCGCTGCGGATCTCGTCGATTTTGGTGTTGGCCTGCTGTATCTTCTCCCCGTCGCGTACCTTCACCTCTTTCCACTCGCCGTCAATCAGTTTGCGGGCTTTTTTGGTGATGTCCGGAATCGTGTTGTGCAGGGCGTGTTTCATTAGATGCAGTCCGGTATAACGGCGGAACTCTCCATGGACGGCATACTGGTTTTGTATCTTGATATTGTACTCGTCCTTGGCCGTAATGCCGAACTCGTCGAGATCGGCGAGGTAACCGATCTTGACCTCCGTTTCGAAGAGCCACGAGGCGTAACTGTCATAGATGCCCGTAGGTATCCACCGCTCGCCGAAGTTGAAGTCCAGATCCTCGAATGCGATCGGTTTGGGTGTGGCCTCGCGCAGCGCTGCGAGGGTTTCCCGTGCGCCTTCGTGATCCGGATTCTCGTCGAGGAAGCGCTGCACGCGGTCGGCCTTCTCGATGACGTTGCCTGCGATGACACGTTCGGCGATTTCGTACTTCCCGCTGTCGGGGTTGAAATAGATACGCCCTTTGAGCTGTTCCAGCACCTCCGCTTCGCTCGCCCCGGTAAGTTCCGATATATACTCGATATTGATGTCCGCATAACGGTTCATGCTGGCTGCCAATGCCGTATGCACATCGTCCGTCTTTTCGATCTCCGCCGGATTGAAAGCGACGGGATGGTCGAAGATGTCGGCCTTGTTCACGATACCGTCGGTGTAACGTTCCAGCGAGAGTATCTCGTCGGCTCCCGAATCCATCCGTATCTGGTCGATATTCTGCGGTTCGTTCAGCCAGCCGAACCGCTCCACGAAGTTGTCGTAAAGGCTGTTCAGCATTACGCGCAACGCGGGGTGCGGAGCCTGCGTATCGGCCTCCACGTTGTAGAGGTGATGATAAGTGTCCCGCACCTCGATATAAAGCGACATTTTCACCCGCTGTTCTTCGGGCAGGTCGAGCGGATGGAACATCGGGCGCAGGGTTTTCAGGTCGCTCAGGTATCCTACACGGTTCTCCTTATCCACAATGAGCGTCCCGTCGCGGTAATGTTCCGGCCGTTCTCCCTTAAAAGGCCGGGGCGAGAGCGGGTCTTCGGCCGCCTCGTCGCCGTGTGTCGCAGTGCGCGGCGCAACGGCTTCGGCCCGTTCTCCGGAAACGCTCGCGGACGGGACGCCCTGCCGTACTGCGCTGCCTGCGGGTACCGGATTGTCCGCAGCGGCCCCTGTGACGGCAGCGGCATCCGGCTCGGGATGCGGAGAGCCGGTCGCAGCGAACGGATCGGCCTGTGGCGACAATGCGTCCGATAGCTGTGCCCTGTCTCCGGATTTGCCGTCCGCAGCACTGTCGGGAACTTTGCGAGACGGTTCCGGCCGCTCCCTTCCGTATTCCGTTCGGGTCGCGGCCTGCGGCTGCCCGGCTACGCCGGATTGCCCTGCCGCAGGCTTTGCCGTATCCGGCCTGTTTTCGGTTATCGTCCTCGGATGATTTTCAGCAGACGTGCCTGTGAAGTGTTCCGCCGTAACGGCGGTCGATACCTCTGCCGGCTGTCGTTCCTCTTGATGCGGCCGGTTCAGCATCAGCCTCTCCCGCCAATCCATGGGACGTTCCTCCTCCTGTACGGGCTTGGACGCCTTCTGGGAAGAAGTCGCCGATCCCTGTTGTGCAGGCCAGTGTTGTACCTGCGGCATCCCCGCTGCCTGCCGTTTGCCTTTCGGTTTCGGCCCCCGTTTTTTTGGGCGATTCACCTGACTGCGTTCTTCGGCCGAGAACCCGAACAGGTCGTAGAGCGTAAGCACCGGTTCCTGCTGTACGTTCAGCATCGGCTCCGGTGCGGTCTGCGTATCGAAAGCATCGAACAGCGATCCTGCGAACCCATCCTGCGAGGGCTGTCCGGCCGCTCGTGTCTGCGTTGCCGTTGCAGCGGGTTCCGCAACCGTCTCTTCCAGCCCGTCGTCGGCCGGGCGCACCGTGCTATCGGCAGACCGTTCCGTTTCCTGCATGGACTGAGGCTCTTGCGCCGAGGCAGGAACGTGTGCAGGTGCCCGCCGTGCAGCGGGTTCCATAACCGCAGGTTCGGATATTTCCGGCCGGACACCCTGTACGACGGGTTCCCGACGCATCTCCGATGTATCGGCCTGCTCCTTCTCCGGAGCTGCGGCCGCGACCGTTTGTACGGCGGGTTCGGCGTATCCGTACATTTCCGGCGAGGGCGGGTAGTCTTCCATAAACCGCCTCTCCCGCTCCTCTTGCCACGCGCCGAACTCCGCCCAATCCTGCCCGGCAGGCTGCCATGCTTCCTGCGTAGGCAGAGGGGGCAGGGATTCGTTCGGCATGGCGGCACCCTCGGCCTGTACGGTCGCTTCGTCCCGTATTTCCTCCGCTTCGGCATCCTCTATGGGGATCATCTCTCCCGTTTCGGGGTCGAGCCGGTAGCCGTCGGAGGCGGCCTGCGTAACGGCATACCGTTCTTCCATCCACCGGTTAAGGTCGCGCCACTCCTCCTCGGTAGGGTGCCAGAACGGCCCCGGCTGCTCATCGAAAGGTGCGGGTTCCTGCATCCGGCCGGCCTGATACCGTTCCGCTTTCTGCCGCAGGTCGGAAAGCACTTCCTGCAGTACCTCTCCGGCTCGGCGCGGGCCGCCGCGCCGAGCTGTTTCGGGAAGAGGAACGGAGGTTGCCGGCTGCCGGAATTCTGCGGTTTGTCGGGACGGGTGCGGCGAAGCCGGAACGTCCGGAAAGAGCGTCGTTTGCGCGGATGAAGGTTCCGCCTGCCGCCTTTCGGCACGGAGGGCCTCTTCCGTCCGGATGCTCGCCTCGACCTCGTCCGGAAACCAATGGTCTTCTATGACCTGCCAGAACGGATCGAGATCGGGAGGGTACGGCGGCTCGTCGTCGAATATACCGACCGTAGTTTCCGAAGGCTGCACCATGGACGGTGCAGCCTGTCGTGTCTGCTGCCTGACTGTTTGGCCGGATAATTCTGTTTTTTGCTCCCGCCCGATGCCGCCACGCTCCGTCGCAAGATTTTCCTGTGCGATCTCTTCGTTCCCGTGTTGCCGCAATACTGTTTGCCCGGACAGTTCCGTATTCCGTACCTGCCCGATGCCGTTGTGCGCCTGTCTCGGACTTACCGTCTCCGTCTGTTGTTCCCTGTACTGATGCGGGGCGATCTTCAGGGCATGGCTTTCGTACAGCTCCCGGTTGAAATGCCGCTCCATATCCTCCGCGAGCATATCCGCCAACGCACGGGCGATGCCTTCCACGCCCCCGGCGTAGGTGAACTCCATCGCCGGTTTCCCGTAGGGGTTCGTGCCCACTTTGGCCGAGGTCTGCACCACGCGGTCGAGCGATCGGAAGCTGTTATTTACCGTAATGCCGTTCGAAAGCGTGCGCGTTTCGATAAAGTCCCGCTGCCGCTCGGAGAGGGGGCGGGCGACCGAGTTCTTTTGCAGGACGATAAGATCGCTGCCCACCTCCGTTCCGGCATGGTCGGTAAAGAGGTTGTTCGGCAGCCGCACGGCTGCGACCAGATCGCACCGCTCCATCAGCCATTCCCGCACGGGTTTGTTGCGTTCCGAATCGGCCATACCCTGCGAAGTGATGAAGGCGACGAGGCCCCCGTCGCGCACCAGATCGACCGACTTCATAAAGAAATAGTTGTGTATCGCCCATGCACCTTGTCGGCGTACCGGATCGCGCGAATTCGAAAACGCAGGATCGAACAGAGAAACGTCCCCGAAAGGGATATTGCTCGTAATCAGGTCGAAGTGCCCCTCGTAGGCGGGTTCTATGGTTTCGAGGCCCTGCACCCGCACCGTATCGTCGGGATAGAGCCTGCTCAGGATCAGTCCCGTCATCGGGTCTTTCTCGAAGCAGGTGATCTCGGCCTCTTCGTTATAACGGCGCAAATACTCCACGAAAGCCCCCGTCCCGGCGCTCGGTTCGAGTGCACGCACCGGAACGGCACCCGCATTATAGAGCATCCGCGCAATGGCGTCCGTCACGGGTTCCGGTGTGTAGAAGGCCGTCAGCACCGAAGCTTTGAGGCCGTCCAGATAGCGTTTGTACTCGCGCTCGCCGCCGGTGTTCTCTTTCAGCACGGCGTGCAGCTCTTCGATCAGGGGCGTGAGCGCCGTTTTCTTTTTGTGCGGCAGCGGTTCCAATACCTCTTTGATCGCTCCGAAGCCGCTGTACGCACGCAGCACATCCCGTTCTTCGGGCGTAGCCGCCCGCTGTTCCCTCTCCAGCGCGAAGGCCCTGCGGATCGCTTCGATATTGCGGCGCAGGTGTTCGGTCTTATTGTATGCCATTGTCGAGCAGAATTTGAACGGTTCCCGTAAGTTCGGTGTAGAGCAGAGCGTACTGCGGCGTGGCGGCGAAATCGTCTGCAAGCTCGTAGCTTCGGGCGACCTCGCGGGCCTGCGGCAGAAGGATGAGGGCGGCCTCGCGGGCATCCTCTTCGGGAATGATGTCCGCGAACTCGCTGCGGATAACGTTTGCGAGAGTACCGTATAGCGAGAAATGAAGCCCCCGGTAGAGTACGGCGTCGGCCTCTTCCGCCGCTTCGATACGGGAGCCTCCGCTGCGTATGATACAGCTGTACGCTTCGGCCGCAGACTGCGCCCGCGTGCGGATAAAGTCGGCATCATTCGCCAGGTCGGGATGGCTCTCCCGCAGATAAGAGAGCAGCGAAAGGCCGTAATAAGATAACCCCGTTTGCGGGGCGTTATGATGATCGTTCGGCATGATGTGGATTGTTCAGTGGTGTGAAACGAAAAGGTCGAAGGAAGAAAAGGCGCTCCGGGTTCCCACCCGAAGCGCCGCCACTGAGCATCCCTGCCGAACGCCGAAAGCGTCTATGGCAAGTCGTTCAGCGGCAAAGGTAAGGATTATTTCCGGACTTTCGCCGCACCCGGCTTACGGGTCTTGCCGCCTTGGTCGAAAGCGAACGCGGTGCGGTAATCGCTGTCGAAGACTACGGCGGCCTCGAACGTGCCCCCGTCCTTCTTGGCGAAGCCCTTGATCATCGGGGTTCGACCCTTGACGAGCAAGGCTTCCAGCTGGCTGTCCGTAAGCTCCTTTTTCGCTATCGTCCGGAATACGGTCAGGCCGCACTCCGCATTTTCGCATTTGGCGGCCTTCGGGTAGAACGTTATCCGGCCCCCGCAGCGGGGGCACGGAGCGCCTGGACGCCCGGCAACCGACCCGACCTGCACCTTGAGCAGTTCGGAAGTAATTTGCGAGGCGTAAACTTCGATACCTTTACGAAAGGTGAAGGCGTTCATCTCTCCGGTGGCGATCTTCGCAAGGGCCAGTTCCCAGCCGCCCGTCATGGCGGCGTCGGCGATACGCATGTCTTTGACAATGCCGTACACGGCGAGGCCCTTTTCCGTGGGCACGAGCGACTTTTTATCCCTGCGGATATACTCGCGCGAAAAAAGCGTCTCGATCACCGCCGCACGGGTGGCGGGAGTTCCGAGGCCGAAATCCTTCATGGCCTCGCGCTCGGCTTCGTCTTCCAACTCCTTGCCGGCGGTCTCCATTGCCGCGAGCAGGCTGCTTTCGGTATGCAGCGGGCGGGGGCGCGTCTGCTTTTCCTGAAGGTCGCATCCGCGCACCGTGAGCATATCCCCCTCGGCGAGCTCGGGCAGAGCCGCCGCATCCTCCTCTGTACGCTCTTCCGGCTCGCCCCATACCTTGCGCCATCCGGCGCTCGTTACGATCGTGCCGCGCACCTCGAACGGAACGCCTGCACACTCCATACGGACGGAGGTGATCTCTTTCAGACACGCGGGCGAGAACGCCTCGACCATGCGGCCGGCGATCATATCGTAGATTTTGGCAGAATCCGTCGCAAGTCCCGCGGGCGTATGGCCGGTGATGAGCAGAGCATGGTGGTCTGTCACCTTCCTGCTGTCCACCGAACGGTGGTTCAGCTCTCCGCCCGACAGGTCGGCAGCCTGATGGCCGAAACCCGTATGGCCGGAGAGCGAGGCCAACAGCGGGGCTATCTCCTCGAACACATCTTGCGGAATATAGCGGCTCCCCGTGCGGGGATAGGTGATGAGCTTCTTTTCGTAAAGTTCCTGCGCGATGCCGAGCGTCTTTTCTGCCGAGAATCCATGCCGCGTGTTGGCCTCTTTTTGGAGAGCGGTCAGGTCGTACAGCAGCGGCGGTTGCTCGGTTGCATTGCGGCGTTCGACCTTTATAATCTGCACGCCGTCGCTGCCCCGGACTGCGGTACAGGCTTCGTCCGCCGCCGCTTTCGTATCGTATTTCGGCGTCGAGAGGGCGGCGAACGCCGTAGCGTCTTTGGCCGTGTGGAGTTTGAGCCGGAAATAGGTCTGCGGCGTGAATGAGGTGTTTTCCAGATAGCGCCCGCACACCAGAGCCAGCGTGGGGGTCTGCACCCGCCCCAGCGACCATGCGCCGCGTCCGGCGGCGATGGCGAGTGCCTGCGAAGCGTTGATGCCCACGATCCAATCCGCCTCGCAGCGGGCTCGGGCCGAGAGGTAGAGGTCGTCATACTCGCTGCCGGGACGTACGGCTGCCAACCCCTCGCGGATGGCCCGCTCGGTGAGGCTGCTGATCCACAGCCGCTCGAAAGGCGT
>OJPP01000498.1_pt1 | contig 11562 bp, 5 predicted proteins | sample 1598521 | NCBI WGS metagenome assembly OJPP01 (sample SAMN03922490, study PRJEB24848) | human gut metagenome | isolation source: stool sample | host: Homo sapiens | place: Germany | collected 2011-05 | reverse complement strand
AGGTTGAAGACCACGGCCGTCTCCGAGTTCAGACCGAGTTTCTTGTAGTTCTTGACCTTGGCCTTCGATGCGTTGAGCACGACGAAATCGGGCTCTCCGTAATTCTCCAGTTCGGCGTCGGTCGGACGGATGAACATGTTCTTAACGAAGTGCGCCTGCCAAGCCACCTCCATGATGAAGCGGATCTTCAGACGCGAGTTCTCGTTGGCGCCGCAGAAAGTATCGACGACGTAAAGCTTCTTGCCCGACAGCTCCTGCGAAGCGATCTTCTTCAGCTCTTTCCAAGCCGCCTTGGTTACGGGCTTGTTGTCGTTCTTGTACTCGTCGGAAGTCCACCAGATCGTATCTTTCGTGGTCTCGTCCATTACGAAGAACTTGTCTTTGGGCGAACGGCCGGTGTAAACGCCGGTCATCACGTTCACGGCGCCCATTTCGGTCTCCTGACCCTTTTCGAAGCCGCGGAGGCCCTTCTTGGTCTCCTCGCGGAAGAGTTCGTCGTACGACGGATTGTACACGATCTCGGTCACACCCGTGATCCCGTACTTTTTCAAATCCATTTTGTTCATAGCAATCGTTATTTTTAATAAAACATCAAATCCAAGATTTAACCTAACCGTCGAAATCCGCGCATGCGGACTTTAACCGCACAAAGGTAGAAAAACTTTTACACTTGTGAAAAAATTAACAGTGAAAAACACAAAAAAAGAACATTATTTTTTCCGATGCCCGTATATGATTCATTTATAACTTCGTATCTCCTCCGCCCGAAGCCGCGCGCAGCTCAGGAACTGCGGACATACCGCAAACATGCTGCCGCGATTTCCGGTTGTGCCGGACGAATCCGGCAGCCTCCGAAAAACGCGGAGCGCACCGGCTTTCGGCCTGTTTCGGAAAAATCGGAAAATAATGTGCCGCCGTCTCCGTTTTTTTTCTTAACTTTGGTAACCATGGCCGGACTCTATTTCCACATACCCTTCTGCAAGCGCGTCTGCGCCTACTGCGACTTTTACAAAAGCGCCGACCTGCGGCGCATGGACGACCTGCTGGCGGCCATGCACCGCGAACTGGACGACCGGCGCGGCTATCCGGGCGGCGAAGCGGTGACGACCCGCTATTTCGGCGGCGGAACGCCGTCGCTCTGCACGCCCGAAGCGATCAGGGGACTGCTGGACCACGCCGCACGACTCTTCGACTGCTCCGGCGCCGAAGAGACGACGCTCGAAGCCAATCCCGACGACCTGACGGCCGAGTACCTCGGCGGGCTGCTCGAAGCGGGCATCGACCGCCTTTCGATCGGCGTACAGTCGTTCGACGACGACTGCCTGAAGCTGATGAACCGCCGCCACACGGCCGCGCAGGCGGCCGAAGCGGTCCGCGCTGCGCAGCGCGCCGGATTCGGCAACATCACCCTCGATCTGATCTTCGGCGTGCCGGGTTTCGGCGGCGATACGCTGCGCCACTCGCTCGATACGGCCCTTTCGCTCGGCGTACAGCATATTTCGGCATACCATTTGACCGTCGAACCCGATACGGCTTTCGGGCGGCGCGCTGCGCGGGGCGAATTCCGGGCCGTGGACGAGCAGGTCAGCGAAACGGAGTTCCTCACGGTCCACGAGACGCTGACCGGAGCGGGATTCGAACACTACGAAGTCTCGAATTTCGCCCTTCCGGGCTTCCGCGCCCGCCACAACGCGGCGTACTGGCACGGCGCGAAGTACCTCGGCATCGGTCCTGCGGCGCACTCGTTCGACGGCGAGGAGCGGCACTGGAACGTAGGTTCGGTGGAGCGGTACATCGCGGGCGATCCGGCGGAACGCGAACTCCTCACGAACAGGGACCGTTTCAACGAATACGTCATGACGGCGCTCCGAACCGCCGAAGGAATCGACACGCGGGAGGTCGCGGCCCGTTTCGGCACGAAACGGCTGGAGCGGATGCGCGAAGAGGCGGCCCCCTATCTGCAAAGCGGCGCGCTCCGCGACGCAGGCGGACGGCTGGCGGTTCCCTCGGAGCGGTTTCTGATCTCGGACGCCGTGATCGAGGCCCTTTTCGAAACATAACGACGCGCGCAACCAAGTGAAACTGAAATGTTAAGTTATTCTTAAATTTTTTTACTAACTACCCTTTCGAGATTGTTAATATAAATATAAGTATTACCTTTGCACCGGTTTTCAACCGATTCGACAAGTAAATTACAAACAAGCATCACAAATATGAGTAACACAAAACTAACCCCCGATTACCTTTTCGAGGTAAGCTGGGAGGTCTGCAACAAAGTCGGCGGCATCCATACGGTAGTCTCGACCAAAGCGCAAACGGCCATCCGGAAATTCAACGAGCGCTACATCCTCATCGGCCCCGACCTGCAGCACGAAGGCGTGAACCCCGAATTCGAGGAGGATCCCAACCTGCTGAAGGCATGGCGTCAGGGACTCTACGCCGAAGGCATCCGCATCCGCGCGGGACACTGGAAAATCAAGGGCGAACCGACGGCCATACTGGTGGACTTCACCTCGCTGATTCCCCGCAAGGACGAAATACTCAAGAAACTCTGGGAGACCTACCACGTCGATTCGATTTCGGGTCAGTGGGACTACATCGAACCCGTGCTCTTCGGCTACGCCGCAGGCGCGGTGATCGCCTCCTATGTCGAGAACTTCTGCACCGCGACCGACAAGATCGCCGCCCATTTCCACGAATGGATGACCGCGGCGGGCGGTCTCTACCTGCGCCGTCATGCGCCTTATGTGGCGACGCTCTTCACCACGCACGCCACGGTCATGGGCCGCTGCATCGCGGGCAACCACCTGCCGCTCTACACCGACCTGACCAAATTCAACGCCGACGATCTGGCACGCCAGTTCAACGTCGTGGCCAAACACTCGATCGAAAAGGCCGCCGCTGCCTACCACGACGCATTCGTCACGGTCAGCGACATCACGGCCAACGAGTGCAAATTCCTGCTAGGCCGCGAACCCGACTGCATCACGCCCAACGGCTTCGAAAACGATTTCGTCTGGACCGGCGAGGAGTACGACGCGAAGCGCGCCGAAGCCCGCAAAACGATGATCTCGGTGGCCGAAGCGTGTCTGGGCGAAAAGTTCGCCGAGGAGCCGCTGATTGTCGGCACCAGCGGACGCTACGAATTCCGCAACAAGGGCATCGACGTATTCATCGAATCGCTCAAGAAACTGGCCGCATCGTCCCGGCTCAAACGTCAGGTGCTGGCCTACATCACCGTGCCCGCCGCCAACCGCGGTCCGCGCGCGGACCTGCAGGCGCATCTGGCCGATCCGTCGAAGCCCATCGACGGCGGGCAGTACAAATACTCGACCCACTACCTCGAATACCAAAACAGCGATCCGATCGTAAACGCCCTCAACGGCAGCGTCCTGACCACGCCCGATTCGAAGGTGAAGGTGATCTTCGTTCCGACCTACCTCAACAAGGCCGACGGCATCTTCGGCAAGGACTACTACGAGCTGCTGGTGGGCATGGACATGACCGTATTCCCCTCCTACTACGAACCGTGGGGATACACGCCGCTCGAATCGGTGGCCTTCTCCGTGCCGACGATCACCACGACGCTGGCCGGATTCGGTCTCTGGGCGGCCAAACAGCGCGAGCATGCGGGCGTGGAGATCGTTCTGCGCGACGACTACAACGATCAGGAGGTCGAAGAGAAGATCGCCGAGTCGCTGCTGCACTTCAGCCTGCTGGACGACAAGCATGTGAACGAGATGCGCGTGTCGGCCTACGAAATCTCCGAAACGGCGCTCTGGGAACACCTCTTCGCCGCCTACGAGCAGGCTTACTCCGAGGCTGTCGAAAGTTCGGTCATCCGCACCAACCGCGCCGTGCTGGACGAGGGCGGAAACCGCAACGAGCAGATCAACTTCGTGCGCCAGCAGCTTTTCGCCGAGAAGCCCAACTGGAACCGCATGATGGTGGACAAGACCCTGCCCAAACGGCTGCACGCCCTCGAAGAGCTGTCGCGCAACCTCTGGTGGTGCTGGAATCCCGGCACGCGCGACCTGTTCGAAAGCATCGACCATGCGTTGTGGGCCGAGTGCGAACGCAATCCGATCGCATTCCTCGACAAAATGAGCGTGGAGCGCATGAAAGAGCTCGAACAGGATACGAATTTCCTCAGCCAGCTCGACGCCGTATATGCGCAGTTCCGCGACTACATGAACGAGAAACCCGATCCGAAGGCGACCTCGATCTCCTACTTCTCGATGGAATACGGCCTGCATTCGTCGCTCAAGATTTACTCCGGCGGTCTGGGCATTCTGGCCGGCGACTACCTCAAGGAGGCGTCGGACAAAAACGTCCCGATGGCGGCCGTGGGCCTGCTGTACCGTTACGGCTACTTCACGCAGCGGCTCTCGTCGCAGGGCGCGCAGGAGGCGACCTACGAAGCGCAGAACTTCTACAAGCTGCCGATCTCTCCCGTGCGCGACGAAGCCGGTAACTGGATGACGGTCACCATCGCCTTCCCCGGACGTACGCTCTGGGCGCGCGTCTGGAAATGTCAGGTGGGACGCACGGACCTCTACCTGCTCGACGCGGACTTCGAGGCCAACCTCGAAGAGGACCGGCAGATTACGCACCACCTCTACGGCGGCGACTGGGAGAACCGGCTCAAGCAGGAGATCCTGCTCGGCATCGGCGGTATCCGCGCGCTGCGCAAGCTGGGCATCAAACACGACGTATTCCACTGCAACGAGGGACACGCCGCATTCATCGGCATCGAGCGCATCCGCGATCTGGTGACCCACAAGAAGCTCTCCTTCTCGGAAGCGCTGGAGGTGATCCGCTCGTCGTCGCTCTTCACGACCCATACGCCGGTTCCCGCAGGCCATGACGCATTCCCCGAATCGATGATCCGCCAGTACATGTCGCACTATCCCGACGTGCTGGGAATCACGTGGGAACAGTATATCAACCTCGGCAAGACCAACCCCAACGACCCCAACGAGAAGTTCTCGATGTCGGTGCTGGCCTGCAACCTCTCGCAGGAGGTGAACGGCGTGTCGTGGCTCCACGGCGAGGTGTCGAAGGAGATTCTGGGCAGCATGTGGCCGGGCTACTTCAAAAACGAGCTTCATATCGGGTACGTCACCAACGGCGTGCACTTCCCGACGTGGATCGCGACCAGCATGCGCCGCCTGTACGCCCGCTATTTCGCCGACGGATTCGAGGGGCACACCTACGACATCCCGGCATGGCAGAAGGTCCACCAGATTCCCGACGAAGAGCTGTGGAACGAGCGCATGTATCTCAAGAACAAGCTCGTAAAGCATATCCGCCGCCGCTACAGCGACCCCAATCAGGTGCGTCTCGACTCGCCGCGCCAGATGATTCAGATCATCGAGGGCATCAAGCCCGACGTGCTGACCATCGGTTTCGCCCGCCGCTTCGCCACCTACAAGCGCGCCTACCTGCTGTTCACCAACCTCGACCGGCTGTCGGCGATCGTCAACAACAAGGAGCGTCCCGTGCAGTTCATCTTCGCGGGCAAAGCGCACCCTAACGACAAGCCGGGTCAGGACCTCATCAAACGCATCGTCGAAGTGGCCGCCATGCCGCAGTTCGTAGGCAAGATCCTCTTCCTGCAGAATTACGACATGGAGCTGGCCCGCCGCATGGTGCAGGGCGTGGACGTATGGCTCAACACCCCGACCCGTCCGCTCGAAGCGTCGGGCACGTCGGGCGAGAAGTGCGTCATGAACGGCGTGCTCCAGTTCTCGGTACTCGACGGATGGTGGGTCGAAGGCTACAAGGAGGGCGCGGGATGGATGCTGCCCATGGAACGCACGTTCGCCGATCAGGGCTATCAGGACGAGCTTGACGCCGAGATGATTTACAACACCATCGAGGAGCAGATCGTGCCGAAATACTACGACCGCGGCAGCGACGGCATTCCTCACCAGTGGGTGGATTCGGTCAAAAAGTGCGTCGCCGACATCGCGTCGAACTTCACGACCAACCGCATGCTGGGGGATTACGAGGAGCGGTTCTACAACAAGCTCGCGGCCCGCAAGCGCGAAATCGTCGAAGGCGGCTACAAGCTGGCCCGCGAGATCGCGGCGTGGAAGCGCAAGGTTTCGGCCGCATGGGACAAGGTCCGCGTGATCGACGTCCAGCGCGTGAGGATCGACGACGAGGCGATCTTCGTCGGCGAGAAGTACCACTTCGAAGTGACGGTGGACATCGCCAACCTCCGGCCTGAGGATATCGGCGTCGAGATGGTCATCGCCCAGCAGATCGTCGGCGGCGGCAAGGTGAACGTAACCCGCACCATCGGGCTGAAACACACCAAAACCGACGGCAGCCGCGTGACCTATGCGCTGGATTACGTTCCCGGCGAGGCCGGCACGTTCGACGTGGCGCTGCGTCTCTATCCCTACAACCCCCACCTGCCGCACCGCATGGATTTTGCATTGGTAAAGTGGGCCTAGCAAATTTGGCGTGAATAATGTTAAAAAAGGTATTAATTTACTGTTATCGGGTATTATTTATCTGAAAATTTTAATATCTTTATAGGACGAACTGCATTTTTAAGAAAGATATGTCAGCACTTACTTTCGACAAAAGCGAATTGGGCAATCTGGAGTACTCCCTCCAGCGCGAAATGCTCTCGACGGACCGTATCGGCGGCTACATGAGTACGACGATCGTCTGCTGCAACACCCGCCGCTATCACGGACTGATGGTGGCCCCCATCGACGACAGCGGCCGGACCTACGTCCTGCTCTCGTCGCTCGACGAGACCGTGGTGCAGCACGACCAGACGTTCAATCTGGCGCTGCACCGTTTCAAGGGGGTATACGAGCCGCGCGGCCACAAGTATATCACCGATTTCGAGTATACGCCGACGCCGACGATCACCTACCGCGTGGGCGGCGTAATCCTCAAGAAGGAGATGCTCTGGATCCACAAGCGGACGCAGCTGATGATCCGCTACACGCTCGTGGACGCCCACTCCGAAACCCGGCTGCGGCTGCGGCCGTTCCTCGCCTTCCGCGACAAGCATGCGCTGACGCACGCCAACATGGAGGCCGACGGACACTCCTACCCCGCCGTAAACGGCGTGAAGTGCCGTCTCTACAACTCGTTCCCGTGGCTCTATCTCCAGACGAGCAAACCCGGCACGGAGTTCGTGCCCGCGCCCGACTGGTATTACGGATTCGAATACCAGCAGGAGCTGGCCCGCGGATACGAGGGGTACGAAGACCTGCTCACGACGGGCTATTTCGAAGCGGAGCTCAAGAAGGGCGAGAGCATCATCTTCTCGGCGTCGCTCGACGAAATGGGCTCGACCAAAACCATCGAAGAGGTTTTCGCCGCATCCATCGCGCGGCGTACGCATAAGATCGACTTCATCAGCTGTCTCGAACACTCGGCGCGGCAGTTCCTGATCCGCCGTCCGGGCGACCGGACCGAAGTGGTGTCGGGATATCCGTGGCACGGGGTTTCGGGCCGCCAGACCTTCATCTCGCTGCCGGGCATCACGCTCGAACAGGGACACAAGGAGGACTGCATCGACGCGCTGGATACGCTGGTGCGGGAGATGCGCGACGGCATGTTCACCGGCAGCGCCTCGGCCGAAGTCGCGGCGGACGCCCCCCTCTGGTTTTTCTGGACCCTCCAGCAGCTCGAACGCGAAGTGGGGGCCAAGGAGATATGGGCGAGCTACGGCCCGGCCATGAAAGACATACTGGAGAGCTACCGGCAGGGAATCGGCGGCCGCGTGGCGCTGCACGACAACGGGCTGATATGGGCTTCATCGGAAGAGGTGCCCCTGACGTGGATGAATTCAACGATCGACGGACGCCCCGTAACCCCGCGCAACGGCTATCAGGTCGAAGTGAACGCCTTGTGGTACAACGCCGTATGCTATGCGCTCGAACTGGCCGGCAAATACGGGGACAAGACGGACAAGGCCTTCGTCAAGGCGTGGGCCTCGCTTCCGGCTCGCACACAGGAGTCGTTCATCGAACTGTTCCGCCTGCCGGAGGGCTATTTGGCCGACTTCGTGGACGGCAGCGGTCCCGACAAATCGACGCGCCCCAACATGATCGTCGCCTGCGGACTGAATTACAAGATGCTCGACGAGACGATGCAACTGGAGGTGATCCGCACGGTGCGCCAGCACCTGCTCACCCCGAAGGGACTGCGGACGCTGTCGCCCCAAAACCCGCTTTACAGGGGTTCGCAGGAGGGCATGCCCGCCGAACGCGACTTCGCCGCCAAAAACGGCTCGGTATGGCCGTGGCTGCTGCCCTTCTACATCAAGGCCTGCTTCGACATCGACGGCGACGCATTCTTGCCGCAGGCCGAGGAGGCGCTGGAAAACTTCGACGAGGACATCCAGCGTTACGGCATCGGCTCGATCTGCGAGTTGTACGACGCCGACCCGCCCTACGCTTCGCGCGGAGCCATTTCGCAGGCGTGGAGCGTCGGAGCCGCACTGGACATCCACCGCATGATCCGCGAGCGGAGCAAAGGGGATTCCCAAGGGCCCAAAGCCGCGAAGAAAAGCGGCAGAACGAACGGTCCGAAAGAGAAAAAGCCGGCGAAGACGAAGCCTGCGGCGAAAAGCGCCGGGAAGACGGTAAAGGCCGCCGCCAAAAGTCCGACCGCGGCGAAGGCCCCCAAGGCCGCGGCGAAAAAGGCGGCGCCGAAAGCAGCGGCAGGAAAAGCCGCAAAGAAATAAAGGCAACAAAATGAAAAGAATTAAGATATGAGAGTTTTAATGTTCGGTTGGGAGTTCCCGCCCCACATCGCGGGCGGTCTTGGAACGGCGTGCTACGGCATGACGCGCGGTCTGGCGCGCAACGACGTAGACGTCACGTTCGTGGTTCCCCACGCTTACGGCGATGAAGATCAGCGTTTCACGCACGTAATGAACGCCAGCGACGTGGAGGCTCTCTATGGTTCGACCGGGAGCGGAGCCGACGACATTCTCGAAAAAATGTCGTTCATCCACATCGACTCGAACATGGTGCCCTACATCTCCCCCGAAGAGTACGAGGTCTACCACGAACGCTATGTAAAATCGGGTCAGCAGGTCTGGTCCACGACCGACGCATGGAAACAGCGTTACACCTTTTCGGGAAAGTACGGCGCCAACCTCATGGAGGAGGTGGCCCGTTACGCCGTGGTGGCCGCGCAGGTCGCCAAGGACCTCGAAGGGCAGTTCGACGTGATCCACGCCCACGACTGGCTCACCTACTACGCCGGCATCGCCGCCAAGCGCGTGTCGGGCAAACCGCTCGTCGTGCACATGCACGCCACGGAATACGACCGCAGCGGCGAGAACGTCAATACGCAGGTCTACGCCATCGAGCGTGCGGGCATGCACGCCGCGGACCGCGTGATCGCCGTTTCGAACCTTACCCGCAACATCGTCATCAACCGCTACGGCGTTCCGGCCGAAAAGGTCGTGACGGTGCACAACGCCGTGCGCTTCGCCGGCGGCCCCTGCAAAATGCCCGAACGCGGCGTGAAGGACAAGATCGTCACCTTCCTCGGACGCATCACCTACCAGAAAGGTCCCGATTATTTCGTCGAGGCTGCCGCCAAAGTGCTCAAGCGCGTACCCGACGTACGCTTCGTGATGGCCGGTTCGGGCGACATGATGAACCACGTCATCCGCCGCGTGGCGCGGCTGGGCATCGCCGACCGCTTCCACTTCACGGGGTTCCTGCGCGGCGAGGACGTACACAAGATGTTCCAGCTGTCGGACGTATACGTCATGCCGTCGGTCTCGGAACCTTTCGGCATCTCGCCCCTCGAAGCGATGCGCTCGAACGTGCCGGTGATCATCTCCAAACAGAGCGGCGTGGCCGAAGTGCTCGACTTCGCCGTGAAGGTCGATTACTGGGACGTGGACGCGCTGGCCGACGCCATCTACGGCCTCATCCAATACCCGGCCCTGTCGGGCATGTTCGCGTCGAAAGGACTCGAAGAGGTCACCAACCTCAAGTGGAACGACGCCGCGGCGAAGATCAAAGCCGTATACGAAGCGGTCATTGAAGAGAACAAAAAACAATAAAAATACAGATACCCTATGAAAACCGTCTGCTTATATTTTCAGGTACACCAGCCTTGGCGACTGAAGAAGTACCGCTTCTTCAACATGGGCAAGGACCACAACTACCTAGACGACCTCCTGAACCGCTCGATCATGCAGAAAGTCGCCCGGCAGTGTTACCTGCCCATGAACGCCCTGCTGCTGAAGTTGATCAAGGAGAACAAGGGTAAATTCCGCTGTTCGTTCTCGATCACGGGCATCGCCGTCGAGCAGTTCCGCGCCTTCGCGCCTGAGGTGCTCGACTCGTTCAAGGAGCTGGCCGCCACGGGATGCGTCGAGTTTCTGGCCGAAACCTACTCCCATTCGCTGGCGTCGCTGGCGTCGAAAGAGGATTTCACCGAACAGGTGAAGCTCCATACGGCCATGATCAAGAAGGAGTTCGGCGTGAAGCCCACCGCCTTCCGCAACACCGAGCTGATCTACTCCGACGAGATCGGCGCCATGGTCGCCGACATGGGCTTCCGCACGATGCTGGCCGAAGGCGCCAAGCACGTGCTGGGCTGGAAATCGCCTAACTACGTCTATGCCAACGCCATCAATCAGAAATTGCGCCTGCTGCTGCGCAACTACAAGCTCTCGGACGACATTGCGTTCCGTTTCTCGAGCCGCAGCTGGGACGAATGGCCGCTGACGGCGGACAAATACGTCAAATGGCTCTCTTCGGACGAAACGCCGGGCGAGGTCATCAACCTCTTCATGGACTACGAGACCTTCGGGGAGCATCAGACGGCGGATACGGGAATCTTCGAATTCATGCGTGCGCTTCCCAAAGCGATCCTCGCCAAGAAGAACGACATGGAGTTCGCCACCGTAAGCGAGGCCGCCAAGAAGTACCAGCCGGTGTCCGTACTCCACTGTCCGCACGTAATGTCGTGGGCCGACGAGGAGCGCGACGTGACGGCGTGGCTCGGCAACGAGTTGCAGAACGAGGCTTTCTCGAAACTCTACGCCCAGAAAGAGAAGGTCGCCGCCCTGAAAAGCCCCGATTTCGACTATGTATGGAGTTTCATGCAGACCTCGGACCACTTCTACTACATGGCGACCAAATGGCTCTCGGACGGCGACGTACACTCCTACTTCAACCCGTACGACTCGGCATACGACGCCTTCATCAACTACATGAACGTCCTTTCGGACTTCATCATCGAGCTGGATCAAGCGGTGGCCGCCAAAGCCGCCAAGGCAAAATAAGGCTGAAACCGCCGCAACACGGGGGAGGAAGCGCCGGAGAGGCTTTGTCGGGGCGCGGCGTCTAATACGCCCGCGCACGAAACGCCCGCGAAATCCCGCCCGAAATCAGCACCGACGACGCGGCGCTGTCCGTATTGCAGAAAAACGGATTCAGGGGCCTTTCACGCCCTCCGGGGATACGATGAGGGACGCGGAAGGCTGGCGCATGAAACGCAGCCCTACAGCCCCTGTCTCTTATACACATCTGACGCTGCTGACGACTCCTTACG
>OJPP01000495.1_pt1 | contig 11577 bp, 7 predicted proteins | sample 1598521 | NCBI WGS metagenome assembly OJPP01 (sample SAMN03922490, study PRJEB24848) | human gut metagenome | isolation source: stool sample | host: Homo sapiens | place: Germany | collected 2011-05 | reverse complement strand
TGGCGGCCGACAAAATGCGGATATTGTCCGCTACACGCGTTAGTTTGGAATTGGTAGATGACATGAGTATTTAAAGTTTTAAAGTCTTTGTATTAATCAGCGTATCTTCTGCCACAAAAGTAATAAAAAAGATACTACCCAACTTGTTTAAGCTCTAAAATATTTGCTTTTTCTATCTTTTTCTTTGCATATGGCAACGTCACGACGAATTTCCGCGTGTCGGTCGAGGGCAGGTCGAACATCGTGTCCATCATGATCGCCTCGCAGATCGAACGCAGGCCGCGGGCGCCGAGTTTGAACTCGACGGCCTTGTCCACGATGTAATCCAGCACCGCGTCGTCGAACGTAAGCTTGACGTTGTCCAGCTCGAAAAGCCGCTTGTACTGCTTGACGATGGCGTTTTTCGGTTCGGTGAGAATCGACCGCAAGGCTTCGCGCGAGAGGGGCTGCATGTAGGTCAGCACCGGAAGACGCCCCACCAGCTCCGGAATCAGTCCGAACGACTTGAGGTCCTGCGGCGTGATGTACTGCATCAGGTTGTTGCGGTCGATGCGGTCGGCGCGGAGCCGTCCGTACCCCATGGCGCGGGTGTTCAGACGCTGGGCGATCTTCTTCTCCACGCCGTCGAACGCGCCGCCGCAGATGAAGAGGATGTTGCGCGTATCGACCTGAATGAATTTCTGTTCGGGGTGCTTGCGCCCGCCCTGAGGGGGCACGTTGACCACGGTTCCTTCGAGAATCTTCAGCAGGGCCTGCTGCACGCCTTCGCCCGAAACGTCGCGCGTGATCGAAGGGTTGTCGCCCTTGCGGGCGATCTTGTCAATCTCGTCGATGAAGACGATGCCCCGTTCGGCCTGCTCGACGTTGTAGTCGGCGACCTGCAGCAGCCGCGAAAGGATGCTCTCGACATCCTCGCCCACGTAGCCCGCCTCGGTCAGCACCGTGGCGTCCACGATGGTGAAGGGCACCTTCAGCAGTTTGGCGATCGTGCGGGCCATCAGCGTCTTGCCCGTACCCGTGGGTCCCACCAGCACGATATTCGACTTGTCGATCTCTACCTCGTCCTCCTTGGGGGCGTAGAGCAGCCGCTTGTAGTGGTTGTAAACGGCCACGGCCATATAACGCTTGGCGTCGTCCTGACCGATGACATACTGGTCGAGGAAATCCTTGATCTGGGCCGGCTTGAGCAGCTCCTCCATCTTGAGCGGCGCAGCGGCGGCGCTGCCGCCGCGCTCCGAAGCCACGTCGTTCTCGACGATGATCCGGTAGCCGTTCTCGATACATTTGTTGCAGATGTTGGCGCCGTCGATGCCCTGAAACATGATCTCCACGTCGCTGCGCTTGGCGCCGCAGAACGAGCAGCAGTCGCCGCCCGCCCCGTTCTTATGGTTGTTGCCTTTTCCCGATGCCATTATTTCCCGCGTTTGGATAATACTTCGTCGATCAGCCCGTACTCCTTGGCTTCGCGCGCCGAGAGCCAGTAGTCGCGGTCGGCGTCCTTCTCGATCTTCTTGAGCGCGACGCCCGAATGGGCCGAGAGAATCTCGTACAGCTCGCGTTTGGTCTTCATGATCTCGCGTGCCGTGATTTCGATGTCCGAGGCCTGTCCCTGCGCACCGCCCAGCGGCTGGTGGATCATCACCCGCGAATGGGGAAGCGCAGAACGCTTGCCCTTGGCGCCCGCCGTGAGCAGCACGGCGCCCATCGAAGCGGCCAGTCCCGTGCAGATGGTCGCCACGTCGGAATTGACCAGCTGCATCGTGTCATAAATGCCCAGTCCGGCCGAAACCGAACCGCCGGGCGAGTTGATATAGATCTGAATGTCCTTTTCGGGATCGACCGATTCGAGGAACAGCAGCTGCGCCTGAATGATATTGGCCGCGTCGTCGTAGATCGGCGCGCCGAGGAAGATGATGCGGTCCATCATCAGCCGCGAGAAGACGTCCATCGTGGCGATATTCAGCTGACGCTCTTCGATGATCGTAGGCGACACGTAGGCGCCGCTGACCGACTGGAAATCGTGCAGTTTCAGCGAACTGATCCCGCAGTGTTTCCGTGCGTATTTTTCAAATTCTGACATAATAAATTATCGTAATTGTTATCGTTCGTTATCGTTTGTCGCTATCGTTTTTACCGCCGGCCGGCAGCCCGGCATCTCTTATTCGCGGCCCACGGCCGGCTCCGGGCGGGAGCTGCGGGCGGCGGACTGTCGCCGAAACGGCGTTTAAAGCTGTATATCGTCAAACAAAAGGACTTTGCAAACATCACGCCTGCAAAGTCCAAAGATAATCTTTTTTCGGCAAATACTAAAGCGCCTTGGCCAATTTGGCGAAATCGTCGGCAGATACGGCTTTTTCCGTCACCTTGATCTTCGACTTCACATCCTCCACGACCTTCACTTCGTACAGCTTCTCGTAGATCTTCTGTCCCTGATCCTTGTCGGCGAGAATCTTCTCGGCATAGCCGGCCAGCATATCTTCGGGAGCCGACGGCATGCCGTACTGCGCGAACTGCGCGGCGGCCAGCGCCTTGGCTTCCGCGAGCGCCTCGTCCTTGGTCACCGTGATATTGTCCTGCTTGATGAAGTGCTTCTGCAGGTAGTTCCACGTGAACATCTTCAGGAACTGGTCGAAGTCCTTGTCGATGTCCTCCATCGAGAATTTGCCTTCGTTGATCGTATACAGCCAGCGTTTGAGGAACGCTTCGGGCATCTTCAGACCGGCTTTCTGCACCAGATAGTCGCGCAGCTGGAGCGTGAAGAGGTAGTCGCTTTCGCGGCGCAGCTCCGGCTCGATGCGCGCGTCGATGAACTTGTCAAGTCCGGCCTCGTCCTTCACTTCGCCGCCGGGGAATGCCGTCTTGAAGAACTCCTCGTTCAGCTCAGGTTCGGCGAACTTGCGGATCTTGGTGATTTCGAGCGTAAATTCGGGTTTGATGCCCTCCAGCTCGTTCTCCTTGACCTGCAGCACGGCGGCGCGCTGCGACGGGTTCTTGTAGAGTTCGTTGACATTGACTTCGGTCTTGAAGCCCACCTTCTTGCCGATGAAAGGCTTGCGCTCCTCCTCCGACATCGAGATCAGGCCCACGTAAGCGTCCGCCACGTTCATCTCGCCGTTGTCGAGCGTGACCGACAGCGCCTCGTCCGAAGTCACCTCGTCGGCATCGACCAGACGGCCGTACTGACGCAGGTAGTTGGCGCGGTAGTCGTCGTGCATCTTCTTGTCCACCTTGATCTTGCTGTAGGTCAGCTTATCCTTGTCCGAAAGTTCGAGTTTTATCTCAGGAGCCTCGCCGATTTCGAACACGAATTCGAACTCCTTGCCGTTCTCGAAATCGAAATCGCCCTGCTCTTCCGAAGGAATCACGTCGCCCAAGTAGTCGATGTTCTCCTTCTGGAGATACTCGAACACCGAGTTCGAGGCGGTGCGGTAAGCCTGCTCGGCCAGCACGCCCTTGCCGTACATCTTCTTGACGAGACCCATGGGCACCATGCCGGGGCGGAAACCGGGAATATTGGCCTTGCGCCTGTATTCGCGCAACTCTTTCTCGACGGCTTGGCCGTAATCCTCTTCGCCCACCGTTACCTTGAGCAGCGAATTGTTCTCTTCGCGTTGTTCTCTTACGATCTTCATAATGAATGCTTTCTATATTGTTATTGTCTTATTTCCGAAATCGGCTCGCAAAGATAGCGATTTTCGCGGACAAACCAATATTTTTTCTAAAATATAGTGTATTGCAGCCGGCGGCGGCAAACTCCGCAAAGGCTGTTTTCGGAAAATGCGCAGGCATCCGAAAACGCGGGTAAACGCAAAGATAGTCAAAAAATTCGTCATATGGCGGGTTTTTCCTATCTTTGCGGAGGATAAACCTCCGCTCAGACAGGCGGCGTCCGGCCCGGCCGAATAAATTCGCTTCCGTTTCCGGCTCGCGCTGTCTTTGCTGACGAATTCACAAGAAAGAGATGAGAAAGTTCGCTACCGTTCTGCTGTCGGGACTGCTGCTGGCTTCGTGCGGCGGCAATCAGGTCCGGGCCAAACGCCCCGCGGCGCCGGCGGAACCCAAGGAATACACCTACGGCGTCCGGGCGGTCCACCCGCACCCGGCGACCAGCTATACGCAGGGCCTGCAATACGCCGACGGCCGTTTGTGGGAAGGCACGGGCCAGCACGGCGAATCGGTCGTGCAGACGCTCGACCTCGCGACGGGCCGCGCGGAGGTCTTCGCACGTCTTCCCAAGGAGGACTTCGGCGAAGGGATCGCCCTCTTGGACGGCAAGGTCTACCAGCTCACGTGGCAGTCGAACAAAGCCTATGTCTACGACGCCCGGACGGGAGAGAAAATCAGGGAGTTCCGCTATCCCGGCGAGGGCTGGGGCCTCACGACCGACGGGAAGAAGCTCTACATGTCGGACGGCACGGCAAACATCTACACGCTCGACCCGGCCACCTTCAAACGCGAAAAGCGTACCACGGTGACGCTCCGGGGCGAGACGCTCAACTTCCTCAACGAGCTGGAGTGGATCGACGGCAAGATATGGGCCAACGTCTACACCACCGACCAAATCGTCATCATCGACCCGGCGACGGGCGCGGTGGAGGGGATCGTCGATCTGACGGGGCTGCTGCCCGAAGAGGACGTGACCCCGGCGACCGACGTGCTCAACGGCATCGCTTACGACGCGGCCGGAGGGCGCATCCTCGTCACGGGCAAGAACTGGAACAAACTGTTTGAAATCGAAATCAGAGAGAAATAAATGGCCGACATATACGAACAACTCGAATCCCGCATCCTGCTGCTCGACGGCGGTTTCGGCACCATGGTCCAGCAGTACGGATTCACCGAAGAGGACTACCGGGGCGAACGGTTCCGCGAGTGGCCCGCGCTGCTCAAGGGGTGCAACGACCTGCTGGCCCTGACGCGGCCCGAAGCGGTGCGCGAAATCCACGTCAAATACCTGCAGGCGGGGGCCGACATCATCGAAACCGACTCGTTCAATGCCAACGCCGTATCGCTGGCCGATTACGGACTGGAGGCGTACGCCTACGAAATGTCGCGAGCGGCGGCGGCCGTGGCCCGCAGCGCGGCCGACGAATTCACGGCCCGCAACCCGCAGAAACCCCGCTTCGTGGCGGGTTCGATGGGGCCCACCAACCGCACGGCCTCGATGTCGGCCGACGTGGCGAACCCCGCGGCCCGCGAAGTGACTTTCGCACAACTCGTCGAAGCCTACACCGATCAGGCGCGGGGACTGCTGGACGGCGGAGCCGACATCCTGCTGGTCGAGACCATCTTCGACACGCTCAACGCCAAGGCGGCCCTCTACGCGATCGACGCGCTGGCCGAAAAACTCGGCCGCACGATCCGCGTCATGGCGTCGGGCACGCTGGCCGACGCCAGCGGCCGCACCCTGTCGGGACAGACCGTCGAGGCCTTCTGCACCTCGCTGTCGCACGCGCAGCTGCTCTCCCTCGGCCTGAACTGCGCCTACGGAGCCAAACAGCTGCTGCCCTACCTCGAACGGCTGGCCGAAACGGCCCCGTTCCGCATCTCGGCGCACCCCAACGCCGGACTTCCCAACGTCATGGGCGGCTACGACGAGACCCCGGAGATGTTCGCCGAGGACGTGGGCGAATACATGCGCCGCGGACTGGTCAATATCGTCGGCGGATGCTGCGGCACGACGCCCGCGCATATCTTCGAACTTTCGAAAATCGCCTGCAACTATGCCCCGCGCCCCGTTCCGGCGCCGCGCCGCGTCACGACGCTGAGCGGACTGGAGCCGCTGCGCATCGCGCCCGAAACCAATTTCGTCAACGTCGGCGAGCGCACCAACGTCGCAGGCTCGGCCAAATTCGCCCGCCTGATCCGCGAGGGCAATTACGAAGAGGCCCTGTCGGTAGCCCGTGCGCAGGTCGATGCGGGGGCGCAGATCGTCGACGTCTGCATGGACGACGGCATGATCGACGGCGTCGAAGCCATGCGCACATTCCTCAACCTGATGGCCTCGGAGCCGGAAATCGCCCGCGTGCCGACGATGATCGACTCCTCGAAATGGGAGGTGCTCGCGGCGGGTCTGGAGGTCACGCAGGGCAAGGCCGTGGTCAATTCGATCTCGCTCAAGGAGGGCGAAGCCGAATTCCTGCGCCGCGCACGGGAGATACACCGCTACGGAGCCGCCGCGGTGGTGATGCTCTTCGACGAGCAGGGACAGGCCGACACCTGCGAGCGCAAGATCGAGGTGGCCTCACGCGCCTACCGCCTGCTGACCGACGCGGGATTCCCCGCCGAAGACATCATCTTCGACCCCAACATACTGGCCGTGGCGACGGGAATTCCCGAACACGACGGCTACGCCAAAGCCTTTATCGACGCGACGCGCTGGATCAAGGAAAACCTGCCTTACGCAAAGGTGTCGGGCGGCGTGTCGAACCTCTCGTTCGCCTTCCGCGGCAACAACGCCGTGCGCGAAGCGATGCACTCGGCGTTCCTCTACCACGCCATCCGCGCGGGCATGGACATGGGCATCGTCAACCCGCAAATGGTGAAGATATACAGCGAGATCGAACCCGAACTGCTCCAACGCGTCGAGGACGTGATCCTCTGCCGCCGGGCCGACGCCGCCGAACGGCTCACCGAATATGCGCAGCAGGTGCGCGCCACGGCCCAGACCGAGCCGCAGGTCCCCGACGCATGGCGCACGGGAACGCTCGCCGAACGGATCGGCCACGCCATGCTCAAGGGCGTAGCGGACTACATCGAGCAGGACGCGCTGGAGGGCTACGAAGCCCTCGGTACGCCGATGGCCGTGATCGACACCCTGCTGATGCCCGCCATGGAGCGGGTCGGCACGCTCTTCGGCGAGGGCAAGATGTTTCTGCCGCAGGTCGTGAAGACCGCCCGCGTGATGAAGCGCGCCGTGGCGGCCCTGACCCCCTACATCGAGCAAGGCGGCGCCCAGACCCCGCACAACGCGGGCAAGGTTCTGATCGCCACGGTCAAAGGCGACGTACACGACATCGGCAAGAATATCGTGGCGGTCGTGATGGCCTGCAACGGATACGAGATAAAGGACCTCGGCGTGATGGTCGAATCGCAGCGGATCGTCGAAGAGGCCGTAGCGTGGGGCGCCGACTGCATCTGCCTGAGCGGCCTGATCACCCCGTCGCTCGACGAGATGGCCCACGTCTGCGAGGAGCTGGAACGCCGCGCGCTGCGCCTTCCGGTCATCATCGGCGGCGCGACGACCTCGGACCTGCATACCGCCGTGAAGATCGCCCCGGTCTATTCGGGATTGGTGATACACTCGCCCAACGCCAGCCGCAACAGCCAGATTCTGGCGCAGCTGCTCGGTTCCGACGGCCAGCTGTACGCCGACAAGGTCCGCGCCGACCAGCAGTCGCTGCGCAGCGACTACCTGCGCGCCGAACGCACCCGGAACCTGATTCCGATCGTCGAGGTCCGCAAGGCCCGCAAAGGCGCCGCCCCGCACCTGCCCGTCGAGCCGCTGCACCCCGGCCGCATGGTCTTCCCCGACTTCGACGTCGCCGACGCCGAACCCTATATCGACTGGAGCTTCTTCTTCGCGGCATGGGGTCTCAAGGGACGCTATCCCGAAATCCTCGACCACCCCGAAAAAGGCGCCGAGGCCCGCAAGGTCTTCGCCGACGCCGAGACCCTGCTGGCCCGCATCCGCGACGAACGGCTGCTCACGCTACAGGCCGCCGTGGGGATCTTCCCGGCGCGCGCGGAGGGCGACGACATCTGGATCACCGACCAGAAAGGCCGCGAACGCCGGCTGGCGATGCTCCGCAACCAGACGCGCGGGGAGGAGAACCGCTCGCTGGCGGACTGCATCGCGCCGCACAGCGACTGGATCGGCTGTTTCGCCGTCACCGCCGGCATCGGACTCAGGGAACTCTGCGAAAAATTCCGCGCCGAGGGCGACGACTACGGCGCCATCATGGCCAAACTGCTGGCCGACCGGCTGACCGAAGCCTTCGCCGAAGCCGTGCACACGTTCGTGCGGCGGCAGATGTGGGGTTACGAAACGGGCGAGCCGCTCACGCCGCAGCAGACCGTCCGCGGCCAGTACCGCGGCCGCCGCATGGCCTTCGGCTATCCCGCGTCGCCCGACCATTCGCTCAAGCGCGAGGTCTTCGACTTGCTGTCGGCCGAGATGACCACGGGCATGAAGCTCACCGAGAATTACATGATCGATCCCGGCGAAGCGCTCTGCGGACTGATGTTCGCCGACGCCGACTACTTCTCCGTAGGCACGATCGACACCAAGCAGCTGCTCGACTACGCCCGGCGGCGCGGCATGGAGGTCGAAGAGATCAAGAAACTGATACCCAATAATATTTAACGCGCGGGAACGCCCCGGCGGCCCCGCCCGCCGAACCAAAGCAACAACAGACCGAACCATGAATGTTCTGGACATAATCAATACGGCCATCGCCGAACACCGCACGCGCTTCGCGTTCGAACTGCTCCCGCCCCTCAAGGGCGACGGCATGGGCGGCGTATTCGCGGCCATCGACCGGCTCATCGGATTCGACCCGGCCTACATCAACGTCACCTTCCACCGCGAGGGAATCAAGCAGTCCGTGCGTCCGGACGGAGGCATCGACTGGCACGTGGTGCGCCGCCGTCCCGGCACGGTGGGCATCTCGGCCGCCATTCAGAAGAAGTACGGCGTCGAAGTCGTGCCGCACCTGATCTGCGGCGGACAGTCGAAATACGACATCGAGGACGCGCTGATCGACCTCGACTTCCTCGGCCTGCACAACGTGCTGGCTCTCAGGGGCGACAAATCGCAGAACGAGAAGTTCTTCATGCCCCACCCGCAGGGCCATTCGCACGCCGTGGACCTCGTGCGGCAGATCGCGGCCATGAACCGCGGCGAATTCGTGGACGGCGAGGTCGAAGAGTGCCACCACTCGAAATTCTCGATCGGCGTGGCCGGTTATCCCGAAGGGCACGAAGAGTCCCCCTCGCCCGAAGCCGACATCGCCGCCCTCAAGGCGAAGATCGACGCCGGAGCCGGGTACATCGTCACGCAGCTCTTCTACGACAACGCCCGCTTTTTCGACTTCGTGCGCCGCTGCCGCGAAGCGGGCATCGCGGTGCCGATCATCCCCGGCATCAAACCCCTCTCGACGCTGCGCCACCTGACGCTGCTGCCGCAGACCTTCGGCTGCCGCATTCCCGAAGAGCTGGAACGCGAAGTCCTGCGCCACAGGGAGGACCCGAAGGCGATCCGCGAAGTCGGCACCGAATGGGCCGTCGCCCAGAGCCGGGAGCTGAAACAGGCCGGAGTCCCCGTACTGCACTACTACCCGATGGGCAAGGCCGACAATATCATCAAGATAGCAAAAGCGATATTTTAACTCAAATGAATCCCATCCAATTCCGCCGTCACCTGCACATGCATCCCGAACTGTCGTTCAGGGAGCACGACACGGCGGCCTTTATCTCCGCCCGGCTCTCGGAGCTGGGCATCGAGCACCGTCCCATAGCCGGAACGGGCGTGCTGGCGAAGATCGAAGGCCGCGGCAAAGCCGACCCCAAACGCCGGGCCGTGGTACTGCGCGCCGACATCGACGCCCTGCCGATCGACGAGCGGAACGACGCAGACTGGCGCTCCCGCAACCAAGGGGTCATGCACGCCTGCGGCCACGACATGCACGCCGCGGTGCTGTTCGGCGTGTTGCAGCAGCTGGCCGCCGAGCCGGATTTCCGCGGCACGATCTTCGGGCTGTTCCAGCCGGGCGAGGAGTGCAATCCGGGCGGTGCGTCGCTGGTGCTGGCCGAAAATCCGTTCGAAGGCTACGACGTCCGGGCCGTGGTCGGCGAACACGTCGAGCCGCAGCTCGAAGTCGGGACGCTCGGATTCCGCGCCGGCAAATACATGGCCGCAAGCGACGAACTGCGCTTCACGGTGCACGGGACGGGCGGTCACGGGGCCATGCGCCCGCAGCTCAAGGATCCGGTGGCGGCCGCCGCGGAGTTCGTGACGCGGCTCGTGGCGCTCAACCACGAAGAGTGCGTGCTCTCGATCGGCCGCGTGGAGGCCGGGGGCGCCACGAACATCGTGCCCGATCAGGTCTATCTCGAAGGCACGCTCCGCACCTTCGACGAACGCGAGCGCGAAATCATCCACAAACGCATCCGCAACTTCGCCGCGGACATCGACAAACGCCACGGCGTGCGGACCGACGTCGATATCAGCCGGGGCTACCCCTGCGTGGTGAACGACGCCGCGCTGGTCAAGCATGCGGCAGCGCTGGCCGCGGAAGCCGGGCTGCGGGTCGAAATGCTGCCGCTGCGCACCACGGCGGAGGATTTCGGCTTCTACTGTACCAAATATCCGTCGCTGTTCTACCGGCTGGGCGTGGGCGCCGCGGCCGGACGGCCCCATACGGCGACGTTCAACCCCGACGAAGGGGCCATCGACACGGGCATGGACTACATGAAACGTCTTGCCCTCCAAATTCTGAAGAAATGAAAAAGCAATCACAAAAGAACCGTCCCGCAAGGGGCGCGAAAAACACGGACCGGGCGGCAGTCATCCTGAGTCTCTTCCGTGAATTCCCCAATAATAAATTCTCGCTCAAACACCTCGCGTCGGCTTCGGGCGGCGCGACGAAAGAGGGACGCCGCGAGACGTTCGAAATACTGGGACGCCTGCACGACGAAGGCATCGTCGAGGAGTGCGCCCGCGAGAAATACCGGCTCACGCACAAGCACCTGCCCCACTTCGAAGGCATCGCCGACATGACGGCGAGCGGTTCGATATACGTACGGGTCGAGGGCGAGGAGAACGATATTTTCGTCAACCAGCGCAACACGGCCAACGCCCTGAACGGCGACCGCGTGGAGGTGGTGGCCATCCACCGCGGCCGCGACGGGAAATTCGAAGGCGAAATCACGCGCATCGTCGAGCGCAGCCGCAAACCCTATGTCGGCGTGGCCGAGGTGGGCGCGCACCAGATCTTCGTGCGGGCCGACTCGCGCCGCATGCCGATGGACATCTACCTCTCGAAAAAGCAATACCCCGACGTGAAGGACGGCGAAAAGGTCGTGGTCCGCATCGCCGACTGGGCCGAAGGCAGCAAAAGCCCCGTGGGCGAGCTGGTCGAACGGCTCGGCATGGCAGGCAACAACGACACGGAGATGCACGCCATTCTGGCCGAATACGAGCTGCCCTACCGCTTCGACCCCGAAATCGAGCAGGCAGCGGAGGCCATCGACGGCAGCATCACCGCCAAGGAGATCGCCGCACGCCGCGACTTCAGGCAGGTGACGACCTTCACGGTAGACCCGGCCGACGCCAAGGACTTCGACGACGCGCTTTCGGTGCGCAGGGTCCGGGACGGCGTCTGGGAGATCGGCGTGCATATCGCCGACGTGACCCACTACGTGCGCCCCCAATCGACGATCGACGACGAAGCCGTCGAACGCGGCACCTCGGTCTATCTGGTGGACCGCACCGTGCCGATGCTGCCCGAACGGCTTTCGAACGAGCTTTGTTCCTGTCTCTTATACACATCTCCGAGCCCACGAGACGCTACGCTA
>OJPP01000491.1_pt1 | contig 11619 bp, 8 predicted proteins | sample 1598521 | NCBI WGS metagenome assembly OJPP01 (sample SAMN03922490, study PRJEB24848) | human gut metagenome | isolation source: stool sample | host: Homo sapiens | place: Germany | collected 2011-05 | reverse complement strand
AGAGACAGGTTATGACAGTTCCTTAAAACAGGAGTTAAAATCTGGGGAAATCCAATGCCATGTAAATGTCAGAGATTCTATGTATTATTCGGGGTTCAAGCAGGCGTTAGGCCAGAATGATATGTACGCTCTCGAATCGAGTGCATCTTTCGTTATGGATGAGGAAAGGTTGCCGATTGGCCAAATAACGGTAATTAAAAAGCTGCTTTGCAAGATACTTGATGGCCCATGGCCGGAGAATGACGAACAGGCCTATGTGCGGGGGATAAAGCTGATAGAATCCGATAAGTCATCGGAAATTCTCGAGGGGATAAACCTCCTGCAGGAGATCGGTGAAAACCACCCTCGAAAGAGAAGCGCCGAGGAGCTTATTGAACGAAATAAAGATAGATATGAAGCTGTATTACAGAGGGAAAAAGAGTCAGCGATAATCAGAAAGGAAAACAGGCAGCGTAAAAGATACAAGGGGTTTGTTATAGTTTCATCCATCGCATGCGTTGCTATTATACTTGTAGGAATTATCACGCAGGTCATTCTCCCCAAACAAAGGTACAAAAAAGCAATAGGCTTGATTGACGCCGGAGAGTATGATGCAGCTTATGCAATACTGGAGGAAATTGGAAATACGGAGGCGATAGTTGCGAACAAGTATAACCGTGCAATGGAATGCATAGACGCACAAAATTATGAAACGGCACTGATGCTTCTGAATGGATTGGGGTATAAAGATAGTGTGAAGCAATACTATAGATTGCTTTTTTCGAAAGTGACAGTAGGAGACACAATCGTTTTTGGCTCGTATGAGCTGGACGATAATGCAACCAATGGTAAAGAGGGGATTGAATGGCTAGTTCTTGCGAAAGAGGATGACACAATCCTTGTTATCAGTCGATATGGTGTGGATTGGCAAAAGTATAATGGGGAAGAAACCTCTACATCATGGGAAAAATGTACACTCCGTAGCTGGCTAAATCATGACTTTTTTTATTCAGCATTTTCTGAAAAGGAGCAAACAATAATTTTAACAACGACGGTCTCAGCAGATGAAAACCCAGAGTATAATGTAAATCCCGGTAGTGACACGCAAGATAAAATGTTCTTGCTGAGTATCCTAGAGGCGGATAAATATTTCAACTCTAATCGAGAGCGAACTTGTAGATTCATAGCACAAGATGCCTGGTTTTGGTGGCTTCGGTCGCCTGGAGAGACACTGGATAATGCAGCCACGGTTGACCGCGATGGCAGTATCAATAAAGAAGGTGCTCAGGTGAATATAGTTAATATTCTTGTCCGTCCCGCCATGTGGATTGATTTGAGCGCTTAAAAAGGATCCCTCTGACGAGGGAATGATGAAAAAAGAATGCAGCAGCTCCGTTTTGGAGCTGCTGCTTTTGCATAGTTAATGGATCATTCGCTCAGCGGCGTGATGCCGCAGCTGGTGAGGAATGTATCCGAAAGGGGGGAACCGAACCAGTCGTAGAGCCGCCGGGCGGGACTGTTCTCCGGCTCATCGCTGCGAATGACGACATAGCCCTTCGTGCCGAGCGGGTAATCGCCGGTGCGGACATTCTCCGGCGTGGCGCTGTAGCCGTTCAGCGAGAAGGCGAGCAGCGCTTCGTTGGAATAGACGTCGTTCAGATACGTCATAATGCTGTACCCGATGGCGTAAGGATCGTCGAGACAGGCGGAGACGAGCGTGTTCATCTCGTCGAGCCGCTCAAAGCCGAGCGCCTCGTAATCCGGAACATCCTCGCCTTTGAACACCATCTTTTCAAAAAGCCGCTGGCTGCCGGACTGATCGTCGCGGTAAAGCACGCGGATCGCGTGATCCGCGCCGCCGAGCTCGCTCCAGTTGGTGATCTCGCCGCGGAAAATGGCGCGTACCTGATCGAGCGTCAGGTCGGTGACACCGCATGCGCTGTTCCCGATGAACACCAGTCCGTCGCCGCCGTAGAGCTTCATTTCGACCTCCACGCCGCGCTCGGCGAGATAGGCCTTTTCTTCATCGGTGGGCGCGGCGAGCAGGGCGATGTCTGCCTTCTTATCGGCAATGTTCAGCCACGCGCCGTGCGTCGTGGAGCAGAGCGGCTCCGCGCCGCCGTAGCCGGTGTCAAGACAGAAGAAGCGGTAGATGTTCTGCACCAACGGCTTTCTCGCTGTAGAGGAGTCCATAACCGGGAAATCGCCGTCGGCAAACAGTTCGCTGTACAGACCGTTTAGATCGACAATGTACAGTTTGGCCGATTCCATATCAAGGACAATGTACGTTGTTGTGTTTGTCCAGCCGTAATCACCGGCCTCAACACTGGCGCTGCACGAGATCAGAACCTTGCCGTCGCGGGCAGAGGCGACATAACGGGTGGTTTCGGCCTGCGGGAGATCCAGTGTCAGTCGCTCGCTGCCGCAGACAAGATTGAGCGCAAAGTTTGTCTGATAGTTTCCTTCGACGAGGTAGGTGTCGTTGTAGGCGTGTAGAATGTTGTCGTTCACAGTAAAATATCCGCTCAAAATACTGATTGCACCATTGACAGGGTCGACGCGCATCTGAACACCGCGGCTGCTGTCACTGATGAAGTAGTTATCCGAGGAGTTGTAAGACGGATAGCAGTACGGGTCCAAAATGTCTGTCCACAGCTTTTCCAAAGAAGGAAGTACATAGCCGGTGATGCGGCAGGTATCTCCGGAGTAATCACTGCCGATCAAAACATCGCCGGACACACAGACGTCGCCGAAATACTCCCCCGGGAAGATCTCCACCGGCTCTTTGCCGTCTTCGCAGAGATAGAGCTTCGATTCGCGGATACTGTAATATTCGCCGACGAAGCCGCCGGAATAGGCATGGATGCGGTGGAATAGCTGCGTGCCGGCAGGTAGAATCTCCTCGACCTCACCGGTTCGGATATCGACACGTGCCACGCTGCCGTCGTCAAAGGAAGCGAGCACGCTGTCACCGTCCTGATCGAAGCAGTTGGTGTACTTGTCAACGAGCAGCCTGCCCTCGCCCCCGCCGGCCGGGAAAGCGTACAGACGGGAGGATTCCAGCGTCACGCAGAAGAACGGTTCGTCCGTGGACGCGGGCGTTGCGCTGAGCGGAAGCACTCCGGCTGCGTTGCCGGAGCTTGCATAAGCATCGCCGGCAGAGGCGTCGCCGGAGGAGGCGTCGCCCCAGCTTGCGTAAGCGTCGCCGGAGGACGCGTTGCCGCTGCTGGCGTTCGGCGCGCCGCAGGCGCACAGCACAAGAAGCAGCGCCAGAGACAGAAACAGGGTTGTCAGCTTTTTCATATGGTTTCTCCTTTTTTTGAAGAAGTTTACACCCTATAGACGAGGACTTCTGCCAATCGGTTCGTAAAAAAATTCAGCGGAGCCTCAAAAGAGACTCCGCTGTGCTGCGTGCGCGGTCTTACACCGTTTCGGTGTGCACGGCCTTGACGGTATACCCGGCGGCCTCGATGACCTCCTTGACCTTCGCCTCGTCCGGCTTTTCGGCGGAGATGAACTCGGTCTTATTCGCGGTGTGGTCGGAAACGGGGTTCTCGGCGGCGAAGGCTTTGGAGAGCGCCTCATTGACGTGCTTTTCACACATATGGCACATCATGCCCTCAACGGTGACGGTGGTTTTGTACATGGTTTTTTCCTCCTTATGATCGGTTGCGGTATTCGTTTCCTGCGGCGCGGTGGTGAACTCGTCCGGGAGCGTCACCGGCTGTCTGTGCTTATCGTGCTTTGCTTCGTGCAGACGGAAGAGATTGAGCCGCAGCGCGTTCGTCACGACGCAGAAGCTCGAAAGACTCATCGCGAGCGCCCCGAACATCGGCTGAAGCGTCCAGCCGAAGATCGGGATCCATACGCCCGCGGCGAGCGGGATGCCGATGATATTATAGATGAACGCCCAGAAAAGATTCTCACGAATGTTGCACAGCGCCGCGCGGCTGAGCCGGATGGCGGCGGAAACATCGCTCACGCCGCTTTTCATAAGCACAACGTCCGCCGCGTCGATGGCGACGTCCGTTCCGGCGCCGACGGCGAGACCGACGTCCGCGCGCGTGAGCGCCGGGGCGTCGTTGATGCCGTCGCCCACCATGGCGACCTTGCCGCTCTCGCGCAGCTTCCGGATCACGGCCTCCTTGCCGTCCGGGAGCACCCCGGCCACCACGGCGTCGACCCCGGCCGCAGAGCCGATGGCGGCGGCGGTGCGGGCGTTGTCGCCCGTGAGCATCACGACGCGAAGCCCCATACCCTTGAGCTCGCGGATAGCTTCGGCGGCGTCGCTCTTCATAACGTCTGCCACGGCGATCACGCCGAGAAGCTCATTATTTCGGGAGAAGTAGAGCGGCGTTTTGCCCTCGTCCGCGAGTGCCGCGGCGCGCTGCGTGGTGGTCTCCGGGAGCGCGGTCTTTTCGCGGATGAAGTCGGCGTTGCCGCCGCAGACGGTGTATCCTTCGATCTTCGCAGTGAGGCCGCGGCCCGGCACGGCGGCGAAGTCTTCCGCCTCGGGACACTCGTCGCCGCGAAAGGCAAAGCCGTTTAAAATGGCGCGGGAGAGGGGATGTTCGCTCTTGCTCTCGAGCGCCGCGGCAAAGCGCAGAAGCTCGTCCTCGGAAACGCCGTCCGCCGGGAGAAGATCGGTGATCTCCGGCTGGCCTGTCGTGATGGTGCCGGTCTTATCGAGCACAACGATCTGTGTGCGGCCGGTCTCTTCAAGCGAAGCCGCCGTTTTGAAGAGAATGCCGTTTTTCGCGCCGACGCCGCTGCCGACCATGATGGCGACCGGCGTGGCAAGCCCGAGCGCGCACGGGCAGCTGATAACGAGCACCGATATGCCGCGCGCGAGCGCGTATCCGAATGTCTGCCCGACGAGCAGCCAGACGATAATGGTAACGGCTGCGATGCCGATCACCGTCGGCACGAATACTCCCGCGACCTTGTCGGCGGTCTTGGCGATGGGCGCTTTCGTCGCGGCGGCGTCGCTCACCATGCGGATGATCTGCGAGAGCGCCGTATCCTCGCCGACGCCGGTCGCCCGGCAGCGCAGAAAGCCGGACTGGTTGATCGTACCGGCGCTCACCTTATCGTTTTCCGCTTTGTCCACGGGGAGACTTTCCCCCGTGAGCGCGGACTCGTTCACGGCGCTCGCGCCGGAGAGCACGACACCGTCCACCGGGATGCTGTCGCCGGGGCGGACGAGGAAAATGTCGCCGAGAACGACCTCCTCCGCCGGGACGACGACCTCCTCGCCGTTCCGCTCCAGCCGCGCCGTTTTCGGCGAGAGCTGCATGAGCGAGCGGAGCGCGTCGGTTGTTTTGCCCTTGGAATGCGCCTCGAGCGTCTTGCCGACGGTGATGAGCGTTAATATCATGGCGGCAGATTCAAAATAGAGATCGGCCTCCGCCATCGGGTCGATCGTCAGCGTGAAGAGCTCGTATACGCTCCAGAGATACGCCGCCGCCGAGCCCATGGCGACGAGCGTATCCATGTTCGGCGCACCCTTTACGGCGCTCCGAAACCCGCTGATAAAGAAGTTCTGGTTGATGACGAGCACGATGCCCGCGAGCAGGAGCTGGATGAGCCCCATGCCCACGCTGTTATGATGCAGCCAGCGCGGCATCGGCGCGCCCCACATATGACCCATGGAAAAGTACATCAGTACGAGCAGCACCGCCACCGAGGATATCAGCCGCTTTTTGAGCTTCGGCGTTTCATGGTCGGCCAGCTCGTCCGCTGCCGCGGCGGGCGCGGCGCCCTTCGCGCCCTTCAAGCTTGCACCGTATCCGGCGTTTTCCACCGCGCGGACGATGTCCGCCGGAGCGGCGGTACCGTCCACGCCCATTGAATTTGTGAGCAGGCTCACCGCGCACGAGGTAACGCCCGGCACGGCGGAGACCGCCTTTTCCACCCGCGCGGAGCACGCCGCGCAGCTCATGCCTGTAACAGAGTATTGCGTCATGGTATTTGCCTTTCTGTTGTGGTGTATTGCGGTTCGGGTTATTTCATCAGCTTCTGCAAAAGCTCCGTCAGCTCGTCCACAACGGAGTCGTCTCCCGCGCGGATGTCGCGCACGACGCAGTTGTGGAGGTGCGCGTTCAAAAGCGCGCGGTTAAAGCCGTTCATCGCCGCGCTTACCGCCGCAGACTGCGTGAGAATGTCCGCGCAGTAAGCATCGCGCTCGAGCATCCCGCGGATGCCGCGGATCTGCCCTTCGATCCGGCTCAGGCGATTCATAAGCGCGCGGCGCTCTTCCTCGCTTCGCTCGGTTTTTTTGCAGCAGCAACACATTTTTTCTTCGTCCAAGGGCCGTCCCTGCCTTTCAATATGCATTATATACCCCTGGGGGGTATTGTCAAGAGACTTTTTCAAAAAATCGAGGCGGAGTTTGACTTCATTTTCCGCTTGTGTATAATATAAGCAAAGAATCCCATGCAAGGAGGCGCTGACCATGCCGGCGATCCGCTCCGGGAGAGTGCGTGCTGCGCTGCTCCTCGGAATTTTTCTTCTCATGCTGCTCGGAAATGTCCTCACGCCGTACGCGGTGGACGACTGGGCGTATATGCACAGTTTTGCGACCGGCGGGCGTCTCACGCGCTTCGGCGAGATATTTCCCTCCATGGCGGCGCACGCGCAGACCATGAACGGACGGCTCTTCGCCCATTTCTGGGCGCAGCTCTTTCTGCTGCTGCCGAAAGCGGTATTTAATATAGTAAACGCTTTGATATTCACGGCGCTGATCGCGCTCCTTGCCCGGCTCACGCAGCCGGAGGGCGAGCGGGATAACCTCATTCTATTGATGATCTTCTGCGCCGTGTGGGTGTTTGTTCCGGCGTTCGGACAGGTGTTCTTCTGGCTGGACGGGGCGTGCAATTACGGCTGGGGATGCGTTATCGGTTTTGCATTTCTCGCGCCGTACATCCGTCTTTTGGATCGTGATGCGAAGAAAAAACCGCTGTTCTGGATTTTGTGGATGCTCGCGGGCTTTTATACCGGCGCGTATCTGGAAAATATGGCGGCCGGGGCGATCTTCCTTTCGGCACTGCTGCTTTTTGGCCGCCGTGTGCTTTGCAGGAAGAAAAACGGCGTCCTCCCGTGGCTGCCGGTGCTCGCGTCGGTCGGCGGTTTCATTTTTATGATGACCCGCCCGGCGGAGAGCATGAAAAGCGGCGCGGAGAGCTCGCTCGCGTCCCTTGGAACGGGGCTTGTCGCCGCGTTGGAGAAGTACCGCTCGCTGGCGGTGCTGCTCGTTGTTTTTGCTGTGTCGCTCGTTGCGGCGCTCTGGTATCGTGTCCGCCGGGAGAAAATTTATCTCGCCGCGGCGCTCGTGCTCGGCTCGCTCTGCGCCAACTTCGCGCTGAGCGTCGCCTCGTATTATCCGGAGCGGTGTCTCGCGTTTCCGGCGGTGCTGCTCATTGCGGCAGACGCCGTGCTTTTGTCGGAGCTCTTCTCCGGCAAAGCGAAGCTCACGGTGCTGTGCGCGGCGGCGGTGCTCGTGCTGTCGACGCTCTATTGGGGTGTTTTCGGCTTTGCCGATATTACGAATGTGTATCTTCAGGTGAGGGCGAACGAAAGCACCATCGCCGAGGCGGCCGCGCGCGGCGAGAGCAGTGCGACGGTGCCGTATATCGAGACGCTGACGCGCTATTCCGCGCTGTACGATCTCAAATATCTCGATACGGAAGACGCGCAGAGCTGGCCGAACGGCGCTATGGCGGACGTGCTCGGCATCGGTGAGATCCGGTGCGAGCCGGAAACGGCGAAGGAGGCGGAGTGATGCTTTCGGTAGTGATCCCTGTCTATAATGAGGGGGCCGTTCTGGAAAAAACGGCTTCGGTCATCCGCAGTGTGCTGTCCGATGCCGCGATCGGCTGCGAGCTCATTTTCGTGGACGACGGCTCAAAGGACGCCACATGGGAGAAAATCACGGCGCTCTCCGCGTCCGGCGGCATCCGCGGGCTGCATTTTTCCCGGAATTTCGGCAAGGAAGCGGCGATCCTCGCGGGACTTGCCTCGGCGAAAGGCGACTGCTGCGTTGTGATCGACGGCGATCTCCAGCACCCGCCGGAGAAGATCGTGGAGATGTACCGCCTGTGGGAGCAGGGCTACGAGATCGTCGAGGGGCAGAAGGCCAGCCGCGGCGCGGAGAGTCGCGCGCACGGTCTCGCGGCGAGAGCGTTCTATTCTCTCATCAGCCGCGCGACCGGCATCGACATGGCGAACGCCTCTGACTTCAAGCTGCTCGACCGGAAGGCGGTCAACGTTCTCATCAATATGCGCGAGCGGAACGCCTTTTTCCGCGCGCTTTCCTCGTGGATCGGCTTTAAAACGGTGAGCATCCCCTTCGATGTGCAAAAGCGCGCAGGCGGAAGCTCCAAATGGTCCACGCCGGCGCTCGCAAAGTACGCCGTGGATAATATCGCCTCGTTCTCCGCCGCGCCCATGCAGCTCGTCACGGTACTCGGCGGTATTATGCTGCTCGTCTCGCTCGTGCTCGGCACGATCGCGCTCGTGCAGAAGTTCTCCGGGCGGGCGCTCGGAGGCTTCACCACTGTGATCCTTATCCAGCTTTTTTCCAGCAGCATCATCATGATAAGTCTCGGTATCATCGGCTATTACATTTCCAAAATTTACGAGGAAGTGAAGGGAAGACCCCGGTATATCATCACCGATACCTGCGGCGACGAAGAAAAATAAACAACGCTCCCCGCCGGAAGACCTGTCCGGCGGGGAGCGTTTGCCCTATATGACTTATATGCCGTAAAGCGAAGCGACCGGGGCGGCGAGCACTACGGTGAGCAGCCCTGCCACGATGAGCGAGAGCGAGCTCATCGCGCCCTGGATCTCGCCCATTTCAAGAGCCCGGGACGTTCCGACGGCGTGCGCGGCGGTCCCGATGGCGACGCCCTGCGCAATGGGGCTCGTGATGCGGAACACCCGGCACGCGCCATCAGCGCAGATGTTGCCGAGAACGCCGGTCAGAATGATCGCCGCGACCGTGAGTGAGGGGTAGCCGCCAAGCTCCGCGGAAACGTCCATGCCGATCGCGGTAGTGATGGATTTGGGGAGAAGCGTGGTGAACAGAGAGAAGTCCAGCCGGAAGAGCGCCGCGAGCGCAAACACCGTGGCAAGGCTCGCAGCCACCCCGGCAGCGATGCCGAGTGTTATGGCAAGGGCGTTTTTCTTCAGCAGCTCAAATTTCTCATAGAGCGGCACGGCAAGGCATACCGTCGCCGGGGTGAGCAGAAAGTTGATGTACTTTGCGCCGTTGAGATAGCTGCCGTAATCGATACGGAACAGGAGCAAAACTCCGATGGAGAAAAGGATCGCAAGCAGCAGGGGATTGAACAGCGCAAAGTTCCACTTTTTCCGGATGGCGCGCCCCAGCTCAAACGAACCGATGGTGATGACAACGCCGAGAAAGGCGGAGTTTTCAATCAGCTCACGCATCATCGTTTATCCTCCCGCTTCTGGCGCAGACGCATCACGCGCTGCGTGGTGCACCCTGCGGCGGCGAACACCGTGAACGTCGATACAACGACGATCGCGGCAAACGGCAGCCACACGGGACGCAGCACGTCCCACTTTTCCAGAAGACCCACGCCCGCAGGAACGAACAGCATCGGCATGATTTCCAGCAGAAAAGAGCTCGTTTCACGAATGGCGTCTGCTTTTAAAAGGCGCGTTTCCAGCGCGGCAAAGAGCAGAACGATCCCGTAAATGCTCGCCGGGACGGGCAGCGGCAGCAGATAATGCAGCAGCTCGCCGAGAAACGACACGAGCAGAATGATGCCGAGTTGGCGGATGTACTTCATACGCTTGAACCTCTTGCGATAAAAATCCTTTTCTTTTTACCCAATTTGACCGCGTTTGTCAAGACGATTCCGGTTGTAAAATTAAAAACATTGTGATATAGTATGTTTATCCGATCCGATGAGGAGGAACGATCCATGCTGATCTCAACCAAAGGGCGCTACGCGCTGCGTGTCATGGCGGATCTTGCCCGCAATGGCGGGGAGGAGTACGTTGTGCTGATGGACATTGCCGAGCGCCAGAACATATCGGAAAAGTATCTCGAAGGCATCGTCGCCGCGCTCAGCCGCTGCGGGTTTTTGCAGACGCAGCGCGGCCGCGGGGGCGGCTACCGGCTCGCCCGCTGCCCGGAGGAGTACGCCGTCGGCGATATCCTCCGTGCTGCGGAGGGCTCCATAGCGCCGGTATCCTGCGTCAAGTCCGGCGAATCGGAGTGCCCGAACGCCGACAACTGTCTCACGCTGCCGCTCTGGAAGGAGCTTGACCGCGTGATGAACGATTATCTGGAGAGCGTCACGCTCGCCGATCTCATAAACGGCAATATTGCCGCAAAATCGACCGATTCCGGGGAATAACCCGGCGCGAAAAAGCTCCTTGAAAAAACCTATTGACAATATATGTTTATGATGCTACATTGTAAACATACAAGAACAGTAGGATTTTTGAAAGGAGCTTTTTCCATGTTTGTATATGCGGACAACGCGGCGACCACGAAGATGAGCAAAACGGCCATCGACGCGATGCTGCCGTATCTGGACACCTGGTACGGCAACGCCTCGAGCCTTTACGCATTCGGCCAGAAGTCGGCGGAAGCGCTCGCCGCGGCGCGCGAAACGGTAGCCGGGTGTCTGGGCGCCGCGGCACGGGAGATCACCTTCACCTCCGGCGGCAGCGAGGCGGACAACCAGGCCATTCTCTCCGCGGCAGCCATCGGCGCGAAGAAGGGCAAAAAGCACATCATTTCCACGGCGTTTGAGCATCACGCGGTGCTGCATACGCTCAAGAAGCTGGAGAAATACGGCTACGAGGTCACGCTGCTGGACGTCCATGAAAACGGCATCGTCACGCCCGAGCAGGTGCGCGGCGCTATCCGCGAGGACACCTGCCTTGTGACGGTCATGTACGCCAACAACGAGATCGGCACTATCCAGCCCATCGCGGAGATCGGCGCGGTCTGCCGCGAAAAGGGCGTCATCTTCCACACGGACGCGGTGCAGGCGGCGGGCCATGTCGCCATCGACGTAAAAGCGGAGAACATCGATATGCTCTCCATTTCCGCGCACAAGTTCCACGGCCCGAAGGGAGTCGGCGCGCTGTATGCCCGCCGGGGCATCCCTCTGGTGAATGTGATCGAGGGCGGCGCGCAGGAGCGCGGCAAACGTGCCGGTACGGAAAATATCGGCGGCATCGTCGCCATGGCGGCGGCGCTTTCCGAGGCGTGCGCGAATCTCGAGAAAAACGCGGCGTATGTAAGCGCTCTGCGCGATAAGCTCATCGCCGGACTCAAGACCATTCCGCACGCGGCGCTCAACGGCGACGAAACGAAGCGTCTCCCCGGCAACGTGAACTTCTGCTTTGAGGGCATCGAGGGCGAGAGCCTTCTTCTCCTGCTTGACGAGGCGGGCATCTGTGCCTCCTCCGGCAGCGCGTGCACGTCCGGCTCGCTCGATCCGAGCCACGTTCTGCTCGCCATCGGCCGTCCGCACGAGGTAGCGCACGGCTCGCTGCGTCTCACGCTCTGCGAGGAGAACACCGAGGAGCAGGTCGATCATATGCCTGTCTCTTATACACATCTCCGAGCCCACGAGACGCTACGCTATCTCG
>OJPP01000487.1_pt1 | contig 11710 bp, 10 predicted proteins | sample 1598521 | NCBI WGS metagenome assembly OJPP01 (sample SAMN03922490, study PRJEB24848) | human gut metagenome | isolation source: stool sample | host: Homo sapiens | place: Germany | collected 2011-05 | reverse complement strand
CTTCATCTCGTCGATGAGCTGCTCAAAGTACTTCTTGCCGACTTCCATGACGACGTCGGAGAACATCTGGATGAAGCGGCGGTAGGAGTCGTAAACAAAGCGCTCAAACTTGGGATCCGGGTTGCCCTGGATCATGGCGTTGACGACCTCGTCGTTCAGGCCGAGGTTCAGAATGGTGTCCATCATGCCGGGCATGGAAGCGCGGGCGCCGGAACGGACGGAAACGAGCATCGGGTTCTTGAGATCGCCGAACTTCTTGCCGTTGATCTCTTCCATCTTGGCGATGTTTTCCATGATCTCCGCCATGATCTCGTCGTTGATCTTGCGGCCGTCCTCATAGTACTTGGTGCACGCCTCGGTGGAAATCGTGAAGCCCTGCGGAACAGGGAGACCGATGTTGGTCATTTCGGCAAGGTTCGCGCCTTTGCCGCCGAGAAGCTCGCGCATGGAAGCGTTGCCCTCGCTGAACAGGTAAACGTACTTGTGGCTCATGGGATAACCTCCTGTATATAAATTACTTAGTATTGCGGACGATTCCCGGGGTGGATTTACTTTTCAAATCATTATGCCCGAAATCAGTTTCGCATTATATCATTATTTCGGACAAAAACCAATACCAAAAATGAAATTTTTAAATCGTTTCCACGGATTATTTTTTGATTTTGAAAGAACCCTCGCAAAGCCTGCACCCGCGGGTGCGGGACAGGGGGTCATTTGCCGACACAGAAGCGCGAGAAGATCTCCTGCGTCACATCCTCGCGCACCGACCGGCCCGAGAGCGCGCCGAGCGCGTCCATCGCGCCCTCGCACTCGGTGAGCACCGCGTCGGGTGCAAAGCCCGCCGCCATCGCCTCGCGCGCGGCGCGAAGATACTCGAGCGCGCGGCGCACGGCGTCTGCCTGGCGCGCGTTCGTCAGTATCTCGCCGCTGTCCGCCTCCGGCATCGGGAACGCCGTCGCGACCGCCGCGCCGAGCGCATCCAGCCCCGTCTTTTCCTTTGCGGAAACGACGCAGACGCTGTCAAAATGCGCCGAAAGGCGCGAGACGTCCCACCGGGGGGCGCAGTCGCTCTTGTTCGCCGCGGCGATGCGCACGGCGGCCTTTTCCGCGATGGCGAGCACCGCCTCGTCCTCGGCGTCCCAGTGGCGGGAGAGATCGAACACGGCAATAACGAGCTGTGCTTCCTCCGCCGCGGCGATGGCGCGCTCCACGCCGAGCGATTCCACGGCGTCGGATGTTTCGCGCACGCCCGCGGTGTCGGTCAGCCGCAGCGCTACGCCGCCGAGAAGACACCGCTCCGAGAGCGTGTCGCGCGTCGTGCCGGGGATGTCGGTGACGATGGCGCGCTCAAAGCCGAGCAGCGCGTTGAGCAGCGAAGATTTTCCGGCGTTCGGGCGGCCGAGAATGGCCGTGCGCACGCCCTTTTCAAGAAACTGCCCGCGGGAAAACGTGGCGAGCAGCGCTTCGAGCGAGCGGATCGACGCATCGAGCACGGCGGCGTATTCCGCGAGCGTGAACGGCGGTATATCCTCGTCCGGATAGTCGAGCACCGCGTGATAGTGCGAGCAGATGTGCGTGAGATTCTGATAGATCTCCTCCGTGCGGCGGGAGATCGCCCCGCCGAGCTGACTGGCGGCGTTTCGCGCCGCGAGAGGCGTTTCCGCGTCGATGATATCGACGACGGCCTCCGCCTGCGTGAGATCCATGCGCCCGTTCAGAAAGGCGCGCTTGGTGAACTCACCCGCCGCTGCCTGCCGCGCGCCGAGGGCGAAGAGCGCTTCCAGCGCGGAGCGCAGCACGACGGGCGAGCCGTGGCACTGAAGCTCTGCGGTGTCCTCGCCGGTGTAGCTTCGCGGCGCGCGGGAGAGCGTGCAGAGACAGAGATCGAGCGTCCGTCCCTTCTCGTCGAGCAGCTTGCCGTAAACGAGCTGCCGGTCGCGGTGCTGCGACATGGCCTTTCCGTCCGCCGGGCGGAAAAGCGCGTCCATCAGCGATACGGAAAGGGGGCCCGATACGCGCACGATGCCGATGGCGGAAACGCCTGCGCCGGTCGCAACGGCGGCAATGGTATCACTCATTTATCGTCCTTCTTTGCCCAGGGGTCGTTTTTGCTCTCGTCGTAGGCGTCCTTGAATTCCTCCAACGTGATGCCCTTGCGCATGATGTATTCCGCGGCGACCTCACCGACATAGCGGAAATGGCCGGGCTCCGGGTCGCGGCCGGTATATTCCTCACGACCTTCGGGATAGCGCAGGATGAAGCCGTATTCCGCGCAGTGCTCGCGCATCCATTCCAGCACGGGCGTGGAGAATTTCGCCTCGGCGTCCTCGCCGACGAAGTTGACGGCGAGACCCGTCTGGTGTTCGTCCGCGCCGGGGTAGTAGCCCATCTCCGTGACCTTCTTTTCCGCGTCTGCGAGCGATATATCGCCTTGATCGTAAAGTGTGCTCGCCATGCCGTTGAAGCGCGTGCGCTGGTCGGGGTAGGACATGTAAGTGCGGGAAATGCTCACCGTGAAGCCCTGCGCGCGGGCCGCGGCGAGAAACTCCTTGAGCGCGTCGGCGGCGCGGCGCTGGAAGAAGTAGCCGTTTTCGATCTCGACCATGTCGGGGTAGTAGTTTTCGCGCAGGTAGTTCTCCTGCGAAAGGCCGTTCACGAGCAGATACCGCCAGTTGGAAAGGCCGGGCTGCTCCTCGTCGCCGAGCGTTTCCTTGTCCGGAAGATCGGAATAATCGACCCAGCCGGGGGGATACTGCCAGTTGAGCTCGCCCTGCGCGTCTTCCGCTTCCGGAACGGGGGTCGCGGCGGTCTCGGGCATGGGGGCGCTCTCCTCCGTGGAGAGAGAGCTGTCGGTATTCGGACGGAGCAGCACGAACAGCACCGCCGCGAGCGCCACGCCGCCGACGATGATGCGCCGGGCGCGGAGGACCTTCGGATTTTTCGGTTTGATTCGCATATAGCCTCCTTTCTCCCCGCGCGAAGCGGGGCGTTCCCGGAAGAAAAAGCGCGGGAACGGGAAGAGCGGGGTTGACATTCCCCGCGAATACTTTATATAATATCGAGTACTATCCCTGCGCCGCTGCCGGCGGGCGGGGACGATTTTATGTGGGTATGCGGAAAATTCATAATATTATACCATTTTATTTGGAAAGATGCAAGTTTTCCAAGCATACCGCCGAGAAGGAGACACATCCATGCTGGAGCTGAAGAATATACACTATTCCGTGGACGCGCCGGAGGGCCGCACCGAGATACTGCGGGACATTTCCCTCACCATCCCGGACAAAAAGCTCATCGTTCTCACCGGGCCGAACGGCGGCGGCAAAACGACGCTTGCCAAGGCGATCATGGGCCTTGTGATGCCGACAGGCGGCAGCATCCTCTGGAACGGCGAGGATGTGACCGGTCTTTCCATCACCGAGCGCGCGCGCCGCGGCATCAGCTACGGCTTCCAGCAGCCGCCGCGCTTCAAGGGCATCCGCGTGAAGGATCTTTTGACGATCGCGTCGGGACAGAAGTTCCTGCCGCGGGGCGAGGCCTGCAAGTATCTCACGCAGGTCGGCCTGTGCGCGGCCGATTATCTTGACCGCGAGGTGGACGCCTCTCTCTCCGGCGGCGAGGTCAAGCGCATCGAGATCGCCACGATCCTCGCACGGCAGCCGCAGCTCATGATCCTCGACGAGCCCGAGGCAGGCATCGATCTCTGGAGCTTCGCGCGCCTTACGGAAACGTTTGAGGAGATCCACACCCGGCAGGACTGCACGATGGTCATCATCTCCCATCAGGAGCGCATCATCTCGCTGGCGGACGAGATCCTTGTGATCGACAAGGGCGTGATCGCGCGCCGCGGCACACGCGACGAGGTCTTTACCGACATCGTCCACAGCACCACGGGCGGCTGCCCGGTCATCTACGGGGAGGCGAAGAAATGAGCGAGCTCAACCGCGTCGATACGACGCTTCTGGAAGTTATTGCCGGCATGAAGGACGGCAAGACCGAGGGCGCATTCAATATCCGCAAGGACTCCGGCTGCGCCGGACGGGTCAACACCGAAAACGTCACCATCACCACGAAAACCGATAAGCCCGGCATCGATATCCGTTTTGTCCCCGGCTGCAAGGACAGCTGCCATATCCCGGTCATCATCACGGAGTCCGGCCTGCGCGAAACGGTGTACAACGATTTTTACGTCGGCGAGGGCGCGGACGTCACGATCATTGCCGGCTGCGGCATCCACAACTGCGGCTCGGACGCTTCCGAGCACGACGGCGTGCATACGTTCTACGTCGGCAAAAACGCCCGCGTCAAGTACGTTGAGAAGCACTACGGCGAGGGCGACGGCAACGGCAAAAACGTTATGAACCCCACGACGATCGTCTATCTTGAAGAGGGCGCGTCGATACAGATGGACATGAGTCAGATCGGCGGCATTGACTCCACGCGGCGCGATACGCGCATCGTCTGCGACAAGGATGCGGACGTCGTCATTACCGAGCGCCTTCTCACCCACGGCAGTCAGCGCGCCGAGTCTGACATGGTCATTGAGCTCAACGGCGAGAACTCCCGCGGCCGTGTGATCTCCCGAAGCGTTGCGAAAAACGACTCCGTGCAGGTGTTCCGCCCGTGTGTCGTCGGCAACGCCAAGTGCTTCGGCCATGTGCAGTGTGACTCCATCATCATGGACGAGGCGAAGATCCGCTCCGTGCCGGAGATCGCGGCGAACGATCTCGACGCGCAGCTCATCCACGAGGCCGCCATCGGCCGCATCGCGGGCGACCAGCTTTTGAAGCTCGAAACGCTCGGCCTCACCGAGGAGGAAGCGGAGGACCGCATCCTCAAGGGCTTCCTTGCGTAAGAAAATTTATACGACAAAGAGCCGGTGACGGGAAGTCACCGGCTCTTTGTTATATTAAACCGAAAAGAATTTATCCCCCTGGGGGGCTTCCCACCGGTGGCGTATGGCTTTATAATTAAAAGGCCATTATACAGGAGCGCCGATCAAAAAGAGAAAGGAGCGAACGGCCGTGAAAGCAAAGTCCCGCGCCCGGTATATTATCGCCGCGCTCGCGCTCGCGGTGCTTGTTATGGCGCTCGTCTGCCTTTTTGTCGGCGCATCGCGCATGAGCTTTGCGGACGGCGTCGCCGCTCTTTTCGGAAAAGGCTCCGCCGCCAACGTGCGCATCCTCCGCTCGATCCGCGTGCCGCGCGTGCTCGCGGCGCTCATCGCCGGGGCCGCGCTCTCGGTCTCCGGCCTCATCATGCAGACGACGCTCTCGAACGCGATGGCCTCGCCCTCCACGATGGGCGTGTCCAACGCCGCGGTGTTCGGCGCGAATCTCTCCATCATCGTGTTTGCCGGGGGATTTCTCTCCACGGGCAACAATCTTGCCAGCTACACCGCCGGGGTGAACCCGTTCGCTGCGAGCGTGACGGCCTTTCTCTTCTCGGCGCTTTCCATTCTGCTCATTCTCGCGCTCTGCCGCGTGAAGGCGTTCTCGCCGAACGTCGTGGTGCTCGCGGGCATCGCCGTCGGCGCGATCTGGACGGCGGCAACGACGCTTCTGCAGTTTTACGCCACGGACGTCGGCCTTTCCGCCGCGGTCGTGTGGAATTTCGGCGATCTCGGCCGCGCGACATATAAGACCGACCTTCTCATGCTCTGCGCCGCGGCGCCGGGGCTGGCGGTATTTTCCGCGCTCGCGTGGCGGTATAATGCCCTTTTGAGCGGCGACGCCGCTGCGGGCAGCATGGGCGTGAACGTTTCGCGCCTGCGCTTTTTTTCGCTGCTGCTCGCCTCGCTGATGACGGCGGCGTGCGTATCGAGTCTCGGCATCATCGGCTTTGTCGGCATCATCTGCCCGCACGTGGCAAAGCGTCTGCTCGGGCAGGATCACCGCGTTTCCATCCCCGCGTCGGCGCTCCTGGGGAGCCTGCTCCTTCTCTGCGCGGACGCGCTCTCCCGCTCGCTCGGCAGCGGCAGCGCGCTGCCCGTCGGCGCGATCACGTCGCTGCTCGGCGCGCCGTTCTTCCTTACGATCATCTTTTCGCGGAAGGAGCACGGCCAATGTTAGAGCTGGAAAATGTAGTCTTTCGGTATTCCCGCCGGGCCGAGCCGGTGCTCCGGGGCGTTTCGCTCACGCTCAGCGACGGCGAGATCGGCATCCTCCTCGGCAAAAACGGCGCGGGCAAAACGACGCTTTTTCAGTGCATTCTCGGCCTTGCCGCGCCGGAGAGCGGCTCGATCCGCTTCGACGGCGGGGATCTTTTGAAAATGCCGCGGCGCGAGAGGGCAAAGCTCGTCGCTTATGTGCCGCAGCACATCCATTTCGGCGCGCTGAGCGTGTTCGACTCGATCCTGCTCGGGCGGGTCTCCCGCTTTGGCATGCAGCCGGGACGCGAGGATATCGAGGCCGCCGAGCACATTCTCGCCGAGATGCATCTTGAGCCGCTTGCCAACCGCAGCGCGGAGGAGCTCTCCGGCGGCGAGAAGCAGAAGATCGCCATCGCCCGCGCGCTCGTGCAGGAGCCGCGTCTGCTCATTTTCGATGAGCCGACCGGCAATCTCGATATCGCAAACGAAGAGCTCATCATCGACGAGGCGAAAAAGGCGGCGCGGCAGCGCGGCGTCGCCATTTTGAGCTCGCTGCACGATCTCAATCAGGCGCTGTGTCTGGGCGATAAGTTTTTCCTGCTCCGGGACGGCGCGGTGCGCTACGCCGGAGACGAGAGCGTACTCACGAGCGAAGTGATCGGGGACATTTTCGATATTCAATCCCGCATCATCACCGTAGACGGAAAGAAAGTTATTTTGGGAGGAAAGTACTATGAAGAAAGCTAAGCTCATTTCCCTGCTGCTCGCGCTTGCAATGATCCTTTCGCTTGCCGCGTGCGGCGCGGCCCCGGCCGAGACCCCGGCGGCCACGGAAACACCGGTCGAAGCGACGGAAGCGCCCGCCGAGAGCGCGGAGATCACCGTTACCGACCTCATCGGCCGGGAGATCACCGTGAAGCCGGGCTCGTATCAGCGCGTCGTGTGCATCGGCGCGGGCGCGCTGCGGCTCTACAGCTACATCGGCGACGTATCCCTGCTCTGCGGCGTGGAGGATATCGACAACGAAACGCTCTCCGAGCGCCCGAAGATGTTCGACAGCGTTGCGCGCCCCTACGTTCTCGCCTACGGCGACGTGTTTGCGTCCCTGCCCTCGTGCGGCGTCGGCGGGCCGAACGCCCAGAACCCCGAGGCCGAAAAGATTCTCACCTGCGAGCCGGACATCGTCATCTCCCTCTACGGCGATGCGGATAAGGCCAACGCCCTGCAGGAGCAGCTCGGTGTGCCGGTCGTAACGCTGATGACCGGGCCGGACAGCGTGTTTGACGAGAGATTCAACGAAAGCGTCCGTCTCCTCGGCGCGATCTTTGAAGAGAGCGAGAAGGCAGAGACGCTCATCGGCTTCATCGCCGCCGAGCGCGCCGAGATCGAAGCGCGCACCGCCGATATCGCCGAAGAAGACAAGCCCGCCGTTTATATCTGCGGTCTCGGCAACTGGGGCACGACGAACCACCTGATGACCGCGCAGGACTATGTTTCCTTCCGCGTGGCGAACGTGAAGAACGTTGTCTCCGGCCTTGGAGCACCCGGCGCGCAGCCGATCGAGGCGGAGAAATTCGTCGCGCTCGGCGAGGACATGGACGCCATGATCTTTGACGCCGCCGCCGTGAAGAACATCAAGCCTCTTTACGCCGAGGATCCCACGATGTTCGATACCTGCCGCGCCTGGCGCGAGGGCGAGGCGTATCTCCAGCTTGCCTACAACGCCTACTATACCAACTATGAGATCGCGCTCATCAACACGTGGTTCGCCGCAAAGACCGCCTATCCCGATCGCTTTGAGGATGTTGACATGACCGAAGTGACGGACCGCGTCACGACCGCGTTCCTCGGAAAGCCTCTGGCCGAAGAGATCTACGCCTGCCCGAACAGCTTCGGCGGCTACCAGAAGATCGACACCGCCACGTTCTTTGCGGGGACGCAGGGATGATCGAGCAGAAGGATGTGATCGCGTTCTTCGATGAGCGCGCCGGAGAATGGGACGCCGGTATGGTCCGCAGCGACGAGAAGATCGGCCGCATTCTCGATAACGCGAAGGTGACGGCGGGCAGCCGCGTGCTGGACATTGCCTGCGGCACGGGCGTGCTCATCGGCGACTATCTGCGCCGGAACGTCGAGAGCGTCACCGCCGTAGACATCTCCCCCGAGATGATCCGCATCGCGCGCGAAAAATTCCCGCAGGAGAACGTGCGCTTCGTCTGCGGCGACGCGGAGACCGCGCCGCTTGGCGAGGGCTTTGATGCGATCGTCATCTATAACGCCTTTCCGCATTTTCCCGACCCGGAGCGGCTCGTGGCGCGCCTTGCCGCGCTGCTTGCCCCCGGCGGTCGGCTCACCGTGGCGCACGGCAGCTCGCGCGCGGACATCGACGCGCACCACCACGGCGCGGCGAGCCGTGTCTCCAACGGGCTCATGGAGGCCGAAGCGCTCGCGGCGATCTTCGCGCGGCACCTTCGCGTGACGGATGTTATCTCGACCGACGAAATGTATCAGGTCGTGGGCGAAAAAGAATAAAGCGATAAAAAGTGCCGCAGGAGCAAGAGACCTCTCTCTTGTCCTGCGGCGCTTTTTCTGATACGATGGGGCTATAAAAAACAGGGAGGCCGCTATGAAGATCTGTTCGGTATACGATGCGGAGTTCGCGCGCTACGGGCGCGTGCATTCCGGTATAGAGAGCGCGGCGCTGCTGCGCGAAATGGAGAAGATCCCCCTGCCGGAGAGCGGCACGGCGTATGAGCCGTCCATTGCTGCGCTCGAGGCGTGCGAAGCGTTCGCGGACTATCGGACGAGCGTGTTCGGCGGCATGCCGGTGCAGCTCGGCATGTGCTGGGGGCGCAATACAAAGCTTAACTGCCTTGAATACCACCGCGACAGCGAATTCAATCTCGGTCTCGGCGACTTTATCCTTCTGCTTGCCAAGCAGGACGAGATCGAAGACGGCGTGCTCGATACCGCGAAGGTGAAGGCGTTCCGCGTCCCCACCGGGGTGCTCGTGGAGGTCTACGCCACGACGCTGCACTATGCCCCCTGCCACACGGACGAAACGGCGGGCTTTCGCGTGCTCGTCGCGCTGCCGCGCGGGACGAATACGGAAAAGCCCGCGCTGCGCGGCGGCTCGCCGGAGGACAAATATCTCGCCGCCTGCAACAAGTGGCTGCTCGCGCACTCTGAAAGCGCCGAGGCGAAGAACGGCGCGGCAGTCGCGCTGCGCGGCGAAAACATCGATATCGCCCCGGAGCTTCAAGCGCCGATGGGTATCGCGGATAAGATCATCGAAGCGCTGCGGGAGAAATACCGTCCGCTCGGCATCGCCGTATACGGCTCGTTTGCCGACGGCTCGAACAACCGGAACAGCGACTTTGACGCGCTGCTCCTGCTGCCGGACGGCGAGACCGGACACGACGATTCGGTGCTTTTCGGTACGGAGTTGGACGTCTGGCTTTACGGCGCGGCGCATTTCGCCGCGCCGTATGACGCGGAGGATTTTTTGCAGCTCCATGACAGCGTGATCGTTGAGGATGCGACCGGGCGGCTCTCGGCGCTGCGGGCCGAGGTGAACGCCCATATCGAGAGCGCCCCGCAAAAGACCGAGGAGGAAAACGCGCAGTCGCTCTCGTGGTGCCGGAAAATGCTCCGGCGCACGGAGCGCGGCGACGCGGAAGGCTACTACCGGCTGCACTGGCTGCTCACGGACAGTCTGAGCATCTATTATGATCTGCGCGGCGAGTATTACTTTGGGCCGAAAAAGGCGCTGCGCCGGATGGCAGAGACCGCGCCGGACGACGCTGCGGTCTATGAGCGCGCCCTGCGCGATCCATCGCCGGAAAATCTCGCCGCGTGGGTCGGCGTATTGGAAGAGACATTTTCCCGGAGATACCGGCAGTGAGGGATACAAAGCGCCGGTAAAACGTTGATAATCTGAGATAATCGGAAAAGCGAGACTTCTTCCACAGAAGTCTCGCTTTTGCTGCCTTTTTTCAGAGCGGCTGCTTTTTGATCATGGCGAACCGGCGGGGATATTTCGCCGGGGTGGGTGCGGTTTTCGGGATGATAATGACGCTGTGCACGGCGTCCGTGCCGGGAACGGTGTATTTCTCGATGCGCGGTTTCCCGCCGCCGAGCGTGCGGATGCAGCGCGCCGCCTCCTGCACCTCTTCCTCCGGCTCCGGCCCCTTCATTGCGGCAAACACGCCGCCGACGCGCACGAGCGGCAGGCAGAGCTCGCAGAGCATCGTCATGCGCGCCACGGCGCGGGATGTGACGACTTCAAAGCTCTCGCGCAGCGCGCTCTCTTCCTCAGCACGTCCGGCAAGGCATGTGACATTCCCGAGACCGACCGTATCGCACACCTCCTGCTGGAACGTCACGCGCTTCTGGAGACTGTCGATGAGCGTGATGTCCGCGTCCGGCGCGAGGATCGCCGCGACAAGTCCCGGAAAGCCCGCGCCGGAGCCGATGTCCGCGGCGGTCTTGCCGGAGAGACGCACATACCGGAGCAGCGCGGCGCTGTCGAGAAAGTGCAGGCGCGCCGTCGCCTCCTCGCCCTCGATGGCGGTGAGATTCATCACCTTCGAGCGCTCGTCAAGCAGCGTATAGTAGGCCCGGAGCTGCGAGAGCTGCGCCGCCGTCGCCGGGACGCCGAGCTCCGCAAGGCCGGATGTGAGTATTTCTTCCATGGTCATGGTATGTACCTCCATATGAAGCTCCGCTGTTTTTTCAGCTCTTCCGGTCGAATCGGTGCCCGCAGCGGGGGCAGGTGACCTGAATGCGGCCCTTGCCGCGCGGCACGCGCAGATAGCTGCTGCAGCCGGGACAGGAGAAAAACCGGAAATCGCGGCTCTGCTTCGCGCGATGCAGCGCACCGGAAATCTTTTCCTTCGCGCGGTCGTATTTCTCGCGCGCGACCATGTCCTCCGCCTGCCGCATGGGAAGATTGCGGGAGAGCGTCCGGAACAGAGCGTAGCCCGCTATAAGAAACGGGACGGAGCCGATCCGCCCCGGAAACAGCAGGTTCAGCCCGGCAATGATGGCCGCAATGCGGAAGAGATGCTTATTGAGAAAGTCCACGCCGTTTCGTCCGAGCATGAACATATTCAGCCGTGTCCGCATAGTCCGCGCCCCCCTTCGTCCGGATATTTTATAATTCTATCATGCCGGGGCGAAAGGCGTCAACAAGCCGTTGGCATATTCTCCGCCGCCGCGCCATAAGATAGATAGTATCGATGGGCAGGGGAGGCGGAACGATGAAACGGAAGGGAAAGCTGCTGTGCACGGCAATAATGGCGGCGCAGCTGGTATTCCATGCCGGGGCGCTGGCCCAGCCGGTCGAGCGCGCCGCCGAGACATATGAAAGCGGGCGTCTCGGCGCGGCGCTGCTCGCGCTCGAACTCGGCGACGCGCACGCTTCCGGACAGCTCCTGCTCGCGGACAACCTTCCTATCGAAGCGTCGGCGCCGGAGATCACACCGGAGCCGGCCGCGGAACCGTCGCCGGAGCCGACGCCCGAATCCACCCCGGAACCGACGCCGGAGCCGACGCCCGAACCTACCACGGAACCGACGCCGGAGCTGTCTCTTATACACATCTCCGAGCCCACGAGAC
>OJPP01000486.1_pt1 | contig 11736 bp, 10 predicted proteins | sample 1598521 | NCBI WGS metagenome assembly OJPP01 (sample SAMN03922490, study PRJEB24848) | human gut metagenome | isolation source: stool sample | host: Homo sapiens | place: Germany | collected 2011-05 | reverse complement strand
ATCTACACGTAAGGAGTCGTCGGCAGCGTCAGATGTGTATAAGAGACAGAGCCGACACCGATCTCGGTGAATATGTATTTCGGTTCGGCGGGATTCTTTTCGATCTTCCGGCGGATGTTCGCCACGTTGACGCGCAGGATCTGGTTGCTGCCGCCCGCGGAAGGGCCCCACAGCTCGCGCAGGATAAAGTCATAGGTGAGGACCTTTCCGGCATGGCGGGTGAGCAGCGAGAGAATGCGGTATTCGCTCTGCGTGAGATGGATATCTTCCCCGTTGATGCGCACGCGCCGCCGCACGCAGTCCACCTCCAGATCGCCGCAGCGGTACACGCCCGTGCGGCCGACCTCGCCGCCCGCGGCAGTGCGGACGTGGCGGAGGGCGGCGCGGATGCGCGCGAGAAGCTCGCCGGGGCCGAACGGCTTCGTGAGATAATCGTCCGCGCCCATATCGAGCGCGATGACCTTATCCCGCTCGCGTCCGCGGGCGGAGACGACGATCACCGGCAGCGTGGACCACTTGCGGAGCCCCGCAAGGATCTCCATGCCGTCCATATCCGGCAGACTGAGATCGAGCAGCACCAGGTCCGGGCAGTGTGAGCTGATGAGCGTCACCGCCTCCCGGCCAAGGCTCGCGCGGATGGTATCAAAGCCGTTGGCTTCCAGCACCGCTATGAGAAATGCGGCGATGGTCTCGTCGTCCTCTACGATCAGGATCTTGTCTTTCGTCTCCATGGCTGTCTCCTTTGCCGGTTTCAGTGTCCGGATGATATTTCTTTATTCTGCGGCGGTCTCGCTCTCCGGCGGCACCGGAAGCGAGAAGCTCACCGCCGTCCCGCCGTCGGTATTGCGGGCGCTCATGCTGCCGCCATGCGCCTTCACGATGGACATGCACACCGAAAGGCCGATGCCCATCTGGCTGCGGCCGCCGACACCATTTTTCTCCGGCAGAAAGCCGATCCCGTCGAAGAGATGCGGCAGCTTTTCGCGCACGATGCCGGTGCCGTTATCCTGCACGGTGAACACCGCGACGTTCCCCTGCCGCGCGAGCGAGACCGTGATCTCCGTTGCGCCGCCGTGGCGGGCGGAGTTTTCCAGAAGGTTCGTGAGCACCTGCTGGATGAGCACGGGGTCCATCGGAACGAGCATCACCGATTCGGGCAGCTGCGGCGTGACCGCAACGCCCGGAAAATGCGCTTTGAATTTGGAAATGGCGGAGAAGATGACCTCCTCGGCGACTTCGTCCTGCTTTTCGATGCGCGCCGATTCCAGGCCGATGCGCGTTACGGAAAGGAGATTTTCCACCATGCGGATGAGCCATTCGGCGTCGTCGTTGATGCTGCCGAGAAGCTTCTTTTTCTGCCAGTCCGGAAGGTTGTCGTTTTCCAGAAGCGTGATCGCCGAGCCGGAGATCGCCGTAAGGGGCGTGCGCAGATCGTGCGAAATCGCCCGCAGGAGATTGGCGCGCATGCGCTCGGTCTCTGCCTCCATGCGAATGCGCTCCTGCCGCTTGAGCGTCGCCGTCAGCGTGTTGACCGTTAAGGAAACGGCGAGCATCGTGAGGAACGTGAGCGGATAGCCGGACAGGGAAAAGTTAAAGTCCATATACGGATAGGTGAAAACATAGTTCACCGCAAAAACGCTCAGAAGTGAGACGACCGTGCCGCAGAGATACCCGTCCGTCAGCAGTGACACGAGCAGTACGCAGAGCACGTACACCAGCGGAACATACGTTTCGTTTCGCAGTTGGCTGATCTCATTCAAGCCAAGGCGCTGCAAAAGCGCGCATACGACGGTCGTCAGAGCAAAGAGGCCCGCCGTGATCCCGGCGCTCTTCCACGTGACCGTCCAGTTTTCCTTCTTCAGCACGGCAGATCACCTCTGTTTCTATTGTAGCATAGAACGGATAAAGAATTTGTTAGGATTTTCACAATGTCAGCGCGTCCGCGGCACGGACAAGGAAGCACTCCCTGTAGCTTTGCGAAAGGCTCTCGTACGCGGCGGCAGCCGCGGCGCGATCGTCAAATACGCCGAACACTGCGCTGCCCGTGCCGGTCATCACCGCGCCGAGAGCGCCGCCGTCGAGAAGTGCGCCGCGGATCGAGCCGATCTCCGCACCGCTGCGCGGCAGCGCCTCCTCAAATACGTTGAACATCCGCCGCGCAACGCCGCAAAGATCCCCGGCGTGCAGCGCAGCGCACAGCCCCTGCGTATCCGGGTGCGCCGTGATGCGGCGCTTATCGATGCGCCCGAAGAGCTCCGCCGTGGAGACGGAAAACGGCGGCTTGCATATCACGATCCATCCGCCCGGAAGCTCCGGCAGCGGCGAGAGTATTTCCCCGCGCCCCTCGGCGAGCATCATGCCGCCGGTGACGCAGTACGGCACATCCGAGCCGACCGTTAACGCAAGGGCGCGAAGCTGTTCCGCGGAGAAATTCGCTCCGGTGAGCACATTGAGCGCGCGGAGCACCGCCGCGGCGTCCGTGCTGCCTCCGGCCATGCCCGCGCCGACCGGCACTCTCTTTTTTATGCGGATGTCCGCGCCGAGAGTTTTGTCGCCCGCAGCGTCAAAGAACACGCGCGCCGCGCGCACGGCAAGATTCCGCTCATCCCGCGGCAGCCACGGGATCGAACACTTTGCCTCGATCCGTCCGTCGCAGCGGAGGGTCACGTCAACATCGTCCCAGAGCGAGACGCTGCCCATGACCATGGTGAGATCGTGGTAGCCGTCCGGGCGTCTGGCGTGGACATCGAGAGAATAGTTCAGCTTGGCATAGCCTTTTTCGTTCACCGTCACGGAAAACACCTCATTTCCATACTCCGCATTTTACCGTATTTGGTCTCTCATTGCAACATTTCCGGCTTTCTCCCGTTTTTTTACATTTTGTTCGCACACGGTGTTCCATCTTCGGTATAATTGGTATATAATAGTAATTTAGAAGAATAGGCAATTCTTGCCGTACATACAGGGAGGCTGCAAATATGGCAAAAAAAGTACTGGTAGTTGAGGACGACAGCAACATCGCGGAGCTGCTGCGCCTGTATCTGGAAAAGGACGGGTTCGACGTGTTTCTCGCCGCCGACGGCGGAGAGGGCATCCGCCGCGCGCAGGAGCTGCAGCCGGATCTCATCCTGCTCGACATCATGCTGCCGGTCGTGGACGGCTGGGTCGTCTGCTCCGAGGTCCGGAAGACCTCCAACGTGCCGATCATCATGCTGACCGCGAAGGGCGAAACGTTCGACAAGATCTCCGGACTTGAGATGGGCGCGGACGATTACGTTACGAAGCCGTTTGAGGTCAAGGAGCTGATGGCGCGCATCCATGCCGTCATGCGCCGCAGCGAGCCGGAGGCCGTGCCGCACGCGGCGGAAAAGCGGCTTGTATTCGATAAGCTCGTGATCGATCTTGATTCCTATGAGCTCATCGTAGACGGTAAGCGCGTAGAAGCTCCCCCCAAGGAGATGGAGCTTCTCTATCATCTCGCCTCCTCCCCCAACCGCGTTTTCACCCGCAACCAGCTGCTCGACGAGGTGTGGGGCTTTGATTATTTCGGCGATTCCCGCACCGTGGACGTCCACATCAAGCGTCTGCGCGAAAAGCTGGAGGGAGTTTCGGATAAGTGGTCGCTCAAGACGGTCTGGGGCGTCGGGTACAAGTTCGAGTCGGTCGAATAAGCGATGCACAGAACGTATTTCCGGACCTTCACCACGACCGCGGCGATGGTCCTTGTGAGCTTTCTTCTCATCGGCGCAGCCTTCGGCTTTGCGAGCCGTCAGGTGTTCGTGTCCGAAGCGCGCGAGAGCATGATGACGAACTCACGCGAAATATCGCGCATGGCGGTCGCCTATGCCGCCGAGGGCGATCTGCGCTCGCTCGAGCTGCGCATGACGCTCAGCACCATCGGCGCGAGCACGAATCAGCACATTTTCATCGTCAATCCCTCCGGATATATCATCACCTGCTCGGACTCCGCCGTTTTCTGTGAGCACATCGGAAAGCGTCTGGATGAGAGCGTAACGGCGATCCTGCCGCAGTCCGGCACGGTCGCGTCGCTCGGCACGCTGGGCGGGTTTTACGCGAGCGAGCATTATACCGTCATTTCCGCGCTCACCGATGACGGCACACTGCTCGGCCATCTGTTCGTTTCCAAGGACACGGTAACCGCGCTCTCCATCTGGGAGACGATCCTGCCGCTGTTCTTCTTTATCAGTCTTATCGTACTCTGTCTCGCACTCATTTTCAGCTACGCGAGCTCCAAGTACTTCGCCAAGCCCCTGCGCGACATGGCGGACGCGGCGCGGCGCTTCGGCCGCGGCGAGCTGAACGTCCGTGTGGAGCCGACCGACAGCACCGACGAGATCGGCGAGCTGACAGAGGCCTTTAACTCCATGGCGGACTCGCTCGAGCAGTCGGAGACGAAGCGGCGCGAGTTTATCGCGAACGTATCGCACGAGCTCAAAACGCCGATGACGACGATCTCCGGCTTTGCCGACGGCATTCTCGACGGGACGATCCCGCCGGAGTCGAAAAAGAAATATCTTCAGATCATCTCCTCGGAGACAAAGCGGCTGGCCCGGCTCGTGCGCAGCATGCTGGAGCTTTCGCGTCTGCAGGCAAAGGACCGCGCAACGCTCCTCAAGAGCAGCTTTGATATTTCCGAGCAGCTCCGGCTCACGCTCATCACATTTGCCGATAAGATCGATCAGAAGCATCTGGAGGTAGTGTTCAACGTCCCCGAGGAGGCGATCAAAGTTCTCGGCGATGTGGACGCCATCACGCAGGTCATCTACAATCTGCTCGATAACGCCATCAAATTCTCCCGCGAAAATTCACCGCTCACCATTTCGCTATGGAAGGACAGCAAGAAGGCCTACGTCTCCATCCGGAACTGCGGCAGCACCATTCCGGAGGCGGAGATCCCGCTCCTCTTTGATCGCTTCCACAAGTCCGACCGCAGCCGCAGCCAGGACCGCGACGGCGTCGGTCTCGGGCTTTATATCGTCAAAACCATTTTGAACAACCACGGCGAGGACATCGCCGTGACAAGCCGCCAGGGTGTGACCGACTTTGTGTTCACGCTCGCGCTCAAACCGTAAAAGGCGGAAAGGAGTTTTATGGAAAATCAGGAATCTATGTGGTATGCCCCCTCTGGCGACACGCCGCAGGCATCCCCGCCGGTCCTCGTCCCTCCGGCGAAGCCAAAGAAAAGAATGCCCGCGTGGGGCATTGCGCTGATCCTTGTCGCCGTGGCGGTGCTCATCATCGGCTCGTGTCTGCTCTTCCGGAACAGCGCCGCGGCAGACCCCAACCACCCCGGCGCGGCGGGCGATCTGCCGAACGATTATAAATCGTTCTTCGATAATTACTTCACCGCGAACGAGGAAGCGGAAGAATGTACTATCCCGACCGTGCAGACGACCGAGCGCGTGACCGTGAAGCTGTCCCCCGCCGGTAAAACGCCGCTTTCCGCACAGGAGGTCTATGAGCGCTGCGTTCCCTCCATCGTTGCGGTATCGGCCTTTCCGGATGAGACGTCGGAAGACAGCTATTACTGGGGCTCCGGCGTTGTTCTGACGGAGGACGGGTATATTCTCACGAATTCGCACGTTGTGGAGGGCACCTGCCGCGCGCGCATCACGCTCTGGGATGATACGGAGTATGATGCTCTGCTCGTCGGCTATGACCACCGCACCGATATCGCCGTATTGAAGATCGATGCACACGGTCTCACGCCCGCGGAGTTCACTTTGACCGACTCTCTGCTCGTCGGCGATGCGGTATACGCCATCGGCAACCCGCTCGGCAAGGAATTCCGCAGCACGATGACCGAGGGCATCATCTCCGGCATCAACCGTGATATTTCCCACAACGGCGTGACGAACAGTCTGCTCCAGACCTCCGCGCCGATCAATGAGGGCAATTCCGGCGGCGCGCTCGTCAACGTTTACGGGCAGGTCGTCGGCGTCACCAATATGAAAATGAGCAGCCAGTATATCGGCTCGGTGTCCATTGAGGGCGTTGCGTTCGCCATCCCGTCGAGCACCGTGAAGACCATTGCGGACAGTCTGCTTGAATCCGGCGAGGTACGCGGACGCCCGGCGCTCGGGCTCACCGTCGGCAAGATACCGCAGGCGGCGATGGAGGAATACGATCTCCCCGCCGGCCTTTACGTGAGCGCTGTTTCCGAAGGCTCGGACTGCGCCGCCAAAGGCATTGTGACCGGCGACGTGCTCCTTGCCGCGAACGGCGTGGAGCTTACCGTCAACGAGGATCTCACCGGTATTATCGCCCCGCTCCGCGTCGGCGACGAGCTTACGCTCACCGTGTGGCACGAGGGCGAGACGCGGGACATTACCGTGAAGCTCGTGGACGTGAACGATGTTTACTGATATAGAAAGGGATATAACCATGAACGAAAAGATCATTGAAAACTTTCTTTCTCTCTGCGCCATCCCGCACAAGTCCCATCATGAGGAGAAGATCAGCCGGTTTCTCTACGACTGGGCCGTGAAAAAGGGTCTCGCCGCCGTGCGCGACGAGAAAGGCAACGTCATCATCGATAAGGCCGGTTCCGCCGGGCACGAGAACGCGCCGCGCACCATTCTGCAGGCGCACATGGATATGGTCGTCGTCTGGGAGGACGGCATGGACTTTGATCCTCTCAACGATACCATCACCGTTATCAACGACGGCAAAACGCTCAAGGCCAAGGGCACATCCCTCGGCGGCGACGACGGCGCGGGCGTTGCGCTTGCGATGTCCATTCTTGAGGATGAGACCGCCGTGCACGGCCCGATCCGCGCGATCTTCACCGTGGACGAGGAAGACGGCATGTCCGGCGCGGACCATCTCGATCCGAAGCACCTCGACGCCAAATACCTCATCAATCTCGACTGGGAGGAGTTCGGCTCGCTCTGCAACTCGAGCGCGGGCAGCGATATGTACCGCATGCACCGCGCCGCCGAGTGGGAAGCCGCTTCCGGCAAAGCGTATAAGATCGCCGTTTCCGGTCTCGTCGGCGGTCACTCCGGCGCTTCCATCCATCTGAAGCTCGCCAACGCCATCCGCATTGCCGCGCGCACGGCAAAAACCGCGCTCGACATGTGCCCCGGCGCGCGTCTTGCCGCCTTCCACGGCGGCAGCGCCCACAATGCCATCCCCTCCTCCTGCACCGCCGTGATCACCGTGCCGGAAAAGGACGCCGAAAAGGTTCTCGAAGCGCTCAACGCCCATGCGCTTACCGAGGCGGTCGCCTGCGCCGCGACCGATCCGGAGGCGAAGGTCGCCTTAACCGCTGCCAAGCTCCCCGAAAAGGCGCTCACGGGCGAGCTTTCGCGCGGCTATCTCGCGCTGCTCACCGAGGTGTTCGACGGTGTGCACACCATGTCGCCGTCCATCCCGTCGCTCGTGGAGAGCTCGGCGAACACCGGCCTTGCCGCCGTCGGCGAGGACGAAGTCGAATTCACCGTCCATCAGCGCAGCAGCGAACCCGCCATCACCGCGGAAATGAAGAAGGAATACGAGCGTCAGGCATCCGAGCACGGCTTTACGATGACGCTGCTCAGCTCCTCCCCCGCGTGGCCGCTCAAGCCCGGCAGCGAGCTTGTCGGCATCTGCGAGCGCATTTTCAAGGAGCAGAACGGACACGACATGTCCGTAGAGCCGGTGCACGCCGGTCTGGAGTGCGGCAGCTTCTCTTCCGCCAATCCCGCGCTCGACATCATCTCCATCGGCCCCGACATTCTGGACATTCATTCCCCGCGCGAAACGCTCGTGCTTGATACCGTGTATGGCTGCGATACGCTCATCCGCGCCATTTTGAAGGAGATCGCTGACAAGAAAGCATGAAGACCTACGACGCCGGAAAATTTGATATTGCCGTCATCGGCGCCGGACACGCGGGCATCGAGGCCGCGCTCGCCGCGGCCCGGCTCGGTCTGCGCACCGTGTGCTTCACGGTGAATCTCGACAGCGTCGGCAACATGCCGTGCAACCCCGCTATCGGCGGCACGGGCAAGGGGCACCTTGTCCGTGAGCTCGACGCGCTCGGCGGCGAGATGGGCAAAGCGGCGGACGCCGCGGGCATCCAGTTCCGGATGCTCAACCGCGGCAAAGGCCCCGCCGTCTACTCTCTGCGCGTGCAGGCCGACCGGCGGCGCTATCAGGAGATCATGAAGGAGACGCTGGAGACGCAGGAAAATCTCGTGCTGCATCAGGCGGAGATCGTTTCCATCGGCCTTACGGACGGCCATGTTTCCTCCGTCACGACGCACACGGGCGCCGTATACGCGGTACGCGCTGTTGTCATCGCTACGGGGACATATCTCGGCGGGCGGACAATCGTCGGCGACGTGGTACGCACCTCCGGCCCAGACGGGCTCGCCGCGGCGACGGAGCTCACGAAGTGCCTCGCCGATATGGGTCTTCGTCTCCGCCGCTTCAAGACCGGCACGCCGCCGCGCGTGAACGCGCGCAGCGTCCGCTTTGACGAAATGCAGCTCCAGCCCGGCGATGAGGTGATCGAGCCGTTTTCCTATTCCACCGACGCCGCGGCGCTGCATAACCGCGCCGTGTGCTGGCTCACCTACACCAATCCGCGCACGCACGAGATCATCCGCGCCAATCTTGACCGCAGTCCGCTCTTCAACGGCACCATTGAAAGCACCGGCCCGCGCTACTGCCCCTCGATCGAGACGAAGATCGTCACGTTTCCGGACAAGGAACGCCACCAGCTCTTCATTGAGCCGATGGGTCTGCATACACAGGAGCTGTACATTCAGGGGCTTTCTTCCTCCCTGCCGGAGGACGTGCAGATCGATGTTGTCCGCTCCATTCCGGGACTGGAAAACGCCGAGATGCAGCGCTGCGCCTATGCCATCGAGTACGACTGCGTCGATCCCACGGAGCTGCGCGCCACGCTCGAGAGCAAAAAGATCCCCGGTCTGTACGGCGCGGGCCAGTTCAACGGCTCGTCCGGCTACGAGGAAGCCGCTGTGCAGGGATTCGTCGCGGGCGTGAACGCCGCGCTCAAGATCCGCGGCGAGGAGCCTTTGATCCTGCGCCGTTCGGACGGCTACATCGGCACGCTCATTGACGATCTCGTCACCAAGGGCACCGAAGAGCCGTACCGTATTATGACGTCGCGCAGCGAATACCGTCTGCTCCACCGGCAGGATAACGCCGACGAGCGGCTGACGCACATCGGCCACCGCATCGGACTCATTTCCGACGAGCGGCTCGCCGCCGTGCAGGACAAATACGCCGCCGTCGCAAAGGAGCGGCAGCGGCTCGAGCATACGCATCTCGCCCCCGGCGAGGCGATCAACGCGCTGCTGCGCGAAAAAGGCACGGCGGAGATCGTCTCCGGCGCATCGCTTGCCGATCTTCTGCGCCGCCCGCAGATCGAATACGCCGATCTTCTCCCGTTTGACCCGGAGCGCCCGGCGCTGCCGCGCGCCGTCGGCGAGGAGGTCTCCATCACGCTCAAATACGAGGGCTATATCCGCCGCCAGCTCAAGCAGGTGGAGGATTTCCGGCGCATGGAGGATCGTCCCCTCCCCGAGGATATCGACTATGCCGCCGTGCCGGGGCTCCGCACCGAGGCGCGGCAGAAGCTCGTCGCCATACGCCCCGTGAGCTTCGGGCAGGCCTCGCGCATTTCCGGCGTGTCTCCGGCGGATATGACCGCGCTTATGATCTACACCGAGAGCGGAAAGGAGCGCCGCCATGGATAAGGTCGTTCTCGGTCTCTCCGGCGGCGTGGATTCCGCCGTGGCCGCGCATCTGCTGCGCGAATCGGGGCTGGAGGTTTACGGGCTGTATCTCGATAACGGTCTCCCCGGCGCGGACGCCGCGCGCGAGGCCGCCGCTTCCCTCTCCGTTCCGCTCACGATCACCGACAGCCGCGAGGCAATGGAGCAATACGTCTGCACCCCGTTTGCCGAAGCGTATCTCCGCGGCGAAACGCCGAACCCCTGCATTCTCTGCAACCCGACGGTCAAGTTCCGCGCCCTGCTGGACGAAGCGGAGCGCATCGGGGCAAAGTACATCGCCACCGGGCATTATGCCAGAGCGGAAAACGGCGCCATTTACCGCGGGCAGCCGGAAAATGACCAGAGCTATATGCTCTGCCGTCTGACGCCAGACGAGGTGAACGCCCTTCTGCTGCCGCTTGCGCCATATAAAAAAACGGAGGTGCGCGCGCTGGCCGAAGAGCTCGGCCTGCCCGTCGCGCACAAGCCGGACAGCATGGACATCTGCTTCATCCCGGACGGCGATTACGCCACCTGGATCGAACGCCGCGGCATCACGCCCCCGCCGGGGGATTTCGTTCTGGACGGAAAAGCCGTCGGCAAACACCGCGGCATCCACCACTATACCGTCGGCCAGCGCCGTCACTTCGGCGTCGGCTTCGGGAAACGCGTATATGTTTCCGACATCTGCCCGGAGACGAACGAGGTCCGTCTTTCTTCTGACGACGCTGCCGTATGGCGGGAGAGTTTCCGTGTGCGCGGCGTAAACTGGCTTGTTCCACCGGAGGGTGAGATCGTCTGCGGCGTTCGCATCCGCCATTCACGCCGCGAGCTGCCCACCGGGACGGTGACGCCGGACGGAGACGGCGCAATCGTCCGCTTCCCTGCGCCGGTACGCGCTCCCACCCCCGGCCAGACCGCCGCCTTTTACGACGGCGACCGTCTGCTCGGCGGCGGATTTATCGTAAAGTAGCAAAAGAGAGGGCTCTTCGCCCTTTCTTTTTGTTTTTTCTGTGCATTTACTTTAGCATGGTAGCGTGCTAATATACTACCATAATAAATCAAATACAGGAGAGACCTACCATGAAAAAGATTCTTACCATCGCACTTACCCTTTGTCTGCTCGTAACGGCGCTGGCCGGCTGCGGCAGCAGCGCCCCCGCCGCTCCCGATCCGACCGCCGCCCCCACGGAAGCTCCGGCGGAAGCCACGGCAGAACCCGCCGCCGAGGGCGGCAAACTGATCGTCGGCTTTGACGCCGAGTTCCCCCCGTTCGGCTACATTGCCGAGGACGGCAGCTACGACGGCTTTGATCTCGCACTCGCGCAGGAGGTTTGCGCGCGGCTCGGCTGGGAGTATGAGGCCGTGGCGATCGACTGGGCGTCGAAGGACGCCGAGCTCAAGGCCGGAAACATCAACTGCATCTGGAACGGCTTCACCTGCACTGGCCGCGAGGAAGAGTACACCTGGTCGGACGCCTACATCGACAACAGCATCGTCGCCATTGTCCGTGCCGACTCCGGCATCGAGTCCCTCGCCGATCTCGCCGGAAAGACTGTTATGGTGCAGTCCGCTTCCTCCGGTCTGGACGCTCTCACCGCGAACGAGGAGCTGACCGCCTCCTTTGGTGAGCTCGTGCAGCTGCCCGACTACAACACCGGCTTCCTGGAGCTGCGGCAGGGTACGGTGGACGCCGTTGTCGTGGACGTCGGCGTCGGCAACTACCAGATTGCCAACACCGAGGGCGACTACGTTATCCTCTCTGAGCCCGTCTCCGTGGAGCAGTACGCCGTCGGCTTCTATCTCGGCAACGAGGCGCTGCGCGACGCCGTGAACGAGCAGCTGCTCGCCATGGCGGAGGACGGCACGATGATGAGCATCGCCGAAAAGTATGTTGACAAGGGACTTTCTCTCGACAGTCTCTGCCTCTGCAAGTGATACTTCCCTTGATTTGATATCCTGTCTCTTATACACATCTCCGAGCCCA
>OJPP01000474.1_pt1 | contig 11823 bp, 10 predicted proteins | sample 1598521 | NCBI WGS metagenome assembly OJPP01 (sample SAMN03922490, study PRJEB24848) | human gut metagenome | isolation source: stool sample | host: Homo sapiens | place: Germany | collected 2011-05 | reverse complement strand
GGGCATCTTCTTGGAGCAGTTGGAGAAGAATCCCGCTCGGTTCCTTCCGAAGCAGGCGCCCGCCATGTCGCCGGCCGTCGACATCGATCTGGACGAGGGGATGGACAAGGTGCGCGAGATTCTGACGAAGTATCCGATCAAGACGCGCCTGAACCTGCGCGGAACGCTCATCGTGGCACGCGACATCGCCCACGCCCGCATCAAGCAGATGCTCGACGAAGGCAAGCCGATGCCCGACTATTTCAAGAAGCATCCGGTCTACTACGCCGGTCCCGCGAAGACTCCCGAGGGGATGGCTTCGGGTTCGTTCGGCCCCACGACGGCCGGCCGTATGGATCCCTACGTCGACCTGTTCCAGTCGCACGGCGGTTCGATGGTGATGGTGGCCAAGGGCAACCGCTCGCAAGCCGTCACCGACGCCTGCCGGAAGCACGGCGGGTTCTATCTGGGGTCGATCGGCGGGCCGGCGGCGATTCTGGCCAAGAACTCGATCAAGTCGGTCGAGGTGGTCGACTTCCCCGAGCTGGGTATGGAGGCCGTCCGCAAGATCTACGTCGAGGATTTCCCCGCCTTCGTCATCGTGGACGACAAGGGCAACGACTTCTTCGCCGACTTCAAGCACTGATGCCTGAAAAGGTCTGATACGCACCACAATCGGCTCTTCGGAGCCGGCTGTGGTGTGTTTTGTGCCGCAGGCAATAAAACGGCCTGTTTTTCGTTACGTCCAAGATAGTACAACAGTCAATCGATATTACGGAATGAAACGAACCGTTTATACGTGGATGCTGACCTTGCTGACGGTATTCGGCGCAACGGTCGCGTCGGCCGACGAAAAGGTCTCCTTCGAGGTGAAGGCGCCGATGGTGGTGGCCAAAGGCGAAGCCGTGCGCGTCGAATTCTCGCTCAACGCCTCTCCCGACGAAGGTTCCTTCACGGCCCCGTCGTTCGAGGGGTTCGACGTGATCGCAGGACCGGCCTTTTCGCAGGGCAGTTCGATTCAGATCGTTAACGGGCAGATGACCCGCAGCAGCAACTACACGATCACCTACGTGCTTTTGCCGCAGCAGGAGGGCAACTTCACCATCGGTGCGGCCTCCGTGCGGGTCGGCAAGAGCCAGTACAAGACCAAGGCGCTGCCGATCGAGGTGGTGGAGGAGACGCCGGAGAGCAGCGGCGGCCAGCAGGCGGTGCAGGGCGGCCAGTCGGCCGACGACGTGCAGCAGGTCTCGAAGGACGACATCCTGCTGCGCATGATTCTGTCGCGCACGACCGCTTTCAAGGGCGAGCCGATCCGTGCGACGCTCAAACTCTACTACCGCGTCAACCTGCGGGGCGACAACGGCAGCAAGTTCCCGTCGTTCAACGGCTTCTGGGCACAGGAGATCGAGCAGGACGCACAGCCCCAGCGCGAACGCTACAACGGCAAGGTCTACGAGACGCAGGTCATCAAGGAGTATCTGCTCTACCCGCAGCAGTCGGGCGAACTGACCGTCGAACCCGCCGAGCTGAACGTCGTGGCGCAGGTGTTGGTGCAGAGCGCCAATCCCGATCCCTTCTTCGGCGGCGGCCACGAGGTCTACGACGTGCGCCGTTCGCTGCGCACGGCACCGGTCAAGGTGACGGTGCGCGACCTGCCCGCGGGCGCTCCGGCAAGTTTCAGCGGTGCCGTCGGCAAGTTCACGATGGCCTCCGACGTTCCTTCGACGGAGCTGGCGGCCAACTCGGCGGCGACCTATACGATCAAGATTTCGGGTACGGGCAACCTGTCGTTCGTACAGGCGCCCAAACTGACGCTCCCCAGTTCGTTCGAGCAGTACAACGTCAAGACGACCGAGTCGATGAAGACCACGGCGGCCGGTACGACCGGCTACCGTCAGTTCGAATACCCGTTCATCGCCCGCGCCGAAGGCGAGTACGAGATCGCACCGGTGGAGTTCACCTATTTCGACCCCGCGAAGAAGCAGTATATCACGCTTTCGACGGCGCGTCTGCCGATCAACGTCGCGCCCGATGCGGGCGGCGGCGCAGCGGCGCAGGTGGTCACGGGTCTTTCGAAGGAGGATGTGAAGCTGCTGGGGCAGGACATCCGTTTCATCAAACTCGGACGCGGAAACCTGCATTTGCAGGGGCGGCCGTTCATGGGCGGGACGCTCTATTTCGTGCTGCTGGCGGCGATCGTGGGACTCTTCGCGGCGGCATACGTCGCGCTGCGCAAACGGATCCGCGACCGTCAGAATGCGGTGCTCATGCGCGGCAAGCGAGCCAACAAGGTGGCCGTACAGCGGTTCCGTGCTGCGGCGAAATTCATGCAGGAGGAGAACCGCCATGCCTTTTACGAGGAGATGCTGCGGGCGTTGTGGGGCTACATGAGCGACAAGTTCAACATTCCGGTGGCCAATCTGACAAAGGAGAACGTGCGCGAGGAGCTCAATAAACGGGGCGTTTCGCAGGAGTTGTCGCAGAGCTTCTCGGAGATCATCTCGCAGTGCGACGAGGCGCAGTACTCGCCGTTGGCCGGGGCGCGCATGAGCGACGTCTACAACGCAGGGGTGGATTTTATTTCGAAACTCGAATCGGTGATTAAAAAATAGGAGGCTATGAGAACCAGCCGGATATTTTGGAGCCTGCTGCTCCTGTTCCTGAGTCTTACCGCTGCTGCGCGGGCGCAGGGCGACCGCGATTCGCTCGCTGCCGCGACGACCGATCCGCTGACCGTGCAGACGGCCGGCGGCAACTCGCTGGCTGCCGTCGAGCAGGTGTGGGACGCCGCCAATACGGCCTATATCAATTCGGACTATCATCGGGCGATCGATGCCTACCGGCAGTTGATCCTGCGGGGCTATGCGTCCGATAAACTCTACTACAATCTGGCCAACGCCTACTTCAAGGTGGGGCGTTACGGCAAGGCGATTCTCTACTACAACCGCGCGCTGCGGCTCGCTCCGGGCGATGCGGACATCCGCTACAATCTCGACGTGGCCAATACCTTCACCAAGGACAAGATCGCCGTCGTGCCGGAGTTTTTCCTCAAAGGCTGGGTGCGCTCGGTGCGCATGTCGCTCGGGTGCACTGCGTGGAGCGTCGTCTCGCTGGCGGCGCTGGCGCTGCTCTTCGCGCTCGTGCTGCTTTACTTGCTGGCCGGAAGGCTGGCGTGGCGCAAGGCGGGTTTCTACGGTACGCTGGCGATGCTGCTCGTCTTCGTCGCCTCCACTTCGTTCGCCGTGACCGAGCGGCGCGAGCTGCTCGACAGTACGGAGGCCGTCGTGATGAGTTCGTCGGTCTCGGTCAAGAGTTCGCCCGACAAGGCGTCGACCGATCTGTTCGTGTTGCACGAGGGGACGAAGGTCCGCACGGTGAGCGAGCTGGGCGACTGGCGCGAGATCGTCATCGCCGACGGCAAGAAGGGGTGGGTCGAGGCCCGCACGATCGAAACGATTTAACGAAAACGCATCGCGGCGGCGACCTGAACCGGTCGCCGCCGCGGATATTCATTCTCGAATGTCTCAATTACTGACCGACGTGGTGGAGGAGTTGTCCAAACTCCCCGGAATCGGCCGCCGCACGGCGTTGCGGCTGGCCATGCACCTGTTGCGCATGGAGCCGTCGATCGTGGCGGGCATGACGCGGAGCATCGACCGGTTCCGCCGCGAAATCCGTTATTGCAGGGAGTGCAACAATCTGTCGGACACCGATGTCTGCCCGATCTGCGAAGATCCGAAACGCGACCGTTCGACGATCTGCGTCGTGGAGCAGGTGGCCGACGTCCTCTCGATCGAACATACGCAGCAGTACCGGGGGCTTTATCATGTGCTGGGCGGCGTCATCTCGCCCATGCAGGGAATCGCGCCCTCCGACCTGAAAATCGACCTGCTGGTCGAGCGCATTCGCCGGGGCGGCGTGGGCGAGGTGATTCTGGCGATCTCCACCTCGGTCGAGGGCGAGACGACGCTCTTCTACCTGATGAACCGTTTGCGGGAGTTCTCCGACCTGAAAGTCACCTCCATCGCACGCGGCATCGGGTTCGGCGACGAGCTGGAATACGTCGACGAACTGACGCTGACCCATGCGTTGCTCAACCGGCGTGCTGTGGAGTAGCGTACATGCCGGTCGAAAAGAGCGCCTGCCGTTCCGTTTTCAACGCATTCACCCCTGCCGCAGCACGCGGCAGGGGTGAATTTCATTTCCGGAGATTTTTCGGCTCGTCTCCGGTTGCCTGTGTCCGTTTAGAAACGGAAACTGAAATAGACGCGGAACGATTTGGTTTTGAGCTTCAAATCCTGCAAGTCGGTCAGCACGTCGTCCGCCGAGGGGATGTCGCCGCTGAAATCGCCGTCGGAGTAATCGCCTTCCAGATCGTCGAGGTTGAGACCCAGACCGTCGTACGACGCTTTGCCCCAACGCCATTCGCAGCCGACCGAGAGTACCTTCCAGGCTACGGCGAAACCCGTGTTGCAGAAGGTCGCATAGTGGTGGTAAAACTCGTCGTTGAGGTACATCATCGAGTAGGAGGGCGTTACGCGGAAGTAGGCGCTCACTTTGAGGTGGTGCACCGGATTGATCGTCACCGACGGGCCGATCTGCATACCGTATTCGAGCTGGTGGGCCTTTTCGGAGTAAAGCTCGTCCGTGTCGTAGTCGTAGGTTTCGAGTTTGTATTGTGCGTAGTTGAGGTCCATCCACGACCAGTCGATGCCGAACTTGATCATGCCGGCCAGCGGCTTCTTGTGCAGGTAGTAGGTTTTACCCCAGACGATCGCCGCACCGAAGTCGCTTTTCAATTCGCCGCCGCCGAGTTTGTCCCACCCGTCGATGTCGGGAGAGAGTTTCTGGTTGACGTAATTCAGGTTGAAATACTTGGAACGGTCTTTCCAGATCGCGCGGTTGCTTTCCGCTGCTTCGGTCTCCTTTACGCGGGCCGAAATGTCACTGAGCGCCTGATTCAGCGAGTCCAGTTTCTGCTGCGAGACTTCCTGCGCCGATGCGGCGATTCCCCCCCCCCATGCAGACGGTGAAAATGAGCAGTACGAGTTTCTTCATAAAATCGATTTAGATTAGAAATTGGAATTATGTAAAGCAGTAAATGTCTTTTTTCATTTTCAACTTCCGTTTTCCCTGCCCGCTTTTCGTCTTCATCGGGCGATAGCCGTTTCGCGCGGAGACGTGTTTCGGCATTCGTCGCCGTTTCGGGGGGGGCGGAACCGCTTCCCGAACGCAAACCGTTGATATGCGGACGCATGGGAAAACCCGCTCCGGTTGCAAATATAGGAAAAAATACGAAAAGGTCGACTTTTCTGAATAAAAAGTCGACTTTCCGAGGGACAAATTTAAAGTGTATGACCGCTGTCGCGAATCAGAGCACTCCCAGGTTATCCAGGAAGATCAGCAGGATCACCACCGGACAAACCCAGCGCAGCAGCATGCCGAGCAGCGGCCAGAGGTGCAGGCGCAGTGCGCCGTGGTTGGTCAGTTCCGCCGGCATGAACCGCCGGTCGAGTACCCAACCCGTGAAGATGCAGATGAAGAAACCGCCTGCGGGCAGCATGATGTTGGCCGTCACGAAGTCCAGCAGGTCGAAGAACGATTTCCCGCCGAGCTGCAACCATTGCCATGCGCCGAGCGACAACGAAGCGGCCGCGCCCAGTACGATGCAGGCGCCGGTGACGATCCATGCCGCCGCACGGCGGCTCAGACGCCACTCCTCCTGCACGTAGACGGTCAGCACCTCGTGCAGCGAGATCGTGGAGGTGAGGGCTGCGATGACCAGCAGCAGGAAGAAGATCGTCGACCATACCATGCTCAGCGGAAGCGTGTTGAAGATCGCGGGCAGGGTGACGAAGACCAGCGAGGGGCCGGCCGTGGGTTCGATGCCGACGCTGAAAACGGCCGGAAAGATCACCAGCCCCGCCAACACCGCCACGAGCGTGTCGATGAAGGCGACTTGCAGGGCGGTGTGCGTGATGTTGGTGTCGTTCTTGAAATAGGAGGCATAGGTCACCAGGCAGCCCAGACCGATCGACAGCGAGAAGAAGGCCTGTCCGAGCGCGGTGAGCACCGTCGAGGGCGTCACCTTCGAGAAGTCGGGAGCGAAGAGGAATTTCACGCCTTCGGTGCCGCCAGGCAGCAGGATGGAGTGGACGGCCAGCACCACGAGGATCAACAGCAGCAGCGGCATCATGATGCGAGCCGAGCGTTCGATCCCTTTCTGGACGCCCAGTGCGATGACGCCGTGCGTCAGCAGGGTGAAGACGACGGTGTAGAGCAACGGTTTCCACGGGTTCTGCGTGAAGGCGTTGAAGAGCGATTCGTAGGCTTCGGGGGTACTGATGCGTGTGAATTCGCCCGTGAGCGAGTGGATCATGTATTCCAGCGTCCAGCCCGAGACCACCAGATAGAAGCCCATGATGAGCAGCGGAGCCAGAATACTGTTGTAGCCCAGGATCGACCAGCGGCTCGAAAGGGTGCGGTAGGCGCCCACGGCGTTGCGGTGGGTATTGCGTCCGATGGCGAATTCCGAAAGCATGATCGGCACGCCGAGCAGCAGGACGCTGAGGATGTAGATCAGCAGGAACGCGCCGCCGCCGTTCTCCCCTGCGACATAGGGGAAACGCCAGATGTTGCCCAATCCGACGGCGCTGCCCGCCGTGACGAGCACGGCGCTCAGCCGGCCGCCGAATGTGGCCCGATGAGTTGTCTTCATAGCTTGACGTTTTCGTTAAGCCGCGCACAGCGCAGAACTTGTTCCGTCTATGCCGCAGCGGGAAAAGGTGCACCTATCTTCGTCGGGAGAGGGCGGCGTTCGGGCCGGTCTCCCGTCTGTTCGCAGTATGCGCCCTGCTTCGGGCGTGCGTGTCCCGTGCATGTGGGCCGGCAACGCCGCGACGGCGATCGCCCGCGTCGTTTCGGGGCTATCCTTCCAACGTCACCGAAACGCGGGCGATCTTGCCGCCCAGCGGGGGGGCGAGTTTGGCTACCGTGCAACGCACGTGCCGCACTGCGGGAAAGCGCGCGTGCAACGCTTCGATGATATTCGTCGCCACGCGCTCGATCGTGCGCTGCGTGACGGCCATGCGTTCGCGGACGATTTCGTAGACGGTCAGGTAGTTGACGGCCTCCTCCACGGCGTCGTGCGCGGCGATGCCGCCCAGTTCGGTCGTAATCGAGAGCGTCACCTCGAAACGGTTTCCGACGCGCTGTTCGAGGTCGTAACAGCCGTGGAAGGCGTGGAACTCCATGCCTTGAAGATCGATCGTGTAGAGCATAGGCGTATGCAGTATGCGCAATCGGGAAGATTCCTTTACGGAGCCTTCCCGATTGCGATGAAACTTATTCGACGGTCACGAGATAGTAGTTCTTCTTGCCGCGCTGCACGAGCAGGTATTTGCCGGCGATCAGATCGGCTTCGGTGACGGGGCGCATCGCATCGGCGACCTTCTCCTTGTTGAGTGCCACGCCGCCGCCCTGCACCATCTTGCGGCATTCGCCCTTCGAGGGGAAGATCTGCGTCGCCGCAGCGCAGAGGTCGACGAACGGCAACCCCAGTTCGGCGCGTGCCACGGTGAACTGCGGCACCCCTTCGAAGACCTGCAACAACGTCTGTTCGTCGAGCCGGCGCAACGCCTCGGAGGTCGCGCCGCCGAAGAGGATCTGCGACGCTTCGACCGCCTTCTCGTACTCCTCGCGCGAGTGGATCATCACGGTGATCTCCTCGGCCAGCCGCTTCTGCAACGTGCGCAGGTGGGGCGCTGCGTCGTGTTCGGCGACGAGTGCGTCGATCGTCGCACGGTCGAGCAGGGTGAAGATCTTGATGTAGCGTTTGGCGTCGTCGTCGCTCACGTTGAGCCAGAACTGGTAGAACTTGTAGGGCGACGTATAGCGCGGATCGAGCCATACGTTGCCGCTCTCGGTCTTGCCGAACTTGGTGCCGTCGGCCTTCGTGATGAGCGGGCAGGTGATCGCATAGGCTTCGGCGCCCAGCTTGCGGCGGATCAGCTCGGTGCCGGTGGTGATGTTGCCCCACTGGTCGGATCCGCCCAACTGCACCTTGCAGCCGTATTTCTCGTAGAGGTGCATGAAATCGAAACCCTGCACCAGCTGGTAGGAGAATTCGGTGAACGACATGCCGTCGCCCTCGCCGTTGAAACGCTTCTTGACCGAATCCTTGGCCATCATGTAGTTGACCGTGATCAGCTTGCCGATGTCGCGGATGAAGTCGAGGAAGCCGATCCCCTTCATCCAGTCGTAGTTGTTGACCATCAGTGCGGCGTTGGGGGCGTCGGAGTCGAAGTCGATGAGTTTGGCCAGCTGCCGCTTGATCGCCTCCTGATTGCGGCGCAGCGTCTCCTCGTCGAGCAGGTTGCGCTCCTGCGACTTGCCCGACGGATCGCCGATCATGCCCGTTGCGCCGCCGACCAGTGCGATGGGACGGTGGCCGCACATCTGGAAATGTTTGAGAATCATCACTCCCACCAGATGTCCGATATGCAGCGAGTCGGCCGTGGGATCGATACCCAGATAGGCCGTCGTCATCTCTTTTTCAAGTTGTTCCTTTGCGCCCGGCATGATCGTGTGGATCATGCCGCGCCATTCCAGTTCCTCGATGAAGTTCTTGATTGCCATATTGTTTTTGTTCTTATTTTTTCGTGTTTTCGGTTATTCCACTTCCAGATCGAGCTCCCTGCGCAGTTCGGCCAGCAGCGGATTCTTCTCGTTCATGTGGCGGAGCCGGTCTTCGAGTTTGATGGGGCGCACGGCCCTGATCTGCTCGTTGATCGTCACCTCCAATTCGAGCGCCCCCTCCACGCCGGCGATCGCGGCGATGCGGGTGAGCATCTCCAGCTTGCTGCGCAGGATCTCCTCGCGCAGCGCCTCGGTCGGTACGGCCAGCCGCAGCGTGTGTCCTTCGATGCGCAGCTGCTCGAAGAAGGCGTAGAGACGGGGACGTTCCTGCCGGATGTAGTCGAGGATCGCCGTGCGGCCGCTTTCCAGCTTCTGTCCGCTCGCCGGGTCGATCGTGACGGCAGGCTGCGGTTGCTCGGCAGCCTCCGGGACGGGAGCCGCCTCGGGCGCGATGGCAGCCGCGGCGGGCGCCGCCCCTGCGTTTCCGGCCGCGGGTGCCGGAGCTGCCGTCGAAGGAGTTCCTGTCGCAGTCGCGGCGGTCGTGGCGGATGTCGGAGCCGCACTCGGTCCGGAAGTCGTATGTCGGGGATTTGCCGCCGGGGCGTTCTGCCCCGTGAGCGGCGGTAGGGGATAGCTCGTGCCGAGTGCTACGCCGTCATTTTTTTTTTGACCGAGACCGGCTATTTTCATCAGTCCCAGTTCGACCAGCAGCCGTTGGTTCGACGATTGCCGGATTCGTCCGTCGGCTTCGGTCAGCAGCGAGATCGCCCCGAAAAGAAATTCGATTGTACAACGCCCTGCCTGGGCGCGGTATCGCTCCAGCAGGGTGCCCGTCAGTTCGATGAGCGACACCGAAGCGGCGTCGCGCGCCACGAGCAGGTCGCGCATGTGCTGCGCCAGACCGGCCATGAAGGTCTGGCCGGAGAATCCTTTGGCGAGCACCTCGTCGAACAGCCGCAGCGCCGAGAGGTAGTCGCCGCCGAGCAGCATGTCGGTGACGTTGAAATAGGTGTCGTAGTCCAGCACGTTGAGCGTCTGCGCGACGGACTTGTATTCGAGTCGCGCGCCGCAGAACGACACGGCCTTGTCGAACATCGACAGTGCGTCGCGCATACCGCCGTCGGCTTTCTGCGCGATGAGGTTCAGCGACTCCTCGTCGTAGCCGACGCCCTCCTGCCCTGCGATATATTTGAGGTACTCGACCGAGTCCTCGACCTTGATGCGGTTGAAATCGTAGATCTGGCAGCGCGAGAGGATCGTGGGGAGGATCTTGTGTTTCTCGGTGGTGGCCAGAATGAAGACGGCGTGTGCGGGCGGCTCTTCGAGCGTTTTGAGAAAGGCGTTGAATGCCGCGGCCGAGAGCATGTGCACCTCGTCGATGATGAAGACCGAGTAGCGGCCGCCCTGCGGCAGGATGCGCACCTGTTCGATCAGGTTGCGGATGTCGTCCACCGAGTTGTTCGACGCGGCGTCCAGTTCGTGGATGTTGAGCGAACGATTCTCGTTGAACGAGCGGCACGACTCGCAGTCGTTGCATGCCTCGGCCCCTTCGGGATGCAGGCAGTTGATCGCCTTGGCGAAGATGCGCGCGCAGGTGGTCTTGCCCACGCCGCGCGGCCCGCAGAAGAGGTAGGCGTGCGCCAGCTGCCCGCGCTCGATGGCGTTTTTGAGCGTCGAGGTGATGTGCTTCTGTCCGACGACCGATGCGAAGGTCGCGGGACGATATTTGCGGGCGCTGACGATAAAGTTCTCCATAACCGTACAAAGGTAAGAACTTTTCGTTAAGAATAGAAATCGCGGGCCGAAAATTCGCGGCCGTGCGTCATGTTGAGGGCCGGTCGTCCGCAGCCCGTTCGTAGGCGTCGATCATCGACGTGCGCGTATGGTTGACGATCCGTGCGCCGAGCGAGGCGGCATAGTCGCGCAGCACCTCGTGGCCGCGGAACAGCTCGGCCAGTTCGGCCATGTAGGAGGCCATCGTATAGGGGACGGGCGGGCAGGTGGCGTTGACATACATCGGATGGGCCTCGGCCGGACGGCCGTCGTCGTAGAAATGGCGGTCGATGCGGCACAGACGATTGCGCCGGTCGACCGTCAGCCCTTCGGTGAGCGTGTGGTCGACGCCGTAGAGATGCAGCGTGCGGTAGCCCAAGAGCAGCCCCACGTACTCGCCGTGCTGGATTACCGTGCCGAAGTTGGCGCTTCCCAGCCCGTGGCGGTAGAGCCAGAACTCCAACCTCCGGAAACCGCGGTAAGGCTGCGTGTGGAAGGGCACGATGCGGATGCGTCCGTTGGGCAGCGCGGCGCGGTAATCGAACCGTTCGGGATTGTAATACTGCACGTAGAGCGTCATGGGCCATGTCACCTTGCGCGCGAGCGTGCGGTAGAGTGCTGCCACGCGGTCGCGTTGCGCGCTTGCGCGGAAGAACTGCGGATCGGAGAGGACGTAGTAGGCCGGCCGCAGACGCTCGAAAGCTTCGTGTTCGGCGAAGTAGTTCACCGCCAGAAAATCGCAGCCCGCGCGCGCTCCGGCCAGCAGGCGCGGCAGTTCGTCCGCCAGCGACGGGCCGTTGGCCAGCAGTGCCAGTTCGTCGGAGAGGGCGCCCTCCGTACGTCCGGCGCGTCCCACGTAGTTGCGGAAGTTCTCCTTGACGGCCATCACCGCGAAGTACCAGAGCGTCGAGACGCCGTTGTGCAGAAATCCGGTTATTTTTTGGGAAAGTCGCACCGCATTGGATTTTGATTGTTGCAAAGCTACCGAAAGTTCGCTACATTTGCAAGGATATGGAAGCAAACCCGCGACATGTGCCCGACCTCTCGGTGCTCGTTCCCGTCTACGGAGTGGAGCGCTATATCGCCGACTGCGCCCGTTCGTTGTTCGCGCAGCGCGATGTCGACGCGGAGTTCGTCTTCGTCGACGATGCTTCGCCCGACGGCAGCGTCGACCGTCTGCGCGAAGTCATGGCCGAATATCCCGCCGTCGGGGAACGGGTACGCATCCTGCGGCACGCGCACAACCGGGGAGTAGGCGCCGCACGGCGCACGGCGATCGAGGCCGCGCGCGGCACCTACATCTGCTTCGTCGATTCGGACGACGCGCTGAGCGACGACCGTGCGCTGGCGCAACTGTCGGAGGAGGCGCGTCGCACCGACGCCGACCTGATCTTCGGCGGCTACTGCGAGGTGTCGCCTGCGGGCCGTCGGCGG
>OJPP01000467.1_pt1 | contig 11940 bp, 8 predicted proteins | sample 1598521 | NCBI WGS metagenome assembly OJPP01 (sample SAMN03922490, study PRJEB24848) | human gut metagenome | isolation source: stool sample | host: Homo sapiens | place: Germany | collected 2011-05 | reverse complement strand
GCACGACGTGCCACTTCCATCTCGCGTGGCATAGCTGCACCACCAAAAGCCCACCAATCTTGCCACTCACCTTCGAAAGTTCTCAATTGATTTCCAATCTCCTTTTCTATATTCCTCATCGCCTCACCTGCTGTTTTCATACGCAACATAGGCTTGAAACCCATCTCATTCCATTTTTTGATAAAAGCAAGCAACTGTGGCATAGGACCATCATTATCACATCTCCACTCATTGGTAAAAGTCAATGTAAGGAAGGGGTAATCGTACCCTTTTTCTCTCAAATCCTTCAAGCGTTTCACACACACATCATATGCTCCATGCATAGATACATCATCAGTCTGTAGAATATTACCATTGCGCGGCCATGATGTTTGCGTATTGGCATATTCCCGCTGTTGTAAACGCCACTCCTTTTCCGCAAAAGATAACCTTGCCAATAAGGATATCCTGACCAAACCAAAAGTTTTCTATCATCAGGCATTTTCCACCAAAAAGCACCAGGTTGCTCTACCGGAGAACCACCCCAATGCGGATTAATGCCAGTCCAGATATAATGTATGTCACGGTCAAGTAACCTTGTTGCTGCTGCACGTGGGAAACCATTCACATCATGTTGCATACCCACTTCAATATCCAATTGAGACCACATATCTTTAGGAATCCAGTCAAACATCTCATCCCATTGTTCCTTATTGGCATAAGGGTGTATATGAAAAGGCATAGCATTGATTCCAATCTGTTTGTTTTCAATCATGTCTAGCATTGATTCCCGTCTGTCCTCAGAAGCTGAATTCCACCATGAGTAAAATGGATCTAACGCTTCTACTGTCCATGCAAACCGATTCTCCGGAATTTCATCTTTGGTCTTCAATGCCAAATCCAATGCCACATCAATAAAACGTTTATGCAAATCAACAGCAATCAATGCATGGTCAGTATAGCCATAATCAGTATGTGTGATATGAACAATATCAATATACTTAAATCCTAGTGTGTCTTTTCCCTCTACACTGCTCTCTACCGTATTTTCCGTTGTGTTTTGACAACTGCAAACCAAGGCGCCCAAAAGGAACAGTGCACCGATAAATAGTTTGTTAACTATACATTTCATAATATTCCGATTTTTGATATTTATTTTTTATTGAAAATACATACTTTACCCTGAGACCTTCCACTTCAGTCCACAAAATCTTTAGGTAATACCCCAAATTGTTTTAAGAAACATTTGGAAAAATAAGAAGGAGAATTGAACCCTACCATATAGCAAATTTCATTGACCCGATTTTCACCATCCTTCAACAATTGGGCTGCACGCTTCAGGCGTTCTATACGCAAATATTCATTAGGAGTCAAATCAAGTACTCCCTTTATTTTCCGATAGAAATTAGAACGGCTCATATTCAGCATTTCAGCCATATCCTCCATACTGAACTCCGGACTATGAAGATTAGAAAGAATTATTTCATTCAGCCTTTTAATGAATTCCTCATCAGCCTTTGTCAACGCCATTGTATTGGCAGCCACAAAGGGAGACTTGGCAAAAGTTTGACGTAGCGTTTCTCTATTCTTAATCAAGCTGGCAATCGCAGCCAAAAGATATTCCGGTGAGAAAGGCTTCTCAATATATGCATCAGCTCCTAGCTCCAACCCCTCTACTTTAGACTGTATATTAGTTTTAGCTGTCAATAGGATGATGGGGATATGACTATAATCCAATTTGGATTTTACAGTCTTGCATAACTCAAAGCCATCCATTAGTGGCATCACGACATCACTTACAATCAAGTTCACAAAATTTTCATCCAATATACGCAAAGCCTCTTCTCCATTGACAGCTGTCAGAACGATATACTCATGCGACAACTGCCTACTTACGAAAGAAAGCATTTCCGGATTATCTTCAACTACCAATACAGTATATCTGTTTTCATTATTTTCTTTAAGCTCCTCCCACTTCGCCTGGAGTTCGGCAGAAGGTTCCATATTACTGACATCCCCAGATTCCATCGTAATAGCATTATCTTGGGTGAGTGGTAGAGTAAGGCAAAATATATTTGCGTCTTCTCCCTCCACCATTCGTAAACTTCCCCGATGCAGTTCAGCCAAAGAACGGGAAAGCGCCAGTCCAATACCTGTGCCGGAAACCACCTTTCCATTTTCCTCCCCATTAAAACGGACAAATGGTTTGAATATTTCCTCCTTCATTGTATCCGGTACGATAGGCCCATCATTCACTGTCCGAATATGGAATATTCCATTCTCCACAGCCATATCCGTTTCCAAGAAAATCTGTACATAGCTCTCTGCATACTTCATGGCATTGCTCAACAGATTACTGAGTATCTTGGTAAAAGCTTCTTTATTGACATGCGCGTAGCAAGCCCGTTCAGGTATTTTCAAAGTGAGATCCAGTCCTTTCTGTTTGGCAAGAGAAGTAAATCTCAAATGTGTCTTCTGTACTACTTCCGTTATATTGCATCTAGTGAAATTCAAACTGAATCCTTGACTTTCAGTCTTGCGAAAATCCAATAACTGATTCGTCAGATTCAGTAAGCGTTCCGTATTCTGTTCCATGATATTCAGATCCTCACGAGTTTCCGCATCAACATCTTTTTTTAGAATGATATTTTCCAAGGGTCCTTTAATCAAAGTTAAAGGAGTACGTATCTCATGTGCCACATTCGTAAAGAAATCGAATTTTGCATTATAGATTTCACGTTCTTTCTCCTGCTCGAACTTTTCCATCTGCCTTTGTTGTTTTCTGTTATTCCGCTGCTTCAGATAGAGATAAAGATAGGCAAAGAAAATCAAGAACAGTAATGCATAAACGACATATGCCCAAACAGAAAGGTAGAAAGGCGGCAGAATACGGATATGTAAAGTCGTCTCTTCTTCATTCCATATTCCATCACTATTGCCTGCCTTTACCCGAAACGTATAATCTCCATAATGCAGGTTAGAATAAGTCACCAACGGACTCTCCCCTACAGTCAACCACTCACTATCAAAACCATCCAACTTATACATCAGTTTATTCATCTTCGGAGCCTGATACCCCAAAGCAGCAAGCCGGAAAGAAAAAGAATTTTGCTCCGCACAGAGTAACAACTTATCCGAGAAAGTAATATTTTCCTGTAACGGCGAATTCTCAGCACCAGCCCGCATCTCTTTATTGAAAAGGAGAAAATCGGTAATGACGGCAGAAGGAACATATTTATTTTCCGAGAATGTCTTTGGATTGAAGGCGACAAAACCGTCAATACTACCAAAATAGATAGTACCGTCCTTATCTTTAAAACTGGAACGATAGTTGAATTGGTCACTCGGCAACCCGTTCGCCGTCGTATATACTTTTACCGCTCCTGAAGTTAAATCAAAACGGGCTAAACCATTATTCGTCGTTAACCAGAATACCCCGTCTTCATCTTCTGCAATTTGGTAAACCACATCATTCGGCAATCCATTACCGGTATCATAGCGTGTAAAGTTTTCTGTTTCCGGATGAAACAGACAGATTCCTCTTCCCTGGGTAGTCAGCCAGACATTCCGGCGTGAATCTTCAAAAACACTCAGAACCTTATTGTTGGAAAGGCTCTTTTCATCTTTTTCATTGTGTACATAATTCTTCCATTCTTTCTTACTGACATCATAACGAAAAACCCCACAAACATATGTAGCCAACCACAAGTTTCCACTGGTATCTTCCTTAATGTCATACACAAATATTCCTACTAATTCCGGAATTATATCAAAACTGTCCGTTTGTCTGTTATAACGCATCAAGCCACATCCTGTCCCAATATAAATGTCCCCTGCAGCAGTCCTGCAAATAGCAAAAACATTATTGTCATTCAAGGAATGTGGGCCGCCGTCATATTGATATGACCTTACAATAGTTTCCGTACGGGTATCAATTACCTTCAGTCCTTTGGAAAAAGTTCCTACCCAAAGCTCATTCTCTACCGAACACAACCCATGCACATTTGTAAAACCAAGACTCGGAGTAAAGAACTTGAATTCCTTCGTCACCGGATCAAACCTATTCAATCCACCATCTTCTGTTCCAATCCATAACTTTCCCTGACTATCCTGGCAGAACTCACGTATCCGTTTCCCATGTAAGCCATCATTCACTCCCTTCGGATAATATCTTTCAAAACAAGTATATGAATGCGGATAGTAATTGATACCTCCAAAATAAGAGCCTATCCAAACGCCACCTTCGCAATCCTTACACAAAGAATAAACTGCATTATCCGACAGTGAATACGGATCATACATAGAACTTTTCAAATGCACATATTTATCTGTTCGAAGATTATAAATATAGATCCCAGACTCACATCCTATCCATAATTCATCGTCAGAAAAAGACATCAACTCACGGCACCATATCCGTTCCCCCGTCTCATCTGTCAACAGCAAATCGCGGACTTTTCCCGAACTAAGATTCATTTCCTTTATACCTCCACCGACAGAAGCTATGTAAAAGCAGTTATAAGCCCCCGGCAGTACCTTCATGAGCGGATCACCTTCAAAGACCTTCTTACCATCAGAAGAGACAAAAGGATGAATCGTCTTGAGTCCGTCTTTTGAATAGAACAATCCGTTTCCATAAATCCAAATCGTTTCACTGTTATCAAAAACAACACAATGTACATTCGAAGTCAAAAAAGGGAACTCCTTAAGTGTATGGTTCCTTAATGCCTTTGTCTGCAAATTATAATGGAATATACCCTGGCGTTCTACCGTAATCCATACATCTCCATTTTTGTCTCCAACAATCATGGCTGCAGCATTATCTATGGTAGTACCTTCATCACTTAACTGTTTGAAAGGCTCAAAAACATCTCTTTCCGGATAATATATATACAATCCCATATCCGTACCCACCCAAATATTGCCTTCCACATCTTCATATAGAGCAAGTATATAGTTGTTCCCAAGACTATGCTCATCTGTCCTATCATATTTGAATATCTTAAATGACGAACCGTCATAGCGGTTTAGACCGTCTTTGGTTCCAAACCACATAAAGCCGGCTTTATCTTGTAGAATATCGTATACTGTATTTTGAGATAGCCCGTCCCGGATAGTAAGACTATTAAGATAATAGTGCTCCCCGATTGTTTGTGCATAACAAGTGAAAAAACATATCAGGCATATAAAAGCTATCAGCATTTTCTTCAGATTCGTGTTCTTCATCGCTCTATTATTTAGACCTCAAATATAGGCCATTTTGCCAACGAACGATAAAAAATGCGTCCCAATGAATGAAAGATTCGTCCTATCCCCCTCTATCTCGCTAGATAAGGGGGATTTAGAGCTGCAATATTTCCTACTTCTTTTCTATCCGAATGCGCGCATCCACCGCTATCACCTGCTTTTCAGTCGCCAACAATGGATTGATATCCATCTCCTTGATTTCCGTTGCAAAGCGCAGCAAGGTGGAAAGCCGTACAATAATTTCGGCAAATTTATCTTCATTCACTCCCTTCTGCCCACGCGTACCTTTGATAATCTTATAGGCACGCAACGAGTGAATCATGGAGTAAGCCTCCTCGTAGGACAACGGTGCAAGACCGGAAGATATATCCTTCAGCACCTCCACAAAAATACCGCCCAGACCGCAGAGTACCACATGTCCGAACTTCTCTTCATATTTGGCACCGATAAACAATTCCGTACCCTTCAGCATCGGCTGCACCATGATAGCACTAGCTTCGGGAATCTGCATCATACGGTCGAATTCCAATGCCAAATGCTGTTCACTCTTGATATTGAGCACAACACCGCCCACATCCGACTTATGCACCGGCCCCACCACCTTTGCCACCACCGGGAACCCCGTGCGACGCGCAAAGGCAAGCACTTCTTCCTTGTTGTCCGAAACAAACTCCTCCACAATAGGAATACCTGCAGAGCGGAGCAATGCCTGCACATAGTGCGGGGCGATATAACCGTCCGCAGGAATGGAATCTATAATCCGGCGGATACGGGGAACATCCACTCCAAAGAGCTCGATTTCATTATTGGCAGGCCGCGGGGCATTCATTATCCGCGAAAGTGCCGTACCCAAAGTCACTTCATCGGCAAAGTTCACATGGCCTTTTGCCAGAAAAGCAGCAACCTCGGCTCCTGCCGTATTGATGGAAGGAAGAATCGGAAAAATCGGCTTCTTGCAATGCAGCATCTTCTCGTGCAGCACATCATACATTTCAAACATGGTCACCAGCCCCGGAGTGCCGAAAATAGCCATTACAGCATCAATATTGTCAAACTTCTCCTCACAATACTCCAGACAGAGGCGCAGATGTTCCGGCGTACCCGTAGCCAGAATATCAATGGGATTCCCCACAGCCGCACCGGGGAAAAGCTTACCCTTAAGTTCCTCCGCCACCGGTCCTTCCAGTTTCGGAACATTCAGTCCACCCTTACTCAATGCATCGGTCAGCATCACTCCCGGACCGCCGGCATGGGTAATGATGGCGAAGTTTTTCCCTTTCAGTTCCGGCAGTGTGAAGATACAACCTACGGTCGTCAGCTCCTCGCGCGAATAGCAACGCACAATACCCGCCTTACGGAACAAGGCCTCTACCGCCGAATCGCTACTGGCAATGGCCCCCGTATGCGAACTCGCCGCCCGGCTGCCGCTTTCGCTACTGCCCGCCTTGATGGCCGCAATCTTACAGCCCTTCTTGATGAGCGAGGATGCATGAAACAGCAGACGGTCGGGGTCACCGATACTCTCTATATAAAGAAGTTTTATTCTGGAATCTGCTTCCGGATTGAAGTGTTCGTCCATGTATTGCAACACATCCTCCACGCCGATTTGCTTGGCATTGCCCACAGACCATACAGAGTTGAATTGCAATCCCTTGGTTACGGCGCTCTCCAATATGAACACCGCTGTGGCACCGGAGCTGGAAATCAGGTCCACCCCTTGCGGATGCAGTTGCGGGATGGGCTGGCTGAATACACTGTGATGCCACGAGTTCATAAAACCGATACAGTTGGGGCCTATCAGAGAGGCTCCATACCGGTTCACCGTTTCCAGTATGCGATCTTCCAGCACAGCACCCTCATGGGTCTCCTCACCAAAACCGGCAGAAAGGATAATGAACGCCTTCACCTGCTTCTCCGCAGCAAGCATCTCCACCGCATCGGGACAAAGCGCGGCAGGTATGGCAAGGATGGCAAGGTCCGTATCGGGAATGTCCTTCACATCCGCAAAGGCAGCAACACCCTGCACTTCAGTCTCTTTCGGATTCACGGCACGAAGCTCACCGGTATATCCGCCGCTAAGCAGATTTTTCAGGATAGCCCCTCCGGGTTTGTGTACATTGTTGGATGCCCCCACTACCACAATACTGGCCGGGTGAAGTAATTGGCTTGTTATCATAGTCTGTTTTACATTAAGTTAATGATTCATGCACAAATATACATTTTCCATACATAAAAGCAATCGGTAAAAGAGAAAATAAGCTTAATCCCTTTGCAAAATATAAATAAGTTTACGGAAGTATATATATTTGTGCCATCAATAACAATACGCAGAAAACTACCCTATATGGAAAGCCGTGTCAAAGAGATAGATTATCTGAAATGCATCTTCATCACCTTGATGATTATCTTCCACCTTGTATATATAGGCGACAAGTATCCGTATGCGAAACAAATCGTCTATACGTTCCACATGTCCGCTTTCCTGATTATTTCGGGCTATCTGGCCAATAACCGGAAGGATGCCCGAAGCTTTCTCCGCAAGTTTCTATGGATTTTCATTCCGTATGCCTGCATGGAGGCGGCCTATACGGTGATGTCGCATTTCCTGCCCGTACGCGAAAGTGTAGATGCCATTACTCCTACCGTATTGCTCGACAAGATATTCCTCCATCCGATGGGGCCTTACTGGTATCTGCATACACTGATTCTGTGCAGCCTCATCTATTATATCACATTCCGCTATGTAAGGCTGTCGGTTGTCTCCCGGCTGGTTGTGACCGGTGTCTGCCTGTTTGCCCTTTCCCATTGGGGAGGATTGATGAACTTCTCCAATGCCCTCTATTTCCTTATCGGCATGACAGTGAGCCAAAGCGGGCTTCGTTTTACACAAGTCTTTCGCGCCACAACCTTCGCCATTGTTCCATTCGTAATACTATGCTGTTTTCCCGCCAATCTGGATAGGGGTACTCTGGCAGGAGTCGCCATCACCTGGCTTTCCATCAGCCTGCTGTTGGCAGCCTACGGCTATCTGCCGGCACAAGCCAAACGGCTTGCCTTCTTTATAGGGCGCAATACGCTGGTCATACTCCTTTTCTCACCCATTTTCACCATTCTGTCCAAGGCGTTTCTGCCCGTGTTCGCCTTCGACCCTACGGGGATGCTGTTCCTTGTCACTGCCACCGCCTTCACTCTTAGCGGCTGCATGGGTATGGCGTGGGCTATGGACAAGATGCACGTTTCCAGATTCTTCTTCGGGAAGAGGACTATATTGTGCTGAGACGGTTCACGTCTTCGCCCACAAAGGGAAGTTTCACCACAAACTCCTTTTCGTCCTTAAGAATCTCCACCAGCGTGCCGTATAGGGCATACTGCCGTTGCAGGTTCTTCAATCCCGCCCTATTACTGGCCACATAGTTGCGCAACTGAAGATTGTTGCGTACCGTAATCCCTTCGTTTCCTATGGATATATGGACTATCAGCGGCGACTTCTTTGTACTGATATTATGCTTCAAGGCATTCTCCACAAGCATCTGTATGCTGGCAGGAATGACGAGACAATGATGATTCCGCAAATCATCTTCTATCTCCACATGCAGCGCATCGCCAAAGCGGATATGCTCCAGGTATAAATACGACTCTACGAACGACAGTTCTTCCTGCACGGTCACCGTAGCTCTGCCATGCGTAGTGAGCAGATAACGGTACACCGTAGACAGCTTCTTGGCAAACCGGTTCGTCTTTTCGGTATCCTGATAAGCAAGGGAGGCAAGGACATTCAGACTATTGAATAAGAAATGGGGATTAATCTGGTTTTTCAGCACCTCGAACTGATACAGCGCCTTCTCCTTCTCGATGACAGCCATCTGCTTCTCCATCTCCGAACGTTGCAGGCTATAGAAGAATATCTCTATCTGCAGAACGATAATCCAGTTCCACGGCACTACCGGCAGGGAGTTTCTCAGGATATGCCAGAAATTTCCATGCCCGCCCATCAGCAGGAAGTTCAAGATGTACGTCAACAGAACAGCCAGTGCAGTGGTCAACACAATATCCACCAGAATCCTCACCGCATTGTTGCGCTGTTTCAGTCTTTTATATATCAAGTTGATAACCCCAAAGTCGATGAACCCCAGCCCTATGCACAAAGGAAGATTCAGAAAGAACTGCACCATGATATTCGCATACCACGGCTTACCGCTGATGACGTTATAAACGCACCCTATGACAAGCAACGAGACGGAAACCGTCAGTATAAAAAGGAATATGTATCTCTTATGCCTCATAACTTATAACTCATACCACTCCGTCCACCCATTTCAAGAAATCGGCCACGCGACTGCGGCTCACCAATACCTCGTGCGGGCACTCCGGCTCGAAGTAAAGCTTCAAGCGACTGCCGAAGTACCTGGAACTCTTCCGGATGGACCTAATGTTGGATATGCAGCTCCTTGAAACCCTAAAGAAAACATCCCTATCCAGCATTCCCTCCAACTGGTCCAGCGAGTAGCTGATGATATACCGTTTCCCGGAGAAGAGGTGCAGATAAGTCAGCTTGTCCTCACTATAAAAGAAAGCGACATCCGGAGTTTCTACGTAGCGGAAGGTATCGCCCACCTGCACCAGAAAACGGTTCTTCTTGTTGGCTGCCAAGTAGCCGAGTTCCAGTTACCGATATTCGGGAGCCGCAGAACGGAGGGCACTGTTGCGCTCGAACTTGCACAAGGCTGCTTCTAGGTCGCTTTCTTCAATGGGTTTCAGCAGATAGTCGATGCTGTTTACCTTGAAAGCCTTGATGGCATATTCGTCGTAGGCGGTGGTGAAGATAACGGGCAAATCGACGGGACACTGCTCGAATATCTCAAAGCTCAACCCGTCGGACAAGCGGATATCTACAATCATCAAGTCCAGGCTACCCTGACGCAAGAGCAGTACAGCCTGCTCCACGCTCTCTGCCCAGCCCGCCAACTGCCAGGAAGGGCGCAGCCGTTGCATCATACGCTTCAGCTCTTCGTAGGCGAAGCGCTCATCTTCTACTAATAAATACTTTACCATACAACATGTCTGTTATTGCGACAAAGATACTATTTTACCTCTTGTCTTTACTAAAATGGCATTTGTCATTTCAGCGTATACCTGAATCCCACCGTCAGGCGCAGAGTCGGTCTAAAGCAAGGCTCGTCCTCATCGTTCTTGAAGTTATTGAGAAAACCTTTCAAACTACGGTCCGACATACTTATCCCGCGTATCCAGTTACCGCCCACTCCCAGATAAACAGCCGTCTTCCTACTCAACTGGCACGAAGGACTGATGTATGACCTCAGCATGACGGTAGAATAGATTTTCGATTTCCCGTCGACTTCCATCACGGCAGACATGCCGTCCATATCGAGGGCGGTCAGTTCCAGCTTCAGCTTCTTGTTCAGCCAGGTGGCGACGGACACTTTCATGCCGCTGGACATATCCACTTTCAGCTCATACCTGCCGGCATTCCTCCAACTGAAGTACATCATGGGCAGTATCATCGGGATACCGTAAGAGTTCGTCAACCCCGCACCGATGCCCAAGTCGAGGTTCTTCCGCAGTTTATAGACAAAGATGATTGCTCCATTAGCCAGTAGGGTCTTCATGGAAACCCCGTCCAACGGGGCATAGACACCGCCGCCCACAGAGGCTATGATACTCCACTTGTCGGACAGGGGACGGATGTGGGAGATATTCAGACTGGCATTCAGCAGATTGTCCGGATTCAACTCCCGCGCCTGCCCCTTATTATGGAATACGCCATAGGCAGCATTGACGGTTGCCGACCACGCCACCAGCCTGCCCTTGTCGTCATGCCTGACGGAAAGCGGCAGGTTATACCTTCCCGATACCATCATCAGGCTGCCCGAACCATACTCGTTGCCGAGGTCATCCTTCAACGAACTTTCGGGCAGATAGTCGTAACTGATATAGCCTTGCCCCCGGCAGCAGAACGGCCACGCCGCAAGCCACAACACCAATAGAATCACAGAGTTTGTCTTCATGGGAATATGCAAATGTTTTCTGCAAATATAGTCCTGCGGCAAGTAAGCGGGAAGCATTTACGGACGGGGTGCGGAATGGGGAAGACGAAATGCGGAAACCGGAAGGCGGAATGATTCCATGTTTTACGTTACGCATTTCACGTTACGTAAAATACATAATATTTTCGGGATAAAACAAATATCAGGTGAAGCACCCATCAATCTCCAAACTAATTGTACCTTTGCGGAACTTTAAACAAAAAAATGATGAAAGAAGAAACTTTCAATTATTCCAAAGTTCCCCATAACTTCGGCTTATGCGCTACTGACACATGCCCTTATACTGACACCTGCCTGCGCCGGATTGCATATACGTATGCACCCTCAAACAACATCTTCCTATATGTACTGAATCCGAAAGCAATAGAGTCCACAGCGGGAAAATGCAAATATTATTGCTCGAATAAGAAAGTGCGCTATGCCAAAGGCTTTATCCATACGGCAGAAGCCATCTCTGTCGGCCAGTCCGGCACGTTCCGCTACCGGCTCATCGGCTTATGGGGTATCCGAAGATATTATCAGAAGCGGAAAGGGGAAACTTTGCTCTCACCAACCGAGCAGCAACAAGTCATTGCAATTGCCCGTAACTTAGGACTCCAACGGACGGAGTACTTCGACGCTTATGTAGAAGAGTACGACTTCACATGAC
>OJPP01000434.1_pt1 | contig 12523 bp, 13 predicted proteins | sample 1598521 | NCBI WGS metagenome assembly OJPP01 (sample SAMN03922490, study PRJEB24848) | human gut metagenome | isolation source: stool sample | host: Homo sapiens | place: Germany | collected 2011-05 | reverse complement strand
ATTTTATCAATGCCCCGGCGCTTGTAGCTGCGGTGGTCTACCAGGGCAGGCTGACCGGCGGCCTCCAATGCCCGGTTGGTATAGGCCGCCCATGCCGCCCGCCAAATCTCCACATTCCCTTTGTCGTTCCAGTCGGTGGTATCCTCCCGGTGGTTCTTCCAGCCGCCTTTCCCATCCGGGATGCGCTGGCCGTTTTCGTCCAAGTCGTATGCCTTGCGGCACTTCGCGCCCCATGCGCCATTTTCTTTCAGGGGCCGGACGGTCAGCATGATATGGACATGGGGGTTGCCGGTTCCCTTGTCGTGGATGGCAAAGTCAGCGCACATCCCCTTGTCCACAAAGTTGTCCTTCACATAGGCCCGGACAAGGGCAAGCTGCTGTTCCCTGGACAGTTCGCGGGGCAAAGCCGCTTCGATCTCGCGGGCAAGCTGGCTGTCCCTGGCTTTCTCGATCTGCTCCACACTGTTCCAGAGGGTAGAGCGGTCTGCAAACTCCGACGGGGCGTGGGCGGGCAGCATGATTTCCGCATGGACAACGCCGCCCTTCCGGGTGTAATCGTGGGTCAGGCCGTCCCATTCATTTGTCAGCTTGGTTCCACTGCGGTAGGCGGCTGCGGCAACGGCAGACCGGCCCTCGCTGCGCTTGATGATACTGACAGTAGCATGACAAAAATCCATAGGCAGCGCCTCCTTTCAGGTGGGATAGTTCAGGCTCCGTGAAGCCGGACAGACGCGAAGCGGGTGTCTGGCTGCGCGGGGCGCACAAGGGGTTTGGGGAGTGTAGCTCCCCATCGCGGACGAAGTACGCAACAGCCCCCGGCAGGGCGCACAGCACCGGCAACGGTGCATAAGTGCGCCATTCCAGAGAATGGACTTATGGCTTGTCCCCGGATTTTGGCAGTTTCGCGGCCAGTTCTGCTGCCCCCGGAAGATGGGAAAGGGCAATCAGGAACGCCTTGACCTCTATGCCGGATAAGTCGGGGGCCAGAGGGTAAACGCCCTCCAAAATGGCCCCTCGCTCAATCAGGCGGCGGGTGCGGGCCTTACGTTCCTCGTTGCGCTGCCTGTTCTCCAAAATCTTCTGGCGGTTCTCAAGTTGCCGGATTTCTTTCAGGACTTCTTCGCACTCGTCCTTTTTCGGTTTCGTTTGGGTGGTGATGTCTTTGTGCATATCGCATCCTCCTTGGGCTGGCTCATCCAGCCGTGTTTGATAAAATATTTCCGCAGTTTCAAAATGGCGTCCCGGACGGTATTGGTAACAAGGTTCACACTGGCGATCCCCTCGTCCTCCGCAATCTCCCGGTACTTTTTGCCCTCCACAAAACGGGCGTGCAGGCGGCGAGCCTGCGTGGGCGTCAGGGTGGAAAGGGCCTCCCGAAGCCGCTGCAACATCAATTCATGGGCTTCTTCCTGTTCCCGGCGCGTTTCTTCTTCCAGCAGAGTGTCCTCGGCAGAAAGGGCATGATAGAGCAGGTGATATTCCAGGCCGGGGGAATAGTCCATCGAGTAAGTATGGCTCCATAGCCGCTGCTCGGAGTTGTGGTCGGTGCGCCATTCCTCCACAATGGCATCGGCAATTTCATCCGGCAGTTCCATGAAGGTGTCCGTTTCGTAGAGGGGGTAATAATACTTTTTCAGGTTGATGGTTTTCATAGGCTGCTTGTCCATTTTCGGCTTGCAAAGTACCGGCGCAGCCGTTCGAGCGCACCCTGTATGGACTTGCTTACCCGCGATGGATGAACGCCCTCCATTGCGGCAATCTCCCGGATTTTCATGCCCAGCATATACCGGGCGTGCAGGCGGCGGGCCTGGATGGGCGTCAGGTGAGAGATGGCTTCATACAGCCGCCGGATTTGTTCCGCGTACTCGGCCTGTTCTTCCTTTTCCATCAGAGCATCTTCCGGCGAGGGTTGCGCCCAGCCGATGGCGGCTTTCTCAATCCCGTCATCGCAGTCAAGGGAGTAAAACGCCTTGTAGCGGTACATCTTGCGATCTCTGGCGGCCTCGGCCCGCTTATCCAGCAGGAACGCTTCGACAATCTCATCGGACACTTCCACAAAGGTGTCCTCGGTGCAGAACGGGTAATACTGTTTCAGGTTGATGATCTGCATAGGCACGCCTCACTCGGTTGGGTGCGCGTTATAGTAGCGGCGCATATTCCGCAGGCCCCGCCGGATGGCAATGCTGACCTTGCTGCTGTGTACGTCCTCCCTCCGGGAGATTTCCGGCTGGTTGATACCGGCGATGTAGTAGGCCACAATGCGGCGGCCCTGTGTGGGGGTGGCATGGGAAAGCGCCTCCGGCAAGGCGGCCAGCAAGCGCAGGCGGGCGGCCTGTTCCTCCCGCTCCATCACGATTTCCTCCGGCGATCTGCCATGCTCCAGCGCGTAGTTCTCCGTCCAGCTATATGCGTCCAGAGAGTAGTAGGCGCGGTGGTAGAGCTTCCGGCGCTCATAGTTCTTCATCTCGCGCCGGGCCTGCTCCATGACCTCCCAAACCTCATCGCTGACCTCCACAAACTCGTCGTGCCGGTAGTGGGGATATACCCACCGCAGATTGATTGTTTTCATAGGCTACCTCCTGAAAATGGGAGAGGCGGGCAGCTTGTCCGCTGTCCGCCTCCCGCTGGGATAAGGGAAACAATCCCTTTCACTGGGTAGCCCGAAAAGGGGTCATTCGTATGGGTGGTTTCTCAAATTTTTTTGAAAAATTTTTCTGACCGCTTCAATGGAGCCTTGCACCGAACTCTTGGAGCAGCCGCATAGGGCAGCAATCTCCGAAAAACTCAGCCCGTCCAGGGCATAGAGCAGGAACCGGCGGCGCTGGGCCTCGGTGCAGGTGTCCAGGACGGCCATCAGCTCACCCAGCGTTTCCATGCGGCAAAGGTATTCCTCCGGCGTTTCGCCGTAGATACCCACGCCCTCGGTGGCAACTATGTATTCGTCAAACTCCCGGCCATCCCAATGCCGCCGCTGCTCATGGGACAGGTTTTCAGCTTTGTGGTCGGCCCGGTCAAGAAATTCATAGACTTCCAGCGTGACCTCCACGGCCACAGCTTGTCCGTTGTAATTGATGGTGACTTCCATCTGCCTTTCCTCCGTTCAGATTTTTGCGGGAAAACCTGAACGGGGCGGCGGGGATCGGCACCGGGGCTGACATAGAAAAACGCCCGGACAGCATGAAGCTATTCGGACGCAAAAAATACAATATTCACTTACAGAATGACAATTTTCGCACCGCCGGTTAGACGGGGCCTGTTCGGTGGCCGGGATTTTTTTGACGATAGCGCAAACATCGTCTGAATTTGTCGGCGGTCAGCGTGTTTCATGGGCGGCTCCCTCCTAAAGCCGCCGTGTCAGCGTGTAGTCGTCACTCCTTTGTCGAGGGCATAAGAAACGGCGGCCTTGAACTGTACTTCAAAACCGCCGCAGTACCCTGAAAATCCATTTTGGGCGCACAAAGCTACCTGCCCTGCAACGGTTTTTTTCTTTCCCCGTCTGGCGGGGCAGGATAGCTTGGCATATTCAGTTTAGTCTTGCTCCTGTGCGGCTGCCTCTTTCAGCCGCGAAAAGCTCTCGTCACTGATGATGTGTTCAATCCGGCAGGCGTCGGCCTCCGCTGTTTTGGGGTCAACGCCTGCGGCGATGAGCTGCTCTGTAAAGAAGCAGTGCCGCTCGTAGATTTTTTCGGCAACCTCCCGGCCAACATCGGTCAGATGGAGAAAGTGATCTTCGTCCATCGTAAGAAAGCCGCCGTCTTTGAGTATATTTACCGCATGGCAAACGCTGGGCTTTGACACCTCCATGTGCCGGGCTACATCTACTGAGCGCACCATGCCCATCTTCTTATGGAGAACAAGTATGGCCTCCAAATAGTCCTCCCCGGATGGGGTTATCACTGGTTTCATAAATTCTTTGCGCTCCTGCTCCTGTTTTCTCTGCAATGCCTCCATCGCTTCACGGACTACTAAAGAAAAAATCTTAGTGCGCCTCCTTCCTTGACTCGGTTGTTCAAATCACCGAAAAGAAGTCATGCAACCGCTGGCGATTCTCATCCGTCCAACCGCCGCTCCACTTGATTTTTCCATGCTCTATGAACATGAAATAATTGCAGCACTGGGCAATCAATTCAGGGTCATGTGTAATAATAAAAAGTGTTTTACCCATCTTACTCAGAGCTATCAGATTCGTTGCAACTTCTATCATGTGGTGATAATCAAGACCGCTTGTCGGTTCATCAAACACCAGCACTTCTTTATCCGATGCAATCGCACTGCCAATGGCTACACGCTGTTTCTGACCGCCCGAAAGGGACATGGGATGCAGATTGCTGAATTGAAGCAGGTTCAGATTCTCTAAAATTTCCTTGGCCTGCTGTTTCTCAGCATCTTCGTTTTCCCCTGGCAAACTAAGCAAAATTTCGTCCTCAACGCTTTCCGTAAATAACTGGTGATTGACGTCTTGCATGACCATATAACATTTGTGGATACGCTGCTTGGCATTGAGGCTCTCGTTTCCAATTTGCAAGACACCGTCTGCTGATTTTTCCAACCCACATAAGCATTTGGCAAGGGTTGTTTTCCCGGCCCCGTTGTCACCAAGAACTCCTACAATCCCGCCCCGTGGGACGGAGAGGTTTGGAATGTTCACGGCTTCGGTTCGACCATAAGAAAAATGAAAATCAGTTAACTGGATCGTTTCGCTGCTAACCGGCGTCTGCGACATCTCCGACGCAAATGATGGGTGTAAGGAGCGCAGCCCCATTTTCTGAAGCTGGGCTTCTGGCAGATTTGCAAAATCTGTAACAGGTATATCTTTAGCAATCTGTCCATCTTTCAAATAGATAACACGATCCGCCACACCCATGAGATAATACAGACGATGTTCGGCCACGATAATCGTTTTTCCCATCGCCTTCCATTTGGCAACAACTTCTCTCAAATCGGCAATCGTAGCCACATCAAGGTTTGACGATGGTTCGTCCAGCACAAAGATTTCCGGTTCCATCGCAGAAACAGACGCACAGGCAATTTTTTGCTTCTCTCCGCCGGATAATGCAAATAGGCTACGATCCAATAACTTTTGAATTTTTAGTTCCCCAGTCACCTGACCAATCCGCTGATAGATTTCTTCTTTCGGCAATCCAATATTTTCACAGCCAAACGCAATTTCACCTGTTGTGTCCACGGTAAAAAACTGTGAACGTGGGTTTTGAAATACGGAACCAACTACTTTTGAGAGTTCGTATAAAGGCGTCTTAGCTGTACTTTTCCCATTTACAAGAACTTCTCCCGAAAGCTGACCATCGTAATATTCCGGTGCAAGACCGTTAATCAACCTAGTGAGAGTCGTTTTGCCGCATCCAGACTCTCCGCATAACAATACCACTTGCCCGTCTGGAATTTTGAAATTCAGGTTATAGACACCACTTTCCCTCTCTGTACTTTGATAGGTAAAGGTGACATTTTGAAATTCGATCAAGAAAGAACACCTCCCCACAAAAGCGCCCATACAAGCAGACCTGCTGACAACAAGGCAATAATCGCATCGCAAAAAGTAAATCCAATATTAGCAATCGTCGTTCTGTGTTTTAGTCCTCCAAGTCCCCTTGTCAGAGCTGCGGCCGACAATTCATCTCCGATTTTTACAACAGACATCATCAAGGGAATAATCCGATATTCAATGATAGCAGTAGGCGCTTGCCAGAATTTCTTTGTACCAAATTGGATACCGCGCATACGCATAGCATCAGTAATGGCGGCTGACTCTTCTCCGAGTGTGGGAATGAACCGAAACACAACGGATATAGGAATGACAAATGCCTCCGGCACACGCCATTTCTCCATCGCTGCGACAAATTCATCGGTCTTTGTTGATTCGATAATGTAATATCCCAACATGAAGATGGGAAACAGTCGGATCACCATTGCAATAAGCAGAACGGAAATCATGTTCAAAATATCCGGCAGTACATACATCCCTTGCGTGAGCTTTGCTACCAATGCCAGGGCGAACAGCCCTCCATAAATGAGGGCCGTCCGCACCTGACGGTTGATAAGCAGTAAAGTCAACGGGATTATCGCCACAGCAGCATCCATCGCAAGGTTCTCATATACAAAGAACATCAGCGTTGTTACAAATGCCATGAACAGGATTTTAGTGCGAGGGTCAAGATAAAACCCTTTTCGTTTTGGTGGTTGATAAGCCGCATACTTTTCCATTACACGATGCCCGCTCTCTCGAAGTGTTTTTTCAACATTTTATGTCCCAGCAGGGAGCCCAGCAGCGCACCCACAAAGATAATTGCGATAGCGGCAATTCCCATCCAGGACGGCATGTAACGAGCCAGTTCGCTAGCATACTGTGCGCCCATCGACTGCTCGATACCGGCCATATATGTATCCGCCATCACCCACATGGGGGCCTGACAACCGATCATGCCGCAGGAAAACAGCCAGTAACCGATTACATCAATCTTGAAACTCTTATATTTTCCAGCCCGAAGAACCAGGTCAGAAATAATACCGAAAACCACATATCCAACGATAGCAGTCCAGGTATATCCCATCAGGAACCAGAACACGCCGCAGATAACGGACATAATCGTAACCATGCCGAATTTATCTGTTTTTGTCAGAAACAGCATGAACGGGATGCCGGAAATCAACGGGATCAGGATGTAAAGGAACGGATAAAGTACAGGGATTGCATTGAGCATCCCGACCACGAAGAAAATGACAATGTAGATGGCGGTGTAAATACCGACATTGATGAGGTCTTTTGCTTTCAATTTTTTCGATTCCATTTTGAAATCCTCCTTTTATTTTTTACCTGAACCGCAATAGCGGAACAAACCTTAATTACCGGCGCCAAGTTTCCAGCCGATAGCCTGTTTTCTGCCACTGACAAAATCAGCGTAGATACCTTTTTGTTTAATCAAATCATCATGCCTGCCTTGCTGCACGATATGACCACCATTCACTACAAGAATTTGGTCGGCATTCCGTACCGTTTTAAGGCGGTGAGCAATCATAATAATGGTCTTATTTTTTGTCAGTTCTTCGATTGCCGCCTGCAGGCGATCTTCATTTTCGGGATCGACATTTGCAGTGGCTTCATCAAAAATGACAATGGGGGCATCTTTCAACATGGCACGAGCGATAGAGAGCCGTTGCTTTTCACCGCCAGAGAGCGATGCACCGCCCTCTCCGATTAGAGTGTTATATCCATCAGGCAAATCAGAAATAAAATCGTCACAGCACGCTTTTCTGGCTGCTTCAACCACTTCTTCATGGGTGGCGTCCGGCTTGCCGAATTTGATATTGTTCTCAATCGTATCAGCGAAAAGATATACATTTTGAAAAACCATACTGATATTGGACATCAGTTCAGAAAGCGTATAGGATTTCACATCCTGCCCGCCAATCAGTACCTGCCCGCTGTTGACATCCCAAAACCGAGCAATCAAATTGCAGATCGTTGTTTTCCCTGAACCGGACGGGCCGACGATCGCAGTCATGGTGCGATCCGGTATTTTGAAATTCACACTCTCCAAAATCGTCCGTTTCTCGTAAGCAAAGTGGACATTCTGAAATTCGATGTCATGAGAAACGGGGGATTTGTCAATTTGCCCCTCAGCCATAACGGGAACTTCGTCCAGTTCATTAGCTCTGTCAATGGAAACCTCCGCCAGACGAAGTGTAGCCATACCGCTTCCGGCACTTTTCAGTTCTCCGAAAATCATAAAAGAGGCAACAATCATCATCAGGCAGTAAGCCAGCGGCATTGTTCCCTGAAGGTAAAAGTAAGTAGATAAAAGCATGATTGCGACACTGAACAGATCGAGGACAAGCTGCTGAAGCCAAAGGTACGGTGACATAGATTTTTCCATGCTGGCGTTTTCAGTGCAGCTATTATCAATCGCCTGCTCCATACGCTTATTTTTATCTCTGTTCAAATTGAACGCTTTTACAACACTCATGCCCTGAATCGTTTCCAGAGCAGCAGACACTAATTTTTCCTGTGCGGCCTGACGCAACGGGGCATTGCGGCGTGTCCGTTTTTCCATCAGGGAAGTTACCCATAGGAACAGAATCATTGCAGCAACTACCAGCAAACCGATTCGCCAATCAAACAGCAGGATAACAACTGCGAATACGACAGCATTGATGAATCCTCCAAGAGTTGTAACCAGTACCACAGGAGCTGTCGTTTCGACATCGCTTAGTATGGTTGTGGCAACAGCAGTAATATTGCCGAGACTGTTTTGATTAAAATAGCCCATCGGAACGATTTTCAGCTTGTCGCCAATCTGAATACGCTTACCGGCAGCCATAAAGTAGCCCGCATGGACACGCTGCAATTGGGAATAGTATTGCGTAATGATTTTTCCGATAATACTGACCAGCATGAAACCGACAGCCCAAAATGCAGTGATTTTTCCGGCATTGCCAGCCACAAGTGCTGCCAGGACAACGAATATCGCATAGAGCTGAAGCGCATGGAAAATCGCATTCAAAAGGCCAAGTCCGATTGATTTTTTGATATTATTCTGTTCCTTGCCCGCAAACAGCCAAATCTTTTTGAAAACGCTTATCATACTTTCTCACCATCCTTTGCTCCAATGTGGGCCTGCCACATTTCTCTATAAAGCTCCGATGTTTTAAGCAGTTCATCGTGGGTGCCTATGCCGGAGATAGAGCCATCCTTCATAACCACAATCTGATCTGAGTCCGTAATGGTTGAAAGGCGGTGGGCAATAATAATCAGCGTTTTTCCGGCAACCAGCTTGCTCACAGCCTGTTGAACAACGGCTTCATTCTCGGGATCAATGTAGGCAGTCGCTTCGTCGAGAATAATAATCGGCGCATTTTTCAGCATAGCGCGGGCGATGGCAATACGCTGGCGTTCTCCGCCGGAAAGGTGTCCACCAGCACCGCCAACATTCGTATCATAGCCATTTTCAAGCCTGCGGATAAACGCATCACATCCTGCTGCTTTTGCGACTTCTTCAACCTCGGCATCCGATGCAGAAAGCCGACCCATGCGGATATTTTCCCGGATGGTATCATCAAACAAGTAGTTGTCCTGCGACACATAAGCAATCTGATCGGCAAGCTGCTTTTGTGGGATTGTACGCAGGTCTTTTCCGCCAAGGGTAATAGAACCTGCCCCCACATCCCAAAAGCCGGCAATCAGCTTCGTGATGGTAGACTTGCCTGAACCAGACGGTCCCACAAGAGCAGTGACGGTTCCTGGTTTGATGGTGAGGTCAATATGCTGAATTGCATTATCACCGTCATTGTTGTACGAGAAAGAAACATCGTTCAACCGAATTTCTTGACTATCTAAAGAAACCGGCTGCGTAGGCCGCACCAATTCAGGACCGTCCAGCAGAGCAGCAATCTCATTTACAACAGTCCCTACCATACCGAGGCTATCCGCAAAGTTTGATGCCGCAATCAATGGTCCGACAATACCAAGGGAGAGAATGATGATGGTAATCAAATTTGCGGATGTAATACTTCCGGCTGCATAGAACAAAACGCCTGCCGGAAGCACTGTAATCAGAACAGCAGGGCAGATTGCATTGTAAGACGCCATTGCCCATTGACAACTTTTCATCCATTTGTAGAAATAGTCTGCGTTTTCATGGACAGCATCTGAATATTTCCCATAAGAAGCGGCACTTTGATTAAATGCCTTGATGACTTCAATGCCATTCACATACTCGACAACGGCGTTATTCATCCGTTGATTGATCTTCACAGATCCCTCATACTGTTGCGGATAGGTTTTCAAAATCGTTGCCATAAAGACCATACCTACCGGGATTGTGATAAGGGAGATCAACGCCATACGCCAGTCCAGTACGAACAGATAAACAACAATGAAAACCGGCACCAAAACATTGGCCGACATTTCCGGCAACAGATGGGCAAGAGGGGTTTCCAGTCCCTCTACACGGTCTACCAGCGTATCTTTTAACTGACCGGATGGCGTATTGAGGAGTGTTCCCATCGGCATACGGGAAAATTTATCTACGATTTGTTTCCGTATATCCCGAAGCGCAAGGAAAGTGGCTGTATGGGAAACACTCGTCGAAAGAATAGCAAAAGTGGATTTTGCCAGATAACCAACGGCGGCGACGGTTCCCCAAAAAATGTAGAACGAGAAACTCCGTTCTGTGCCGATCAGCCCAATCAACATTTGAGCGGCGGCATAATACGGGACAAGACCCGATGCAACGCCCAGTACGGAAAGGCAAATGGAAAGGGCATATCTGCCTTTGTACGGGCCAGCAAAGCGCAGCAAACTTGAAGCTGTGCTTTGCTCATTTTTGTTTTCCATGTGACTACCTCCTTAAATTAAAGTTAGGTTTTGCTAACCATATATTAAAAAAAATATAGCAGCCAATTACTGATAACAAAGTGTGCTAACAATATTTGCACACTAAGTTATCTTTCGCGCCGAAAAAAAGGCCTTTGGAATATCAAAGGCCATGCGCTTCACGCCAGCCAGCCGTGAAAAACTTTGCAAGGGTGTTCGTACATTGCAACGCTTCTTCTTCGGTATAGTCATGTAATACCGTTTCAAAGATGCAGGAGTAATACGAATGATACAACATGTGCATCTCTTTGACTGTCAATTTGTGAAAAGGAATATTCTTTTGTTCTAATACAGCGTTAAGTTTTATTGAGTCCTCAACTTCTCGCTCTACCATCCAATCAGTGAAGTCAACATACTTTGTCCCATCAGAGCAGCGGAGCAGAAGTTTGAAAGCATCAAAATTCTTAAAGATATATCGGATAAACTCTGCCATTGTATCAATCGACACAGACCAAATTTGATTGATATTCTCCACAGATACGAAGTCAAAACATTTATCACCTGCTGCGTCATATATCTCCTGCAATCCTTTGATGGCTGGATCGACTAATGCAGCGAATAACGCTTCTTTATCTTCAAAATGCCGATAAAAGGCTCCAGTGGTAATCCCTGCTCCCTTGCAAAGCTCGCGCAGGTTGGTACGCTCATAGCCATTTTGCAGAAAAAGTGACCGTCCACTCTCCATGATTTTCTCGTGTGTAATTTCGTATGTACCGACTGCCATGCTCGAGCCTCCTTCCCTCATTCGATAACTATGCGTGCTAACTTAGTTATCATTATATACCGGCGAGAGAATTTGTCAAGTACCAAATCTGGATGCACAGAAAAATAAGAGCCGGATTTGTTGTTCTTTGCAACATTCCGGCCCCTGATAGAAATCCTTTTATGCGTATATTATTTCTGTGTTAATAATTTCCTCCACCTGCGCTTTCAGCGTGTTCATCAGCCCCGCCCAGCGCATGGGGTCACGGGCTTTCAGTTCCTCGGTCACGCCTGCCGCCTCCATCATGCGGGGCAGCATGGCGTCCATACGCTCCCGCACCGCCCGGTCAATCTCCAACAGGTGCGGGTACAGCTTTTCACTCAAAATCAGGCTGCTATAAAGGCCGGGCCGGTGTTCCTTCAGGTAGCGTTGCCGCATCCGGCCATACTTGCCGATGGGGGCCTCTGGCTGCTCGGACAGCTTCAGGTCGGGGATGTAGTAATCTCCGCAACGGGTATAGGTCAGTTTTTTCATGGTGCTTCTCCTTTTCGTGGTGGTTTATCAGAGGACAGTGCTGGCCGGTAAAGCAGCCCTGCGCGGTTCCTGATGGGGTAACTGGCTGACAGTAGTATAAACGCCCTTTGCCATATCCTCGGCCCGGATAGCGGCCTTTGCCGCCTCCATCTGCGCCTTGCGTTTGGCGTTGTAGCGTTCTTCCCATTCCTTCTGCTTGCCGTTTGCCTTGCGCCGCAGATAATTCCTGTGAAGCCTGTCCTTGCGTTCCTCCTTCTTCCGCAATTCCTCCTGTTCCTCCGGCGTGAGGGGAACCGGCTGCATGGCAGGCGGGATATACCGGCCCACAAAGTTGAAGTAAATCTCAACTTCCTGTGTGGTGTCCTGGCTGCCTTTGCGAGCGCGTTCATGGACAAGAATTTTCTCGACAAACTCGTTGAGCATGGTGTTCGTCAGGGTATCGAAGTTCTCATACTTGTCAATCAAGGCAATAAACTTCTCCGCAGATTTCCGGCTCTGTTCGTAGCCGGTCACGGCCTTTTCCAGTTCAGCGATTTCCGCATTGAGAGCGTCCTGTTCTTTGGCATACTGTGCGTCCAGAGCCTCATACCGGGCGTCCGGCAGCTTGCCCAGGGCGTTGTCCTCGTAGATTTTGCAAATCAGTTTTTCCAGTTCCCCAGCCCGCTTTTGAGCGGCGGCCAGCCGTTTCCGCTTCTTGGAGATGTCGGCGGTCTGCTGGGCGGCCTGTGTTTCCTGAACAGTGCGGATAAACTCGGCCCGATCATTCCTGGAATACTCCGCGATGGCCCGGAGCATATCGGCAATCAGGGTCAGGACGGCTTCGGCCTTGATGCGGTGCTGTGTAGGGCAAAGGGAGCCGATAGGGTACTTCCCATACTGGCCGCAAGTGTACTGCGGGA
>OJPP01000428.1_pt1 | contig 12644 bp, 8 predicted proteins | sample 1598521 | NCBI WGS metagenome assembly OJPP01 (sample SAMN03922490, study PRJEB24848) | human gut metagenome | isolation source: stool sample | host: Homo sapiens | place: Germany | collected 2011-05 | reverse complement strand
AACCGGAACAATGTTAGCCGGTGTCGGTTGTAAAGACTACGACGACGACATCGACAAACTCAACAACCGCCTCGACGAGTTGACCACTGGTAAAATCGCGACTTTGGAGTCGCAGCTCAGTTCGTTGCAGACATCTGTCGATAACCTGAAGAGTGCCGACGAAGCTCTCGGTAAACGGATCGACGAACTAAAGAGTGATGCAGATGCCAATGCCAAGGACATCGAGGCTTTGGAGAAGGCACAGGAACAACTCCAGAAGGACATCGAAGCTATCGAAAAAGACCTTTCGGACAATTATGTTACGAAAAGCTATCTGAACACGACGCTTTCTTCGTATGCGACTACCAAATACGTGGGTGACGCCGTAGCGGCCGTAACGCAGAACCTTGGCAAATTTACGACGGAGAAGGCTATTCAGGATGCCATCAATGCAGCAAAAGACGCAGCTATAAAGGCTGCCGGCGACGCCTGCAAGGATGCATTCCAGACTTCGTTCGATGCTGCCGTCGCTTCGGCCAACCTCGTGAACGAGACCAAGCTGACCAAGGCGATCGACGATTACGATGTAAAAATCAAGCAATATCTTGAAGATGCCGTAACGAAAGAGGACGGTTTCATCAACAAGGCTATTGCTCAGGCTGTAAGTGACGCTGTCGCAGACCTGCAAGCCATGATTTCAGGCCGTCTGACCAGCGTGCTGCTGATTCCCGACCTTTATGTCGGCGGCATCGAGACCATCGAGTTGAAATCGTTGTCGTATGAAGCTTGGAAAGTCACCTCGACCGCATCGGCCGAGACCGTGGCACAAGGTTCGACGACTTCTACGACCGCAGCTTCGGCTACTTCGGTACGCTACAACGTAAGCCCCTCGGTCGTTACGAAAGAGGATGTCAAAGAGCCGAGCTTCGTATTCGAAAAGGCTGAGGTTCGCACGCGTGCCGCTGTCAGCGAACAACTGCTGAGCGTCGCTTCATGGGATATCGCTGGCGGCGTGCTGACCGTAGACGTGAAGAAGACTGCAGGCACCGCTCTTACGCTGGATGCTAACCATGTTTACACGGCTGCTCTGAAAGTACCCCTCGCAGACAAATACCTCGGCGAAGGCGAAGTAGGCACTGCTGTATATTCGGATTATGTCGCGCTGACCGAAACGGCCATCGAACCGAAAATCGCAGCTCTGATCGACCTGAACTCTGGTAAAGCGACAGATGGCAAGTTCGAGTGCGACGAAACTGCAACCCACTATCATTTCTCGGCTAAATACGAGGATGCACAGGCTGCCGATCCTTCGTTCACCGAAGCATACAACAAACCGATCGACCTGCTGTCGATGGTTACCGGCTGCTATATCGATAACGACGAAGCCAAGGAAATCACCAAAGAGACACTGAAAGCCGCCGGCCTTGAGTTCCGTTTCGCACTGCCGACCAAGCCTTATACGGTAGGTGACAACGATACCGACCAGCAGAAATTCGCCAGCGTAGCCAATACGGACGGCGCATGGACGCTGACCTCGAAACTGCCCGACGGAACGACCAACAACCAAGCAGCCATCGACAAGACGCCGATCGTTCGCGTCGAGCTGGTTGACGTAAACAACAAGAACGCCGTCGTCGATGTCCGTTATTTCAAGGTGCAGTGGCTGAGGGAGAAGATCGCTCCGGTTGATCTGGAGATTCTCAAGACGTTCAACTACACGCTGACTTGCAACGCTTTCACCGGTTCGTTCACTTGGGAAGAGATGGTTACCAAGGTGCTCGGCAAGCTCGGTGAGAATGGTCTGTCGCAGGCTGAGTTCATCGCAACCTATGCCGCACCCGAAATTACCGCAACCGACCATACCGTGGGTACAGTGGCTCAGGCTGCTGCCGATGGTGTCGAGCTGGTTTACAATTTCGATGCCGCCGCTGCCGAGTCTGCTGCCGCCTTCACATGGACGCTGTCGCCTGAGCAGATCGGCAATGTGATCGCAGACCTGATCGCCGGCAAGGAAGTGAAGAAGGTTGTCAATGTGACGATTCCCGCACAGAACGCATATCAGGGCAAACTCACTTTCTCGTTCGTTGTGAACATTAAGAAGCCGACCCTGCCTTCGATCTACGGTTACGACTCCTCGTTCTGGCACTCGGATTACACGCTGGCATATGTTTATCCCATCCAGTACAATACGCCCGGTGCATATGCGACCTGCGCATACCGTTATGAACTCGACCGTCTGTTCTCCGACAGCAAACCTGTCAAAGATATGCTTCCCTGCGGCAAATGGGATATCCAGTTCGCCAAGAAACAGCCTGCTACGGGTTACGCTCCCGCACTGACTGGCAACACCGAACCTGCCGGCGAAACCGACAAGACGGGTTACACGCTGAAAAAGGGCGCTTTGGATGCCGTTCAGCTCAACTACAACGGTATGGGTGACAACTGGTACGCTCCGGAAACCACGAACACGGGCGCCGTAAACGCTGCTGCCGCTGCTGACATCACCGTACAGGTACTCAACAACGAAGCCGGCATCGGTATCCTGAAACAGCAGGCTACGCTCAAGGTTTGGGCTGCAATCAATCCCTACAACCACATTGAACTGACCGACTTCAATGTCTACTTCGTCGAACCTCTTAAGATCAACACCGAGCTGACCAATGCATACTTCGTAGACCAGATTATCAGCGGGTCCGAGGTTGACTGTTCGAAAGCCTTCACGATGACCGACTTCAAGGACTACATCGTGGCTGAGGTGACGACCGGTACGGGCGAGAAGGAGAAATATGCTGCCGAACTCTATGCCTACTATGCAGTGAATGCTCCCGCATGGGACCTTGCAAATGCCAAGACCAACCTGAAGAAGGATGCCAACGGCAACTACGTAGTGGATGAAGCGATCACCGCAGAGACTGCCAAGATCAAGGCTGCAGACCGTTTCGGTGTGAACTGCATCACTAAGAATGGCTCGAAGCTCGTCTTCAAGAATATCAACGGCGTGAAGGTCGAGAAGACCGTCAAGCTCTTCATTCCGGTTACCGTCAGCCACAAGTGGGGTACGATGACCGCCAACGTGACGATCGAGCTGCACCCCGAAGAGCCTGCTAACTAATCCCCCTTTCCCGCTATTCCGGCGCCGTCCTTCGGGGCGGTGCCGGGAACGCGGGAAATCAAATCCCCAAAGCAGGAACAGCACATCCCAAAGTTTTTTTGGTTAACAACAACTCCCATTTCAAGTAACATTCCTGCTTGCGGCAGACCGAAGAGGCGCGGTCTGCCGCTTTTTTTATCCGGAATCTCCGCAATATTCTTCCGTCTCTCCGGCACACTGCGGCCGCCGGCACGGACTCCGCCGCCGGCCGGGCCGTCTGTCCGGCCAATCGCCGTTTCGAAATCCGCCCCGCAATACGTCTGGGAGGTCCGCAGACGGCGGTTATCCGGCTGTCGGCCCCCGTCCGACAACGGCTTCGCGCCCGACGGCATCCGGCGGCGTGCATCTCAAAAATTTGATTTTGAACCGATGTTGTATTATCTTTGCATGCGGACGCATAATAAATTCGGGAACCATGAAAAGATACATAGCAACACTCTTGCTCCTTGCCGCCTGCGCTTCGGTGCAGGCCCGCGAGGTATTTCCGCTCAACGAAGGATGGCGTTTCTTCTTCAAGTCGGAGAACAGCAGCGACAACGCCCGGCACGTAACCCTGCCCCACACATGGAATACCGACACGGGAGCCTGCGGTTATTTCCTCGAAACGACAGCCAATTATCAGAACGACATGTACGTACCCGCCGAATGGGCATCGAAACGGTTGTTCGTGAAGTTCTACGGCGTGCAGAACGTCGCCGACCTCTTCGTGAACGGCTATCATGTCGGCGCACACCGCGGCGGGTCCACGGCCTTCACCTTCGAAATCACCGACAAGATACGCTTCGGCGAGGACAATGCGCTGCTGGTCGTGGTGAGCAACAACAGCCGCGACGACGTGCTCCCCGCTTCGACCGACATGAATCTTTACGGCGGCATCTACCGCGAAGCGGAGCTGATCCTGACCGGAAAGACGGCCGTTTCACCGCTCCACCTCGGTTCGGAGGGCGTACTCGTGCGCCAGAATTCGGTCACCAGCGCGCTGGTCGAAGGCGAGGCGGAAATATACCTCACTTCGGCGGGCGAAAGCACCTGCATGCTGACGCTCGACATCACGGCCCCCAACGGCCGGAAGGTCTTCACCAAACGGCAGAAAACCCGCCTCGACGGCAGACCCGTCGTCATACCCTTCTCGATCGCCAATCCGCAGTTGTGGAGCCCCTCCTCACCGGCGCTCTACCGGGTAACGGCCAGCATCGGCGAAGAGACCGTAACGGACAGCGTGACGGTACGCACGGGATTCCGGAACATTCAGGTAACCACGGCGGGCGGCCTTACGATCAACGGCGAGCGCATTCCGGTTCATGGCGTGACGCTCTACCACGACAACGCCATTTCGGGCGGCGCGGTTCTGGCGCAGGATTACGACGCCGACCTGCAGCAGATCCGCGATCTGGGAGCCAACGCCCTGCGTTCGGCCGTCATGCCCCACGCGCAGTATCTCTACGACCGCTGCGACGAGCAGGGCCTGCTGGTCTGGGTAGACTCTCCGCTGCACCGCTCCTCGTTTCTGGGAGACGTGGCCTACTTCGCCACGCCGCAGTTCGAGCAGAACGGCATACAGCAGCTGCAGGAGATCATCGCCCAGAACTACAACCACCCTTCGGTGGTGATGTGGGGCATCTTCTCGCGGCTCTGGATGCGCGGCGACGACGTGACGCCCTACCTGCGCCGGCTCAACGACACGGCGCACGCAATGGACCGTTCGCGTCCGACGGTGGCGTGCAGCGACCAGAACGGTGGCCTCAACTTTATCACCGACCTGATCGTCTGGCGGCAGGACGTCGGCTGGCGCAAAGGCTCGACCGACGACGTGGCCGTATGGCGCAACCAGCTGCAGAAGAACTGGTCCAACCTCCGTTCGGGCGTATGTTACGGAGGCAGCGGCTTCATCGGCCACAAGAGCTACACGGCGCAGACCGCACCCCGCTCGAACTGGATGCCCGAAGAGCGCCAGACGCGCTTCCACGAGGAATACGTGAAGAACCTGCAGAACGATTCGCTCTTCTGGGGTACGTGGATCAACAACATGTTCGATTACGGTTCGGCGCGCCGTCCCTACGGCATCAACGGCGAGGGGCTGGTGACGATCGACCGCCGCGAGCGCAAGGACGCATACTACTTATACAGGGCTTTGTGGAACGAACGGAAGCCGACGCTGCATATCGTCGACAAGCGGCGCAGCCTGCGCGACCGCAACCGGCAGGCGTTCAGCGTCTATTCGTCGGTCGGAGCGCCTACGCTGTTCGTGGGCGCAGACACCGTGGCAATGACCCAATACGCCGCCTGCCAGTACCGTTCCGACTCGGTGGAAATACAGGGTATCGTGCAGGTGAAAGCAGTGGCCGGGGAGCAGTGCGACAGCGTAACGCTCAGAGTCGGCAACGTGCTAAAACCGAAGCGGCAGCCGGTCCCTCGGCGAACAGCAGGTCCGCAACAGACAAATTAGGCTGGAAAGGCATGCGGTCGGAAAAGACCTGCACATAGGTTTCGGCGATAAACGCCGGACCCTCTTTTTTGCGCTTGGGACGCAGGTCGAGGTCCCCGGCGGCGGCATCGACATAGCTCTCGGAAAAGTCCGGCATCGGGACATGCGTCAGCGAACAGAGCAGTTCGAGCAGTCCGCGGTTGTAATCGGCCAGAAATCCGTACTCCCGGCGGTAGAAAGGCTCGAAATATTCGGCGTAGAAATCAAAATAGGGCGATCCCTTGTACGAAGCGACCAGCGCGCCCCAATGCTGATGCTGCCAGCGTTTCGAATAGTCGATCCGCACATCGCGCACCGGCTGGCGGGGCCGGTTGGCATTGCGCACATGCACCGTCAGCTCCATCACGCCGTCGGTGGCGAGGATGCGGGCGCGGTTGCGCTCCGAACGCTTCACGAAGTGTTCGCCCAGATCGACGACGCACCCTCCGCGCAGCAGGTGCGCGAAGTACTCGACCGAGGGGAGGTATGCCAAGGGCAGAACGGTCATGGCTCCACCCAGTCGCCGTTGTCCCGGATCAGTTCGACGAGCCGGTCGAGCGCCTCCTCCTGCGGTATGTTGCGCTCGACGACCGTACGGCCCTTGTAGAGCGTGATGCGCCCCGGAGCAGCGCCCACGTAGCCGTAATCGGCGTCGGCCATCTCGCCGGGACCGTTCACGATACAGCCCATGACGCCGATCTTGAGGTTTTTCAGATGCGACGTGCGCGACTTGACGGCGGCGAGGGTCTTCTCGATGTCGTAAAGCGTGCGGCCGCAGCTCGGACAGGCGATATATTCGGTGTGCGAGAAGCGCACGCGCGCCGCCTGCAGGATCATCAGCTCGATATTGCGGATCTCTTCCTCCGCGAAGCCCGGCGCGTCGATCCAGATGCCGTCGGCCAGCCCGTCGAGAAACAGCACGCCCAGATCGGCGGCGGCCTTGACAGCTAGCGTCTCCGGCGAAGTCTCCCCGTAACGGCGTTTGACCACGACGGGCCGGGGCGTGTCGAGGTTCAGGATCGCAGCCCGCAGTTCGGCCGTCGGATTCTCCGACACGGCTTCGATCACGCAAAAGCCCTCCAGCGGCTCGGTGTGGACGACCGGCACCGCGACGTTCGTACGGCGGCGGTATTCGGTCGGCGAATAGCGTTCGGGATGCAGTACGGGGAATTTGCCCGGCCGCCGGGCGAAATGCTTCACCAGCAGTTCGGCGACGGGGATTTCGTTTTCGGGCGCTTCGGTCAGCGAAACGCGGATCGTATCGCCGATGCCGTCGGCCATCAGCGCCCCGATGCCCACGGCGCTCTTGATGCGCCCCTCGATGCCGTTTCCGGCCTCGGTAACGCCCAGATGAATCGGATAGTGCATATCTTCGGCGTCCATCGCTTCGACCAAGAGACGATAGGCGGCGACCATGACCCGCGTATTGCTCGACTTCATCGACACGACGACCTGATCGAACCCCTGCGCCTTGCAGACCCGCAGAAACTCCATCGCCGAGACGACCATGCCCTGCGGCGTATCGCCCCAGCGGTCGAAAACGCGCTTCGAGAGCGACCCGTGATTGACACCGATGCGCAGTGCGACGCCCCGCTCGCGGCATTGGGCGATCAGCGCCTCCAGCTCGCCGTGATCCGTACGGTAATTGCCCGGATTGATGCGCACCTTGTCGACATATTTCGCGGCGATGGCGGCGACCTCCGGCACGAAGTGGATGTCGGCGACGATCGCCGTGTCGAAACCGTCCTCACGCACTCTCCGTACAATGTTTGCGAGGTTCTCGCCCTCGCGGCGGCCCTGCGCCGTGAGACGCACGATCCCGCCTCCGGCACGGTCGATCCGCTCGATCTGGGCCGCGCAGGCTTCGGTATCGTTGGTGTCGGTATTGGTCATCGACTGTACGGCGACAGGATGCCCGCCGCCGATCACGACCCGCCCGATGCGCACTTCGCCGCTCGGACGGCGGCTGTATTCCGAAAGATTCATAATCGTTCACGCTTGCAACGCAGCGGACCGCACCGTCCCGTCGCAGCGCCGGATTGCTCCGAATACTGCCGGGACACGGCCTGTCCGTGCGAAAATATCTTTGACAAAGACAGTGCAAGTCGAGCGCAGAGCCGAAAATCGGCTATGCCGAGACGCCGCCTGTCTAAGCCGGAGTTTATCTTCGGCAAAGATAACACACAATTTTGCGAACTGCGAATAATTCGCTATATTTCGAAGAATCCCCAATCCTGCGCACCATGAAACCCACCCTCCGGAAACGTCTTTCCTACCTCCTGCTGGCGCTGCTGGACTTCGCATCCGCCTGCGACAGGGAGCCGGTGGATCGAAACAGCGCCGGAAATAGTATCTTTGCTGCCGAAATACAACCTGTCATCATGCCCAAAAACATGTCCGCACTCCGACCTTTCCTCTTTGCACTGCTGCTCGCGGCGACGGCAGCGGCCTGCACGCCCCGACGCATCGACATCGGAAACGACATAACCGTCCAACGCCTTGCCGAAGGCATCTACCTCTACACGGCCGTCGATGAGATCGAGGGCTACGGTCCCGTGCCGTCGAACGGCGTTCTGATCGTGCGCGAGGGCGAAGCCGTCCTGCTCGACACCCCCGTCGGCGATGCGCAGACCAAGGCGCTGACCGACTGGGCGGCCGAAACGCTCCGCGCCCGCGTCACGACGTTCGTACCCAACCACTGGCACAGCGACTGCATGGGCGGGCTGGGCTATCTCAAAACGCTGGGCGTGAAGTCCTATGCCCACCGCCTCACCCGCAGCATCGCGCAAAGGGAGGGCAAGCCCGTTCCCGACATCGGTTTCAGCGACTCGCTGCGGCTCGACCTGCACGGCACGGAGATTCGGTGCTATTATTTCGGCGGCGGACACAGCGAAGACAACATCGCCGTCTGGATTCCGTCGGCAAAACTGCTTTTCGCGGGCTGCATGGTCAAGGAGATGGCGGCGCAGAACGCAGGCAACCTCTCGGACGCCGTTCCGGCAGCGTGGCCCGCGACGCTGGACAGCCTGCTCGTGCGGTTTCCCGACGCGCGGATCGTCGTGCCGGGGCACGGCACCCCCGGCGGACCGGAACTGATCCGCCACACCCAAGCGCTGCTCTCCGAAGCAGCTTCAACAGACAATCGGCGGAAGGAATAACGGAAAACCTGCGGGGATTATCCGTTTTTTCACATATTTTCGGAATATCGGATGCGTTTCGGACTTGTCCGAAAATAAATTTTTCGTTTTGTCGCCCGACTTTCATTATATTTGTCGTGTGGAGTATCTGGACAACGATATAAAATACGTAGGCGGCGTCGGCGAAGCCCGCGCCCGGCTTCTGGACAAGGAGCTGGGCATCCGCACGCTGGGCGACATGCTGAGCCATTATCCGTTCCGCTACATCGACCGCACGAAAGTCTACCGCATCGCCGAAATCACCGAGGGCGCGCCCACGCTCCTGCAGTTCCGCGCCCGCATAACGGGGGTGGCCTATGCCGGTACGGGGCGTAAAAAACGCTTCACGGCCTACGTGCAGGACCCGACGGGATCGGCCGAACTGGTGTGGTTTCAGGGCATCAAATGGATCGAAAAACGCGTCGAAGTCGGACGCGAGTACCTCATCTTCGGACGTCCGTCGTTCTACCGCGGCCTTCTGTCGATGGCGCATCCCGAACTGGAGACCATGGAGCAGGCCCTCTCGCGCAAGGCCGAAAGCGGCATGCAGGGCATCTACCCCTCGACCGAGAAACTCTCGAACGTGCTCGGCGCCAAAGGCATGTACCAGATCATCTGCAACACATGGGCGCTGGTCAAGGACCACATCACGGACTGCATGCCCGAAGCGGTGCGCGCCCGCTACGGACTGATCCCGCTGCGCGACGCCTACTACAACATCCACTTCCCGCAGTCGGCCGAACTGCTCAGGCAGGCGCAGTACCGGCTCAAGTTCGACGAACTGCTGGGCATCCAGCTCAACGTCCAGTCGCGCCGCACGGAACGTCTGTCGAAGAACAACGGCTTTCTGTTCATGAAAGTCGGCGGGGTCTTCAACACCTTCTACAACGAAAAGCTTCCCTTCCCGCTCACCGGCGCGCAGAAGCGCGTCGTCAAGGAGATCCGTCAGGACACCGTGACGGGATTCCAGATGAACCGGCTGCTGCAGGGCGACGTGGGCAGCGGCAAGACCCTCGTGGCGCTGATGTCGATGCTGCTGGCCGTGGACAACGGCTTTCAGGCCTGCATGATGGCCCCGACCGAAATTCTCGCCCGCCAGCACTTCGCGACGATCACGCGCATGCTCGAAGGCATGGACGTGAAGACGGCGGTCCTGACCGGATCGTCGAAGGCCAAGGAGCGCCGGCTGGCGCTCGAAGGGATCGCGTCGGGCGAAGTGGACATCCTCATCGGCACGCACGCCCTGATCGAAGACCGGGTGCAGTTCGCCAACCTCGGATTCGTGGTGATCGACGAACAGCACCGCTTCGGCGTGGAGCAGCGCGCCCGGCTCTGGACCAAGAACGAACAGCCGCCCCATATCCTCGTGATGACCGCCACACCGATTCCCCGCACGCTGGCCATGACCCTGTACGGCGATCTGGACGTCTCGGTGATCGACGAGCTACCCCCCGGACGCCGGCCGATCAAGACCGTGCATTACACCGACGCGGCGCGCCTGCGCCTGTTCGGATTCATGAAACAGGAGATCGCCAAAGGACGGCAGGTGTACGTGGTCTATCCGCTCATCAAGGAGTCCGAGGCGATGGACTACAAAGACCTCACGGACGGTTACGAAGCCATCTCGCGCGATTTTCCGCTGCCCGATTACGTCACGACGATCTGCCACGGCAAGATGAAGCCCGCCGACAAGGAGGAGTCGATGCGCCAGTTCAAGTCGGGCGAAGCCGACATCATGATCGCCACGTCGGTCATCGAGGTCGGCGTGGACGTGCCCAACGCCACGGTGATGGTCATCGAGTCGGCCGAGCGGTTCGGACTCTCGCAGCTGCACCAGCTGCGCGGGCGCGTGGGCCGCGGCGGCGAACAGTCCTACTGCATCCTCATGTCGGGCGAAAAGCTCTCGAAGGAGTCGCGGGCGCGCCTGCAGGCCATGTGCGAGACCAACGACGGCTTCCGGCTGGCGGAACTCGACCTCAAGCTGCGGGGCGCCGGAGACATCAACGGCACGCTCCAGAGCGGCATGGCATTTGATCTGAAAATCGCCAATCCCACGCTCGACGTGCAGATACTCACCGTCTCGCGCGAAGCGGCGGCGGCCATTCTTACCGCCGACCGCGATCTCTCGCTCCCGGAACACCGCGGACTGCGGGAGCTGAGGCGGAAGTATTCGGGACAAGAAGAGATTGATTTTTCCATGATTTCGTAATATTTCAAAACCACCGAACGTTTATCCTTAAAAACCCTGTCCATGAAACGATTGCTTATCACGATACTATTCCTCTCGGCCGTCCTGCCCCTCCCGGCCCAGCTCTACCATCCGGGCGAGCAGCTCTTCTACCGCGTGAGCTACAAGGCCAAGATGTTCCCTAACACCGAGGTCGGCGCCGTGGAGGTCAAGACCAGCGACAGCGAAATCGCCGGCCGCAAATACTACAAGGTCGAGGGCATCGGCCGCACGCTGCCCACCTACCGCTGGTTCTTCAACCTCGAAGACATCTACACGGTATGGATCGACCCGGAGACAAAGCGCCCCGTACGTTTCGAAAGCGACCTGCACGAAGGCGACTATACGTTCCAGAGCTACTACAACTACGACTGGGAGAACAATCAGGTCTTCACCCGCTGGCGCCGCCGCCAGAAACCCTATCAGGAGAAAACCATGCCGCTGACGCCCGAAAGCATGGACGCCATCGCGCTCTTCTTCACCATGCGCGGATCCGACGCCGACAGCTTCAAGCCCGGCGAGCCGGCGACGCTCCAGATGGTGCTTCAGGACACGATCCGGCACCTGAGCTACCGCTTCATCAACCGCGAGACAAAGAAAATCCGCAACATGGGCAAATTCAAGACCCTGAAGTTCGAATGCCAGCTGGGCACCACCGAAGGATTCTCGTTTACCGACGGCACGGTCTTCACGCTCTGGATCTCGGACGACGAGAACAAAATCCCGCTTTACATCGAATCGCCCGTGCGCGTGGGCAGCATCAACGCCTATATTTCGGGCTACAAAGGGCTTAAATACCCGATGACGAGCCTGATAAAATAAAAATTTTATATCTTTGCAGAAACGAAAGTTACCCCGGCAACATCAAATTAATCCTATTTCCGAAAAACCAGCTTTTATGGAAGAAAATAAGCAAGGATACGACCCCTCGGAATTCGAGGACGACGACTACATGACTCCCCAGCCCGACGCGGGCAAATCCATCCGCGGCTACCGCATCGTCATCATCATCCTGTCGGTGATTCTGGTGGCCCTTTCGGCGCTCTATTTCAGCATCCACCGCCAGCAGATGATCGACAACCGGCTGCTGCAGAGCGACCGCGACTCGATCCAGAACGATCTGGGACGGCTGATGACCGACTTCGACAACCTGCAGGTCACCAACGACAGCATCTCGGCGGGGCTGACCATCGAACGCGACCGCGCCGACTCGCTGATGACGCGCCTCAAGAAGGAGCGTTCGTGGAACCTCGCCAAAATCAAGCAGTACGAGAAAGAGGTAGGTACGCTGCGTACGATCATGAAGGGCTACATCCGTCAGATCGACTCGCTGAATACGCTCAACAAGAGACTCATCAGCGAAAACGTCGGCTACCGCAAGGAGATCTCGTCGGCCAAACTGCGCGCCGAAATGGCCGAGGAGAAGGCCGCCGAACTGGACAACAAGGTCCGTGTCGGCGCCGTGATCCGCGCCCGCGACATCACGCTGGCGGCGCTCAACGCCAACAGCAAACCGGTATCGCGCGTCAAGAACGCCGCCCGCCTGCGCGTGGACTTCGTGCTGACGGCCAACGAACTGGCGACGCCGGGCGAAAAGACGATCTACGTGCTGTCTCTTATACACATCTGACGCTGCCGACGACTCCT
>OJPP01000369.1_pt1 | contig 13994 bp, 14 predicted proteins | sample 1598521 | NCBI WGS metagenome assembly OJPP01 (sample SAMN03922490, study PRJEB24848) | human gut metagenome | isolation source: stool sample | host: Homo sapiens | place: Germany | collected 2011-05 | reverse complement strand
GCGCCCAGCTCACCGCAGATGCCCACCCAGATGCCGTGGCGGTGGCCCGCCTCAATGGTCATCTTGATGGCGCGCAGCACAGCGGGATGGTGCGGGTTGAAGAACGGCTCCAGCTTTGCATTCTGGCGGTCCAGCGCACAGGTGTACTGGGTCAGGTCGTTGGTGCCGATGGAGAAGAAGTCGCACTCGGCAGCCAGCTCGTCCGCGATCAGCACAGCGGCGGGGGTCTCGATCATGGTGCCCACCTCGATGTTCTGGCCCATCTTCACGCCCTCGGCGGTCAGTTCTGCGCGGCACTCTTCCAGAACAGCCTTGGCATCCTGCAGCTCCCGCAGGCTGGTGATCATGGGGAACATGATGCTCATGTTGCCGTAGGCAGAAGCACGCAGCAGAGCGCGCAGCTGGGTCTTGAAGAAGTCCCTGCGGGTCAGGCAGATGCGGATGGCGCGGTAGCCCAGAGCGGGGTTCTCCTCGTGATCCAGCTTCATGTAATCGACGGTCTTATCGGCACCGATGTCACAGGTACGGACGACCACCTTGCGGGGAGCCAGACTCTCCACCACCTGCTTGTAGGCCTCGAACTGGTAGTCCTCGGTGGGGAAGTCCTTGCAGTTCAGGTAGACGAACTCGGTGCGGAACAGGCCTACGCCGCCGGCATCGTTCTGCTGCACAGCACCCACATCGCTCATGCCGCCGATGTTGGCAAAGACATTGATGGTCTTGCCGTCCAGCGTGGTGTTGGGCTTGCCCTTCAGCTCCTGCAGCAGGGCCTGCTTCTTCTGATCTTCCTGCTGGCGCTTCTTCAGGCTCTTGAGCAGGTCGGGGGTGGGTTCAACGTAAACGCAGGCGTTGTAGCCATCGATGACCGCCATCTTGCCGTCCCAGTCGTCCTGAATATCCTTGCACTGGATCAGGGCAGGGATGTTCATGCTGCGGGCCAGAATGGCGGTGTGGCTGTTGGAGCTGCCCTCACGGGTGATAAAGCCCAGCAGCAGGCTCTTATCCATACGGACGGTCTCAGACGGGGCCAGATCCTCCGCGACCAGAATGCTGGGCTCGGTGCCCTGCAGGCTGGCGTTGTCCACCCCCTGCAGGATGTCCAGAATGGCCTGTGCGATATCGATGACATCTGCACTGCGGGCCTGCAGATACGGGTCATCCATGGCGGCGAACACCGCAGCCTGATTGTTGCCTGCCGTCTTGACGGCGTACTCGGCACACTTTTTCTGGCTGTTGATGATCTCCTTGATGGCATCCACAAAGTCGTCGTCTTCCAACATCATGGCGTGGATGTTGAACACCTCGGCGATGTCCTCGCCAGCCTCTGCCAGTGCCTTTTCATACAGCGCAGTCTGCTGCTCAATGGCCTTCTGCTGCGCTTCTTCAAAACGCGCCACTTCCGCTGCGGTATCCGCTACCTCTGCGGCAGAAATGGCAGTATCCTTTTTCTTGTAGATCTTGAGCTTGCCGATGGCGATGCCATTCAGGACGCTCTTACCGGTGCCTACCTGCATTGCACACTACTCCTTCTTCATCTGTGCCGGGGCCGCACTGCTCCGACAGTCCAAAAAAAGCCCCCGCAGCTCACCCGCGAGGGCCTTCCTCATCTTAACTGCGGAATCAGACGTTCTCGGTCAGGAACTTCTGGATGGCTGCTGCAGCAGCTTCCTCGTCGTCGCCCTCGACCTTGACGGTAACGGTCTCACCCTGCTTTACACCCATGCCCATCAGAGCCATCAGCTTGCGCATATCGCAGCTCTTGCCGTCCTTCTCCAGGGTAGCGCTGCTGGCAAAGCCCTTGACGGTCTTGACGAGCAGGCCGGCGGGACGAGCGTGGATGCCGCATGCATCCTTAACGGTATACTGGAATTCCTTCATAATCATTTTCTCCTTACTTGATCCCGTGCGGCGCTTCTGCACTTGCACCAGACGCGGCCGAGCCGCGGCACGGTTGATACATCTATTATAAACCCTTGCCGGGAATTTTTCACCATTTCATATTGCTAATTTTTTATGCAAAATTTTGGTACAATTGAACATACAAATGTGACAAAAATGCACGCATTTCACTTTTTCTTCTGCTTGTGCGCAAATTTTAGGCAAATTGCGACCCGATTTTGCATCAAAACCCGAAGCTGTTCCCGGTCGTTTCCGGCTTTTGCAGGTCGTTCCGGTGCTTATTCCACCGGATATCCCTCGGCATCCAGCGGCAGTTCCGTATAAGGCACAGCCTGCGGCACGGCATCCGGCTCACCGGAGGTCTGCTGGGCGGTCAATTCCTCGTCATGGCGTTCGCCCCAATCGCCGCTGTAGTCCTCGCCGGAGGTCTGCTGTGCCGGTTCGCTGCCGGTCAGCTCTTCGTCGTGGCGCTCACCCCAGTCGCCCTCGTAGTCCTCGCCGGAAGTCTGCTTTGCCTCAGTTTCCGCCATGGCGGCCTGCATGTCTTTCAGGCCCACCACAACGCCGGAGGGCCGTTCCAGCAGGTAAGCTCCCACGGCCTTTTTGCGGTACACCAACAGCACGCCGTAGCGGCTGGTCTCGCCGCTGCTTGCCGCCGGGATCAGCGCCGTCCATTTTTCCACGGTCTTGCCCTTGTAGCGTGCAAGGTCCATGCCGCTCTGCTGCACCACCCCGTTGAAGGCCGAAAAGCTGTCATCCCACTTGCGGGGGATCTTGACCTTGTCTGCCGTGATGGATGCGCCGTCCACATCCAGACCGTAGCCGGTGAACCATGTCTGGATGTCCTGTGCACTCTCAATTTTGTTCACCGCCGCCGAGACCGCAACGGTGCGGTTGCTGATGAACCGGCCCAGCAGAGCACTGCCCACCACCAGTGCGCAGCACATGGCTCCCAGACCCAGTTTTTTCAGGCTCGTTTTGCTTAACGTGACTACAAACATATCCCCATGCCTCCCCAGCCTGTTTATTGCTCTGAGAACAATTTATTCAGCACAGCTGGGGTGTATGACAAAAGGGCAGGTAAAACCTGCCCTTTTGTCAATATCGATCAATGTGCTTTTGTAAAATCTTCCGAGCTTACTTCGCCGTTCTGGCGGAGCACCTGTTTCAGCACCTGCATCACGCCGTATTCCCGGTGGGACGGTGCCAGGAACGACACCTGCGCCCGCAGCGGTCCGCTGCCGTTCTCCATCAAAAAGCCGTACTTCGCGGTGGTGAGCATCTCGGCATCGTTGTAGGTGTCGCCAAAGGCCATCATGCTGTCGGCCGGAATGCCCAGCAGTGCACCCACCTTTGCCAGTGCTGCACCCTTGTGCACACCTGGGTTCATCACGTCCACCCAGTTTCTGCCCGCCACTGCCACCGAGAATGCACCGCCATCGCCGTAGATCCGGTCGAAGGCTTTCTGCGAGTCGTCGTTGGGCAGATAGACGGTAAACTTATCCGCCGCCGCTTCCACCGCAGTCAGATCATCCACGTATTCCACCCGGGTATAAAAATTCTTGAAAACTTTATCGTATTTCTCGTCCTGCTTTTCCGCGTAGGCCGCCTGCAGTCCGCACAAAAGGCCCACGTCTCCAGCCTGCTTTGTGCTGCGGGCCAGCTGCCGCCAGCCCTCAGCAGGCATTTCGGACACAAACAGGTCTTTCCCCTTCCAGCGGGCAGCGCCGCCGTTGTCGCCAATGAGAATGATCTCCTCCAGCAGATCCGGGAACATCGTTTCCAGGGTGTACAGAGGCCGCCCGCTGGCGGCGGCAAACAAGATGCCCTGCCCGGCCAGTGCACGGATGGTCTCGGTAAACTTTGGCGGCAGCTGGCTGTACTCGTCCAGAAGGGTCGCGTCCATGTCCGATGCGATCAGGCAAATGCGGTCCATTGCAGTTTCCTCACTTATCCGATGTAGCTGATGTTCACGTCCATATCGCCCTTATAGCCGGGCAGGCGTGCCGTGCAGGTGCCCTGCCACAGGGCGCAGTCGATGGGGCTGCTGGCAACACCATAATGTGCGTTCCAGATGGTATATTTTTTCAGGCTGTTCAGATTGACACGCTTGCGGTACCACAGGGTAGAGGCATACACACCGGGTTTGTAGCCCTGTGCCTTGACCTCCTCACAGAAGGCGATGGCGCACTTGGTGCGGTCCTCCATACCCAGACCGTCGGCACGGCCGGAACCATTGGAAGCGCCGGATGCTTCGGTGTCAAAGAAGATGGGGTAATCCAGCTTGCGTCCGTTCAGCACGTAGGCGCAGGCAAAGGCTTCCTCCTTGGCTTCCTCCTCGGTGGTGGCCTGACTGAAGAAATACACGCCCACCTTCAGGCCCGCATTCTTCACATTGGTGAAATGCTCCTCGAACATGGGGTCCAGCACCAACGTGCCGGAAGCACCATAGCCGCGGTAGCCGATGCGGACGATCACAAAGCTCACGCCTGCCTTTTTGATCTGGTTCCAGTCTATGTTCTTCTGATACTTGGAAACATCCACACCGAAGGTCTTGCCATTTTCCAGCACACCGTCCGCATTGAAGTAATAGAGTTTATTGTCGATGCACTGGATGCCGGTCACCGGTTTGTTGGTGGTCTGGCTGTAGTAGTAGGTCTTGCCGCCGGAGGTGCGCCAGCCGGAATAGACCGGCTCCGTATCGCTCTTGCCCAGCCAGCCGAACAGGAAATTGAGCAGCCAGCTGAAAAATCCGTTCTCATTGCTCAGGTCGATGCACTGGGCCTCGGCGGCATCCATGGCACCGGCATCCAGTGCGGCACGGATCTCCTCCGGGGTCAGTACAACGCTGTTTTCCGGGGTGTGCTGGTTCGTGCTGTTCTCCTCCGCTTCAGTGGCCTGTACAGGCGGCGCTTCCGGGTCCTGTGCAGCAAGCTCCGGGGTCTCCGTCTGCAGGGTGGGCATTGCTGTTTCCTGCTGTGCAGAAACAGTCTCGGTCACTGCCGCGGTACTTTCTTCCGGCTGTGCAGCCAGTGCCAGCGGTGCGCCCATTGAAAAGGTCATTGCCAATGCCAGAACTGCCGCTGCGCACCGCGTTTTGCCGCGGGTGCCGTGGGCAGTCAGTTTATTCCAGAACGTTTTTTTCATGCTGTGCTCCATACCTCATGTATTTTTATCGGGATGCCGCCCTTTGCAAAAAGGGCGGCGTTTCATCTTCTCAATACTCTTTCAGTATACACCCGCGGGCAAGCCCCCGTCAATTGCCGCACACTGCAAAGCGCAGCTCCGAAAAGCTGCCGCCCCGGTATCAGAAAATGCTCCAAAACAGATACGTCTCAGCCCGCAAAAACATTGCACAAAGCCAAAAATTGCAGATATTTCCAGCAAAATCAGCATTTTGTCTTGTTGTCTTGACATGTGTATGGTATTATACTTGACATGCAGTTTTTGCATTGAATCCACCATCTTGAAACAGAAAGGCAGTTTCTCATGTCAAATGTGAAAGATTTCTTAAAACGCAAGGATATCGTCATCACCCCGCAGCGCTATCTCATTGAAGCGCTGGGTGCCATGGCGCAGGGCCTGTTTGCCAGCCTGCTGATCGGCACCATCATCAAGACGCTGGGCCAGCAGACCGGCCTTGACGTGCTGGTAGACCTTGGCGGTTACGCGCGGCTTCCTCTTGCTGTCTTGACAGGTGTATGGTATGATACTTGACACGGAAAGCTCCCGCGCAATGGGCCGGGAGAGAAAGGTTAGGAAGAGTCTATGTCAAGTGTAAAGGACTTTTTGAAGCGGAAGGATATCGTTATCACTCCGCAGCGTTATCTCATCGAGGCTCTGGGTGCCATGGCACAGGGCCTGTTCGCCAGCCTGCTGATCGGCACCATCATCAAAACGCTGGGCCAGCAGACCGGGCTGGAGGTGCTGGTGGATCTGGGCGGCTATGCCTCGGCCATGAGCGGCCCGGCCATGGCCTGCGCCATCGGCTGGGCACTGCACTGCCCCCCGCTGGTGCTGTTCAGCCTGATCACCGTAGGCTACTCGGCCAATGCTCTGGGCGGCGCAGGCGGCCCGCTGGCCGTGCTCATCATTGCCATCGTGGCTTCCGAGCTGGGCAAGGCCGTGAGCAAGGAGACCCGCGTGGACATCCTCGTGACCCCGCTGGTGACCATTTTTTCCGGCGTGGGCCTTTCCATGCTGATCGCCGCACCCATTGGCGCTGCCGCAAGTCAGGTGGGCACCCTGATCATGTGGGCCACCGAACAGGCTCCGCTGGTCATGGGCATTCTGGTATCCGTCATTGTGGGCGTGGCGCTGACCCTGCCCATTTCCTCTGCCGCCATCTGCGCCGCGCTGGGTCTGACCGGCCTTGCCGGCGGTGCCGCCGTGGCAGGCTGCTGCGCCCAGATGATCGGCTTTGCCGTGATGAGCTACAAGGAGAACGGCGTGGGCGGTCTGGTCAGTCAGGGCCTTGGCACCAGCATGCTGCAGATGGGCAACATCGTCAAGAACCCCCGTATCTGGATCGCGCCCACACTGGCCAGTGCCATCACCGGCCCGCTGGCCACCTGTGTGTTCCACTTTGAGATGAACGGTGCCGCTGTCTCTTCCGGCATGGGCACCTGCGGTCTGGTGGGCCAGATCGGCGTGTACACCGGCTGGGTCAGCGACATTGCCGCCGGTACCAAAGCCGCCATCACCCCGATGGACTGGGCTGCCATGGTGCTGCTGTGCTTTGTTCTGCCCGCCGTGCTGAGTGTGACCTTCTGCGAGATCGAGCGCAAGCTGGGCTGGATCAAAGAGGGCGACCTGAAGCTGAACTGATTTTTAAGCGGAAAAATCTTTTTGCTTTTTGATAGAGCAAATCCCGGCAGGCTGCGGTCTGCCGGGATTTGTCTTTTCACGGTTAAACACGTGACGACGCTCTGCACAGGAAGCGTTCAAACGATTCGTTTCCCGTCCAGCACTGCCTGCGTGAGGGTGTCGCCTTCATACACCAGCTTGAGGGAGAAATAAGGCCGTTCCTCATTCAGCAGCCGGAAGAAGATTTTGTCGCCCTCCCAGATGGGCAGTTCAGCCGCCTTATCCTTCGGCACCCATTCCAGCACGCCTTCCCTGCAGGCATCGCCCTGCACCATCTCGCCCGTCCATTCATCAGCGGTGTACAGGTGGATGAACTCGGTCATGTTGCCCCAAATAAAGGTCAGCAGACCCCGGGCGCGGAAGCGCTTCAGCGTCAGGCCGGTCTCCTCCTGCACTTCCCGCAGCAGGCAGTCCTCCGGGCTTTCAAACCGCTCAAACTTTCCGCCTACACCGATCCATTTGTCGTGGTTGTAGTCGTCCTGCTTTTTGATACGGTGCAGCATCAGGTAGGCATCGTCCCGTTCCAGATAGCACAGCGTGGTGCTGAAAATGGGAAATTCCGGGTTCATGAAGGCTCCTAGATTCATTGAGTTCTCCTTTTGATCTTGTTTTTGTGGAAAATGCCGTTTTTCGTTGCGGCCCCTCCCGTGAAAAAACTTTTTCGTTGCGCCCCCCCCCGTGAAAAACCCCCCCCGGCAAAGCCCGCAGGCTTTGCCGGGGGTGCAAACCAAAAATAACTTTTTCCTCTGAATATGCCAGAGCAACGCGGCGGCAATTTAAAATCATTGCCCCTTCCGGCTTGCTCTTCCCTTGCCCGCATTGTTCAGCTTGCGCACAAGGTCGTTCTGATGCTTGCGCTGGCTGGGCGTGGGCTGCGGGTCTTTGGCCTCCTCAGCGCGGCGGCCGCTCTGGGCGGTGTCCGGATCGATGCGTTCCAGCGTCCACTCCTGATTGCCGCCGGCCACAAAGTTCCAGATCTGGGCCTGTGCGCCGTTGGAGGTGTTCATACCCACAAGGTCGATGTATTTATCCGCCAGCACATTGCGGATGCGGGTGCGCCCGCTGCGGGTGGGCTCCAGCGCCCAGCACTGACTCAGCCCGCTGGTGCGGTCCCACTGGTGCAGCCATGTGCCCTCCACCACACCGCCAAGGGCCAGATCCATCATCTTGCCGGTAAAGCGGTTGCAGATGCGCCAGCGGCCCTCGCCTGCATCCACGAACTGCCACTGCTGCCACGGATGGCCTGCATAGCTCCACAGCTGGATGGCCGCGCCGTTCTCGGTGTTGAAGTTCTTTACTTCCAGTACCTTTCCATTGGGGGCTTTGATGATATAAAATTCATTTTCCAGAATGACTGCCTGCGATGCCTTTGCCATAGAGCACGACTCCTTTCCAGTTTGGTAGCCCTATTATAGCGTATTTGTCCTTTGGCAGCAAGAATGCTTTTCCATAATCTTTTTACGTTTTATTGTGCATTTTGACATGATTCCCGCAACGATAACGTTTACGTGCAACAAAAGCGTTTCCTGCTGGTTTCTCTTTGCACTCCGGCCTTTGTTGTGATACAATAAAGGCACATGTTTTAAGGGAGGGAATTGCTATGACCAACGAAACCTTGGAAACCATCAAAAACCGCCGCAGCTGCCGTGCCTATAAGCCGGAGCAGATCACAAACGAAGAACTGGATGCCGTGCTGGAAGCCGGCACCTACGCCGCCAGCGCCATGGGCCGCCAGAGCGCAAAGATCGTGGTCGTGCAGGACGCTGCCGCTCGCGCCCAGCTCACCCGCATGAACGCCGCTGTCATGGGCAAGGACACCGACCCCATGTACGGCGCTCCCACCATTCTGGTGGTGCTGGCCGATGCTCACGCCGCAAATGCCGTACCCGACGGCAGCCTTGTCATGGGCAACCTGATGCTGGCTGCAGCTTCGCTGGGGCTGGGCAGCTGCTGGATCAACCGCGCAAAGGAAGAGTTTGAAACAGAAGAGGGCAAGGCCCTGCTCCGGCAGTGGGGCATCGAGGGCGATTGGGTCGGCATCGGCCACTGCATTCTGGGCTACCCTGCTGCAGACCCCAAGCCCGCAGCACCCCGCAAGCCGGATTATATCGTAAAAGTGTAAGGAGAACTATGAAGCCTGATTACAAGCTGGTCGCCAAAGCCAAATATATCCACGCCACCGCCGACCTTGCCAGTGAACTCTGGCATGAGGTGTACAAGCGCTATTACCCCGCAAAGCAGCTGGACGCCCTTGTGGAAGAGCTGCAGAGCGCCGATGCCATTGAGGAGGACATCGACAACGATGTGAACTACTTTCTCGTGGTTCTGGGCGGCAAGACCATCGGCTACTTTGCGTGGAAGATGGAGAACACCGCCCTGCATCTGATGCACCTGTACCTCAGGCCCGAATACCGCGGCAAGGCACTGGGCCGGGACATCGTGCTCTCCTGCGAGCGGCTGGCCCGCGGCGAGGGCAAGGGCCGTGTGTGGTGCACCGTGCACGCCAAGGCCCTGCCGGTGCAGCAGTTCTTCAAGGCCCTGCGCTACCGCAATTTAAAGCCCGCCGAGCAGGAAAACGGCACCGTCCCCCGGGACGAAGTGGTGTTTGAGCACACGCTGGGCTAAAAAGCCGCAAATGCTATTGAAATTTCTCCCCGTTTGTACTACACTGGTGTAGTGTAATAAAGTGTCTGCCTGTGGGCGGCATCCGCAAAAAAGGAGAACAACATGGCAAAAGATCATCCTACCGGCCAGTCCGGTCTGTATCAGGCATTTTTGCAGCTCAAGACCCCGGAACAGTGCTACCGTTTTTTACAGGATGTGTGCAGCTATTCCGAGCTGAGCGCAATGGAGCAGCGCTACAACATTGCCGAAATGCTGGTGGACAAGCGCATCTACACCGAGATCATGGATAAGACCGGTGCATCCAGCGCCATCATCAGCCGGGTAAGCCGGGTGCTGAGTGCCAACGACAGCGTATTGCGCGCCTTGCTGGAAGCGGAAAAAGCTGCCGACGATCAAAACTGAACTTCCACACAAACCATGCCGCGTGCCGCCCGTGCGGTATGCGGCTTTTATCATTCAACCGGGAAGGCAGAAGTCCCCACGCCAGCGGGGTACTTCTATCGTTTTTCCTCATGCGGCGCAGATGCGCCGTCTTCATCAGAAATCAGGGAGGTTTGATTTTTATGAGCAAAGCTGTTGTATTTTTTGCCGAGGGCACCGAGGAATGTGAAGCCCTGCTGGTGGTCGATCTGCTGCGCCGCGCCAAGGTGGAGGTGACCGTGGCCAGCGCATCCGGCAGCCGTGAGATCGTGAGCAGCCACAAGGTGCATATCACCGCCGACGCACTGGCCGAAGAGGTGGATTATTCGGATGTGGACATGGTGGTGCTGCCCGGCGGCATCCCCGGCACCCCGAACCTTGCCGCCAACAAGACCGTTACCGACACCTGCGTTTCCTTTGCAAAGAGCGGCAAAAAGGTAGCTGCCATCTGCGCAGCACCCAGCGTGCTGGCATCTCTCGGCCTGCTGGAGGGCAGAAAAGCCACGGCGCACGCCGGTTTCCAAGACAAATTGGCCGGTGCCGAGGTGCTGGATACCGAAGTGGTAGTGGACGGCAATATCACCACCAGCTACGGTCTGGGCGGTGCCATCCCCTTTGCGCTGGAGCTGGTGCGCCAGCTGGCCGGGCAGGCTGAGGCCGACCGCATCCAGAACGCCATCGCCTACCGCCACTGAGGGAGGAAACTGAAATGCGTTTTGTCACCTGCCGCCTGCCGGACGGCGTAGAAGATCCGGCCATTCTTTCGCCGGACGGCACACAGATCTGGCCGCTGAGCTGGCTGGGCCTTTCCTATGAAACCTTGTCCGATGCCATCCCCTTTCTGACCCCGCAGGTGCGGGCCGGCCTGCAGCTTGCCATTGCGGGCATCCCAGCCCTGCCCGTGGATGCCGTGCAGCTGCAAAGCCCTATTCCCTGCCCGGCGCAGGATGTGGTGTGCCTTGGCATCAACTACATGGCCCACTCGGACGAAGCGGAGAAATACTCTGCCGATGCCTTTGCAACCAAACATCAGGATGCCATTTATTTTTCCAAGCGCGTTTCCCGCGCTGTGCCGGACGGCGGCTTTATTGAAGCTCACACTGACCTTGTGCAGAAGCTGGACTACGAATGCGAGCTGGCTGTGGTTCTGGGCAAAGATGCCAGGGATGTGCCCGCCGGGCAGACAAAAGACTATGTGTTCGGCTACACCATCCTGAACGACGTTTCCGCCCGCGATGTGCAGACCGCCCACAAGCAGTGGTATTTCGGCAAAAGTCTGGACGGCTTCACGCCCATCGGCCCCTGCATCGTTACCGCAGACGAATTCGACACCTACCCGCCCAAAATGGGCATCCGAAGCTTCGTCAACGGCGAAAAGCGGCAGGACTCGAACACCAGCCTGCAGATCTTTGATATTGACCATGTGATTCACGAGCTTTCGCAGGGCATGACCCTGAAGGCCGGCACCATCATTGCCACCGGCACCCCGGCAGGCGTGGGCATGGGCATGGACCCGCCGCAGTTTTTGAAGCCCGGCGACACGGTGCGCTGTGAGATCGACGGCATTGGCAGCCTGACCAACACCGTGCGGTGAGCACTGGCATTTGTGCCAAATATCCACTGCGTTTTCCGTCTGTTTGCATGAAAATCCGCAGCGGCACTGCTCTTTTCAGAGCGGGTGTGCTATACTGGAACACGCGAAATACTGCGGCCGCTGGCCGTCAAAAAGAGGTAAATGAAACATGAAAGAATACGCATTCGGCATCGATCTGGGCGGCACCACCGCCAAGATCGGCCTGTTCAAGACCACCGGCGAACTGCTGGAAAAGTGGGAAGTCCCCACCGACACCTCCAACGCCGGTGAGCACATTCTGAAAAATCTGGCCGCTGCCGTGCAGGGCAAGATGCAGGAAAAAGGCCTTGCCGCTGAGCAGGTAGAGGGCGTGGGCGTGGGCGTGCCCGGCCCTGTTCTGGACAGCCGCATCGTGCCCATCATCTGTGCAAACCTCGGCGGCTGGGGCAAGCATAATGTGGCCGAAGAGCTTGGCGATATGCTGGGCGGCATCAAGGTTCTGGTGGGCAACGATGCCAACGTGGCCGCTCTGGGCGAGATCTGGATGGGTGCTGCCAAGGGCTGCCGCAGCGCGGTCATGGTCACGCTGGGCACCGGCGTGGGCGGTGGTGTCATCGTCAACGGCAAGGTCATTGATGGCACCCACGGTGCCGGCGGCGAGATCGGCCACATCACGGTGGACCGCCACGAGACCGCTGCCTGCGGCTGCGGCAAGCACGGATGTCTGGAGCAGTATTCCAGCGCCACCGGCGTTGTGCGCTGCATGAAGAAGCTGCTGGACGAGAACCCGGATACCCCCTGCACCCTGCGCGGCACCGAGTTTGCCGCCAAGGACGTGTTTGATGCCGCCCGCAATGGCGACGCCCTTGCCGCCCGCGAGGTGGACGAGATGACCGATACCCTCGGCATGGCGCTGGCAACCATTGCCGCCACCGTGGACCCGGAGATGTTCATGGTGGGCGGCGGCGTGTCCCGCGCAGGCGAGGTTCTGTTTGCCCCGCTGCGGGAGCACTTCAAGGTCTATGCCTTCAAGTCCTGCCGTGAGACCCCCATCGTGCCCGCCATCCTCGGCAACGATGCCGGTATCTATGGTTCTGTGCGCCTGATCGTGGGCGAATGATCCCTCTGTACGCAAAAAGCTCTGCCGTGCTTGCGGCAGAGCTTTTTTTTATGCGTGTGTTTTTTACAGCGTTTCATCCCCCGGCAGCTGATTCCACAGGCGGTAGTAGACGCCCTGCTTTGCCAGCAGCTGGTCGTGGGTGCCGGATTCCACGATGCCCTCTTCGCCCAGCACAAGGATGCGGTCGTAGTCCTTGATGGTGGTCAGGCGGTGGGCGATGGTGAGGGTGGTACGGCCATGGGCCAGCTTTTCAAGGCTCTGGCCCACCAGGATCTCGCTTTCGTTGTCCAGCGCGCTGGTGGCCTCGTCCAGAATGAGGATGGGCGGGTTCTTCAGGAACACCCGCGCAATGGCGATGCGCTGCTTCTGTCCGCCGGAGAGCTTGACACCGCGCTCACCCACATAGGTATCAAAGCCATCCTTCAGGGCCAGAATGAACTTTTCGGCCCCGGCCAGACGCGCTGCTTCCATGATCTCTTCGCGGGTGGCGCCGGGCTTGCCGTAGGCGATGTTCTGGGCCACCGTGCCGCTGAACAGATACACGTCCTGCTGCACGATGCCGATATCCCGCCGCAGGCTTTTCAGGGTGACATGGCGGATGTCCTGTCCATCGATCAGGATGCGGCCGCTGGTCACTTCGTAGAAACGGGGGATGAGGTTGCACAGGGTGGTCTTGCCTCCGCCCGAAGGGCCGACCAGCGCCAGCCGTTCGCCCGGCCGGATATCCAGACTGACGTTGTGCAGCACCTTGTTGTGGTCGTCCGGGTACTCAAAGCTGACGTTTTCAAACCGGATGTCACCGGGGCCGGGCTGCAGCGGTACCGCATCCGGGACATCGCCGATGGTCACAGGGGTGTCCATGATCTCGGCAAAGCGCTCGATGCCGGTCATGCCGCGCTGGAACTGCTCGGCAAACTCCACGATGCGGCGGATGGTGGCAATAAGGGTGGTGACGTACAGCATATAGGCCACCATGTCACCGGCGGTGATCCTGCCGTACACCAGCGAGAGGCCGCCTGCCAGAATGACCACCAGATACATCAGGCCGTCGAACAGGCGGGTGGAGGTGTTGAAGGCACCCATGGCGTAGTAGCCAAGGGTCTTGATCTGCTCAAAATCCCTGTTGCCCTTTGCGAACTTTTCTCGTTCCTCATCCTCGGCGGCAAAGGCCTTCACGACACCCTGCCCCAGCAGGCTGTCCTCGATGGTGGAGTTCAGCTCGCCGATCTGCACGCGCTGCTGGCGGAACCGCGCCCGCAGCCGTCCGTTCAGGTAAACGGACACCACGCCCATCAGCGGCACGCAGGCGAACACCGCCAGCGTCAGCGGCACACTGGCCCGGCACAGGATAATAAAGGACACCACGATCTTGATGGCCGCAATGAAAAATTCCTCCGGGCAGTGGTGGGCGAACTCGGTCACATCGAACAGGTCGTTGGTGATGCGGCCCATGATGGTGCCTACCTTGGTGTTGTTGTAGTAGGTGTGGTC
>OJPP01000327.1_pt1 | contig 15097 bp, 17 predicted proteins | sample 1598521 | NCBI WGS metagenome assembly OJPP01 (sample SAMN03922490, study PRJEB24848) | human gut metagenome | isolation source: stool sample | host: Homo sapiens | place: Germany | collected 2011-05 | reverse complement strand
GAGCCTGGCGCATACCCAATGTGATAGCAGCACGGATGATTTCCGGAACAATCCAACGAATATTCTGTTGGGGCATTGTAAAGATGTTCTGCATCGTGTCCACTTTTGGATTGATGCCCATCTTTTCAAAAAGTTCATCTTCTGAAATACCCCATTTACCGGTAACCAATTCTCCAAAAGTTACCTCTACAGGCTTCTTGTCCTGTGAACCGGAACGAACAGCTTCCAAGCTTCTTACCATTTCCGGCAGCTCATTCATAAAATCCTGAGCCTTCAACTTTGTAATATCTATTTTATTTTCCATAACTTCTTTTCTCTTATTTGATGAGTACTTGAATTACCTCATTTGCCTCTTCTGCTGGATTAAGGGCAATGAACTGGGTTGAAGTTGCTTGGTTAGCTTTTACGAATCTATCGTTAAGCAATTCTCCATCGGGAGTTACATAGCCAGCTTCGATATTTTCGTTTGATACCCAGTTACAAATCATGTAACCTTCCATAGCTACTGTTACCTCTACCGGGAAATTTCTTTGAGGTTGATAAGCAGGGTTAACGTTATCCGTTACTGCTACACCCAAATAAACTTGAGTAGCTACATCAGTGCAAGGGTAAATCAAACCTTCTTCATTCAAAGCTACTGGCATACCCTGTACGATTTTCTCTCCAGCTTTAACATTGAAAGCCTGGTGCAATTTGTGTGACTCACTTTTGTAAATCACCGCTCTCGGGGTTCTTTCCCCAAAGAGAGTAAGTTGCTGCGGGTCGTTTACGATTTTAGTTTTTTCCATAACGCGGATTATTTATATTAGTTATTTGATTTTGTTTCGATACAAGTTATCGATTACATTCTTAGTACTCGGAGATTCTGAATTCCGTTGGGTATCAGTACCCTGGGTTCCAGTTTTACCCTCGGTATCATCCTCAGCAATTGAGGAAGCACGGTTGACGTCCTTAGAACCACATTTTGAGCAAGTGAGAGGGAACTTCTCTTCCAAGCGAGCTTGGTAATCCTTTGTCAAGGAAACAAGAGTAGTAATACCAGTAGTCTCGGCATTGAGCATCGTAACGATTGTCTCATCTACCTTATCACCCATCAACTTCTTGTAAGTTTCTACGGCATTTTCACGGAGAGAAGCAATGTGATTCTTTCCTACAGTTGCCATTTCCTTCAAGTTAGCTACTTCAGCATTCAAGTTGGTAATCTGTTCCGTAAGAGAAGTTTTCTCTGTAGTAAGATTATCTACCGAAGTTTGCAATTCGTTTCTGGATGATACCAAAGTCTGAATGCAGGCAATTACATTTTCCTGATTCATCTCTTTACCTTCTTCCAGGGTAAGCATGTTATCCCCAAAAAGGCTTTCAAGAAATTTTTGTAATTCGTTCATGTTATCTTTATTTGAATGATTATCATTGGCATCATTATCATTAAAAGAACCCTGAGTATCGTTCTTTTCTTGATATGATGTTAAATCTGATTTATAATCAGTAAAGAAGTATTGCTTCGATTTATCATCTCTATACTCTTCATAGGATGCCCAAGTTCTTTTGGCAAAGGTTGGGTTAATGATTTTACCATCCGAGCCAATTTTCTGGGCAAATGAATCAGCACCATGTGAAACTAGTGAGGTCTCAAGGTAACGAACAATTTCAGTAACCATTCTACGTACCATAACTCCCTTAGAGTCATAAGTACCCAGTTTCTGATAAAATTCGTTATCTTCCATTTGGGGATGGGATTTATCCCACTTAAATTGTACAGTAACTGAATTACTATGAATTGAAGGTGGCTCCATAAGGATGCCTCTAGCAATTCTTGGGTTTGCCTTACCATCGATTTTCAGAATACCGTTGATACCAGCGGGTATAGTAAAGCTACCGTCTTTATAGGATTCCTGCCACATTACTTGTGATACAGCACCAATAGCATTACCAATGTTGGTTTCATGGTCACAGTTTACTGTTTGACCAAGCAACATCTTCATAGAAGCCTTTAGTACTCCGTTCTGTCCAAAGTCTGTCGGGTTCCAATTCTTAGATACAATCGTTTCTGAAAGTAATCTGAACATTGGTTCGATAAACTCTTCGTCCTTAGGAGTTAGTTCCGATTTGTCTAGGTTGGGATAGTAAGTATTATAATCTATATCCCCTCCCCAAAACCCAAATTGAGCAATGGAATCCGGTGTAGGATTTTTCCATTTGTAATAATTCTCTGAGAAAGCCTTGGCTCCCACTGCTTCTGGGATATACCCAGCCATAATGGTATGGCCTTGACCTATCACCATAGAATCAAGATGCTCTTTGTTTTTCTTTGTAAATTTACTCATCTTGCTTTAGTATTTTGGTCTCCTCGAGAAGGAGCCGGGTTATTCTTATCTCTTGACCTACGAGCAGATTGGTTTTTATCATCTTGCCTTTGTTTCTTCTTAGTTCCTTCTTGTGGGTCTATATTACCTCCCTTAGCAAATTGGTCCTCAAGTGAAACTCTTGGTTCTTTCTCATCAGGAGAATCATAACCCATTGCCCAAGCATATTGCTCTTGACTAATGATACCAGCCTTATACAATAAGTCAAGGTTCTGTATCTTATACTGAAGACCTTGTTGGATTTTAACTTCATCAGAAACTGTAGAAGTTCCCCAATCAATCTTCATCCCCTTATTATTAAAGCCTGCCAGACGCAGTTCTAGAGAATAAAGTCGGTCTAATACATAAGCTACAAGCATTTGGATATTTTTTAACTGGCTAATCATCTTAGACAGCATTATACCAGTTGCACCTTCACCAGTAGTAGATGATACCCCAATGATAGAGCCATTAACTCCCAACCCATTTGCTACAGATTGTTGGTTCATATTCCAAGGCTTCTCGATATTACCGAGCTCCTTAGTAGTAGAATTTAGTTTGAATTCATGGTCATCTATGTAACCAGCAACTACCCCATCCTTCATACCCTCTTTAACATTACGTTTAAGGATATTGAGTTCATGGTATAATCTGGATTCATAAGATTTGATACTCTCATTTGGCCTTTGTGGAGATTTCTGCATCTTAGCTTCTAAGAAACCAACCATACCACAAATCTCCATGATATGTTTGAAGTTAACCTTCATATCATTCTGACCCTTGAGAGAATCCAATGCAGGCATAAATGGAGGAACTCCATAAGGTTCATCCGTATCATTGAACATACCAACATAGAAATAGGTTTCTGGGTTAAGCTTAATGTAATCTTGTTGCTTAACAAAGAAATTTATATTCTTTTGGTAAGGAGCATACACCCCATTTAATTCACGTTTAAACTTGATATGCTCTGGCTTAAGGAATAATACAGTAGCCAAACCATCAAGCTTGTCATTTGGTACGCCTTCTACAGATATTGCCCCACTTACAAGAAGTTGAACAATCATTTTGTTAACTAAACCATCTATACCAGCAGTATATCTGGTCCATCCCTTGGTGGCTTTCTTAAGATGTTCTCTCATCTTTGAAGCCTCTTCATCGGTATTATTAGGGAAAGTTACTGTATGACCGGTGTTAGCTAACTTAAACATATCTTGCAATGCGATGCCCATATCAGGATTTACTTTATATAAATCCCGAATTAAAGGTATCACATCAACACGAAAAGAGGGTTCAACTAATTTAGTCAACCCTTGTAATGATGTAATTAAGTTATCGCTATCATCGTCAACTGAAACCCTACCAGGCGAAATCGATGTGGCAGGCTTCTCCTCTTTATTAGAGGATGTACCATTCTTGGGAGGGTCCTTCTTACGTCCCCAACCCCAACTAAAATTGAAGTACTTTTTCATCTTGGTTGTACGATTACGTTAGTTTTTCCTTTCCTTATGTGATTACATATTGCTTTTCCAAAGATATCATCATCGGCATATACGTCTCCTTCAAGGTCTACATCTACAGCTGAATTGTTAGCCCTATGTTTACCCATTGCAACAGGTCTACCTAAACCATCATAAATGAAGGTATAAGCTTCTTGTACAAAGAATGGGTCCTTAATGATTACGTGATCTAATCGAATATCTTCTTCCAAGTTTTCTATTATCACTGAACGATTCTTTTGGGTGGTTAACCAACCAGGGGATTTATCCATTTCAGGTCTACTTTTACCTTTTTTCTTTAGCATCTTCTGGTAGTAGTAAAGGTTAGGGTATCCTTCATCTTGAAGCTTAGAAGTTACTGATAAACCAACGTCATTGGATTCTGGAGCTATTACTGCCCAGTTAAACAACTTCCCAGTATCACCAAGTAACTTAGCATAAGCTCCCACTGCCATTCTTCCCTTATATACTACTTGTTCTTCTCCTAGCTTATCCATACAAGTAAATGAAGAGTAGTCAGAAGCTCTACCAGTTGAAACGTCTGCACCAATGAAATATTCTTTATCTGATTCGGGTTCACAGAATTGTCGGTATTGACCATTAAATCTCTTCTTAATAACTGGGTAATCACTAAGGCAGTCTTCGATAGCTTTAATATCGGCTAAGTCGAAGACTGTATTACCAGATGATAAGAAGTCACCATCAATTTCTTGTGCAGTTCGTTTTGCTCCCAAAGCAGAAGACATTTGGTTATACCAATTGATATCTCGTTCTGGGTGCATTTGCCAGTATAATCGAATTGGGTTAAAAGGATTACCTCCTGCAATGGCATCTACCCAAGTTGAGTGATAGAAATTACCAACTCCATAGGGAGTGGAATTGACGATGGCAGCTCCACCAGTGGAAAGAGTAGGAAAAGCAGCAGCCCAAATTTGAGCAGCCCATCTTACTACTGCTGCCTCGTCAATTACCAGAAGAGAAAGGGATTCCGAACGACCGGCTTCGGATGATGTCGGAATTGATTCAATAAATGACCCATTATCAAATTCTATCATGGAAGCAGAACCGTATTCTCCAGCTCTACCATTGATTATGGGAGTTTGAAGGTACCATGGAAGATTCTTGTACATGAACTTAATCTTCTTAAGCACCTTCTTAGCAGTTGTGTCTTTGATAGAGATAATGTTTATCTTTTTGTTGGGATGGTACATCGCCAACCAAAGACAGTACATTGAAATAAGTTCTGTAATTCCTGCCTGACGGAACTTGAGAATGATATTGAATCGTTGGGCAATGAAATTGTAGAGAACTGATTTCTGAAATGGGTATAAATCAAATCTTACCTTTCCTCTTACTGGATGTATCACATAGCAAAAAAGGCTAAAAAAGAAAACATCACTAGAAACTCGGGATAAGTTTGATAGCTCTTCTCGAGTTAAAGTAGTTCTAGTTTCTGAGATAGTCTTTGCCATATCTAAAAGTTATACGTTATTTGAAATTCGATGTCAGTACCTATACCAGATTTTATCTTTGGGTAGTAAAAGGTATTGACTCCGAATTTGTAATTAAATCTCTTAGTCTTGATTGAAAGACCAGCTCCCATATCGAAGAGATTATTGAAAGGTCTGTATTTGCCATAAATGTATGGACTAAGTGATAACCTTGCAACTTTCTTTCGAGTTAATTGACCTTCATACCAGTTGTAGTTGTACTTATCTAAGTCGATTGGGAATAGTCTAGTTGAATAAGTGTTAGTCTCCTTATTGAACAGACTTAAGTTCAACTTATCTTTCTTCAAAACAATTTGAACCAGGGAATCTTGGTTACTGATAACTGGCTGCCTTAGCATGGAATCAGGAAAGAGAGTTGGCTGCTTATTATCATGAACTAAGATTTTACCTGGTTCAACTTTTTCTGAGTACTTCTTCTCTGGTTTGAAGGGTTTCTCTGTGTATACTGTATCTGGGATTTCATTGACCGCTAGTTCCAGGGAATCAACCTCTCGAGAAAGTTTGTAATTCCTGAAGCAAAGGTAAATAGTAAATCCTAGAAGTACAATGAACAAGGCCCTCTTAAATGTCTTCATACTTGATGAATTTCTTAATCTTACTCTTCAACCAATAACGTTCTACTGGACTTAAGTTTGACTTAATGATGTGGAACTTGAATTGAAAAGTACTTTTGGTTTCAATAATCTCAAAACGTATCGAAGGTAAATTCCGATAAATAATCCGAAAGAACTTAAGGATGTTGTTAATGTTCAATTCGGTAATTGGGTACTTTGCATTAATCATTCTCATAATCCGATGTATTAAGTTTTCAAATTGAAATAGTCGCACGCTTTAATGATACTATCTATTCGGTAATCGCTAAGCGATTACCTTTATCGAACGAAGTGAGATAATATCCAAATATACTACTTACGATATGATATATGAATAGCTATATATACGCAGATAAATATATAGATATATATACGTAGTATATTATATATCTATATATTTCAAGGCACCCCAGAAACTTATATATAAGACTTTATATATAAAGCTGAAACTCAAGGTTTCTTGGTATTTGCCTTTTTGAGGCATTTTTTGAACCAAATACCTATTTCCCCTACTGCCCCTTTGGCAATTGTATACCTTGCCTTGTTAAGCCAGTAATGGTAATCCTTAAAATCACCTTCGAAGGTATCTCCATTCTTGTGAAGGTAAATTTCGAATTTATCAGGGAATCCCATAATTGCCTTGAAGTCTTCGATTCCCAAAGGATAACCATCAGGTCTGAATTGCCTATCTGCAGGTCTGAGAGTTAATGGGGGTTTATCATACTCTAATCGATATACTCCTGGAAGAGTACTCATCTTTGCAGTTTTGATAGGCCACTTCTTTTCATCTTTAAAATCTCTAACCCAGAGTCTATGTATCTTTGCTACTGTAAGATTCTTCTTCTCTGGAAGCTTTCGATAGTCATACATTGCCAGAGTTTTACTCATAAACGGAATCTGGTTAGTATTATTTTCCTGAGAGAATGTGAGTGGTTTTAGTAAATTTCTAGTAATTGTTGGGTTTTTTACTTGAAATACTTCATCAAAAGCATTCAAATATTTCTTACCAGTTTTTCTATGTACTCCAATGATAAGTAATCTCTTTCGTGATAACTGTGAGTTACCGTAGTCAGAAACGCTTCTTTCGTGAAAAATAAGTTTATAGTCTTCAAGAGTTTTTTGAAGATATTCTTTTGGGAGCAAAGATAGCAAACGAGGTAAGTTTTCAATAAGAAATATCTTAGGTTTATAATGTAAGATTGATTGAATTACTAGATTCAGGGATTTATTCTCTTGGGGATTGCCCAATTCTTTTACTTTTGAAAGCCTCATAATAGAAGATGCTCCACAGTCTGGACTTGAAAGTATGATGTCTGGCTTACAATCTGGGAAGGTTTCATCTTTATAATATGGTATACCACCAAAGTTCAATTTCCACTGCTCTAAGCCTTTAGTATAAAATACTCCTCGAGTTTCTATATTAGCTATCAAATTCTTTCTAAAAGGGAACAAAAGGATGCCTGCACCAGCAGACACCCCTAATACTTTTAATTTTTTCATTTCTTGTAGCTTCTCAATTTAATGTACTTAATCCAAGCAAATGGCTTACGGTCTTCCAAATAACTCAGATTCTTATCATTGTTGTGAGCTTCTTCTTCGAAACTTACATCATGATATCTTTCATTCTGTTTATTCCACTTGGCAAAGCACATGATAATTAGGTATTCGATAACATACCAAAGGTAGAAGAATCCAAAAGTCAGAGCCACTACCCACCAAAAGGATATACCGAATGATAACCAGAGTATGATACCAAGTACCAAACCCACTATACTACACTCAATCTGCTGTATCTGATGAATACACTCATGATTGATATCATCAGGTTTACACTCTTCTACTTTGTGTTTGAAGAATGAGTTATACACCAGAGTAATTGCTTTGTAACTGGGGAAAAGAAATACTTTTGCTACCCAGCTGTTAAAATGACATCTTTTCATAATTTATCTTTGAAGTTTTCGTAAGCATTTCTTAGTTTTTGGTCGTAGGCATTCTGGGCATACCCGGGACCATTGTATTTTCTGGCAAAGCCAGCCCAGTCCTTTTCTTTGAGATTACTCAAACAACCAGAGTTTTTCATGAAATAATACATGAGTTCTAGTTGATTTGCATGAGATTCCGACATCTTATGAACGAATTCAAAGACATCTTTACATTCACAGAGGTTGTGATTGAACCCACAAATCTGGAACATACCCCAACTTGCAGACTTCAATGCACATTCTTCGTCAATTTCTTTGGCTAATTCGAGTCTCTTATACTCGTGTACACCTCCCAAATACTTCGATTTATCCCATTTAGGGAAGAAAATCGTAGAATATCTCTTACAAAGGTAAGCTAAATCTCTGTCAGGGAATTTCTTATGTACTTCTTTGTACATAATGTGACCCTCAAAGAGAATTTGAGGCCTACCATCAGCTAAAAACCCATCTCTACCTGCTGCTTCTACCAATTGAACAGCTTTCAATAGAGCAGGTTCTAGACCTAAGCGAATAGCAAGGTCTTTAATCATTTCATTTGTTAGTTTATCCATAACTTATCAGTTTTAATGGTTCAATTTTAGTAACAAAAGTATTGCTTATAACCCATTTTTAGGATGTTTCGAGGTTCTATTATCATATATAACTTATAAAATAATGCAATATGGACAAGAAAAATGAATGCCAGATATGTGGCAAACCAATTAATTTAGAGGAATTCGATGAAACTAGAGAGATTCCCCAACTTATGGCAAGAAAACAAGTTTGTTTTAAATGTGCTTTTTGGTTTAATCGATTAGCTTATGATAAAGAACTTGAAAAAGAGAAGAAAATTGCCGTAATTACTCCCGATTATTCCCATTGGATAACTAGAATACCGGGAAGTATTCTAATGGTTCCTTCGGCTTTCGGGGGAATTTACCAAACTAAACTCCAACCAGTCAACACACTTGGTGTTATAGATGAAGATAAAGAGAAACTTTTCATCATCCGTTATAATAACATCACTCACCAAGGTACTATACCGGAGCATCTAAGAGATGCTTTTAAAGTAAACGGAATATTTCTATCTCCACAGGAATATAAAATGCTAGAGGATTACCGGGGCAATGCCTATGAATTTATTAAAAATAAAATAGATAATGCAATAAACAAAGAATAATTTCGTATATTTGCATAAAGAAAATTTCTAAATAAAATAGATATGAAAAAAGAAAAGAAAGAAATCAAAAAGCTCAAAGAAGGTGATGAGGTTCTCTTCACATTATCTGGAAGACCCATCATTGAGAAAGTTACAGTGGAATCTATCGATAAAAAAGGTGGATTTGCAATGCTTAGTAACCGAGTAAAAGTTGCAAGAACCTTGGGTCCTGATGATACATATCCAAGATTGGATGGGCAAAAGGGAGAAGTTCGTCCGCTTACCGAAGAAAATGAAAGAGTATTCCTTGCATACAAGGCCTATTTCTCAATTAAGAGAAACATAGAATTACTTGATAAAGGGATGAGAAGTATGAAAGATTCGAAAGCTTTCGATATGATGATTGAATTTGATAAGAAACTTACCAAGATTATTAACAAATACTTCAAAGAACAATGACTACAGTATTAGCGATAATTTACTTGGTATGTTTGCCATTCACGGTATTTTTTGTAAGGGCTTGCTTGGATTATTTACCCTATACTCACAAAATACACTCTCTCGTTTTATTCATCTCGGTATGGATAGTATTACCTCTATTTCCGATTTATCTATTAATATTTCCGATTTATCTATTAATCAGATACATAAAATACAAATTACTATGAGATACTTTTTTGACAGAGATGGTAATTATGCTGGATCATCAATGCAAGGGTGGGAGATTCTTCTCCTACTCTTGTTCCCAGTTGCTTTAATAATTTTCCTCGTATTCTTACCCTTCTATGTATTTCATAAATACAGTTCTAGAGAAGAGGATAAAAAATACGAGGAAGAACATCCAGAAATACTAAAAGTAGATTCTTATATTACCTGCTGGTATCCCTGGCATAGGTATTCTGTTGCATATACTTTAGCTTTGATATTTTGGGTATGTGGGTTACTAATTAGCCTATTGAATTAATTATTTGACTGACACATCATATATGTACTTAGAGTCTTCTTGAGGAGAATAACCATAATCTACTACTTGAGGATTAGCCCCATTTTGAATGGCAAAGTCATTATTTTTTGAAATTGCGCTACCTTTGACTAAAGTATAAATATACTCTTTTACATCACCAGATGATACACCATATTGAATCTGTATTCTAAAGGTTATATCGCTAGCTACTGGTTGATCTGACCTTATATCACACTGGCCCTGGGTGTTAGAGGTTGAGCTTTTAAATACACTTATTGTGATGTTAGCTGTAATTTTAGCCGTAGTTTGAGTAACTGGTATACTAAGGTTAGCATCCCCACAGGTTAAGAAGATATGCCCTGAACGGTTAGCTCCAGTTTGATTACTCGATAAAGCAGTCAGGGTTAACATGTAATGGTTCTCAAGAGTACCAACTGAGGCAACGGATACTGAGCACCAATTGGGAGCATTACCCACATGGGGAGTTTCTGGCTTTTTAGACCCATCACTACCCTTTAAATAGGCCATTACAAGGATTTGAGCGATATAACCTTTACTACCACCTAAAGGCAGTGAGTTTGAAACCACTTTTATGTATCCAGTATAGGTAACACCGGATCCCTGAGTTACTGTGAGATTGATTTTGTTATTAGACCCATTTTGGGTAAATGTCAGAGTAGTAGACCTTGAAGACCCAGTATTTTCTGAATAGTTAATTTTTACATCTAAGTAACCATCTCCAACGGTAACTCCTCCCCAAGTAGCCCAACTTACGGAGGCTGAGCCCAAAGTACAAGAGGGTGTAGAGGTTGAAACTACTTTGCCATTTACCAGTTTCCTTTTGAGGGAAGTGATACGGTAGGTTACAGTACCACCATCTGAAGGTACAGATACTGTACCTGTATCTGTAATTGCACGTGCTAGTTTGAATAATGTTTTTTCTTCCATATCTTTATAAGTTTTTGGTTTATAGAAAGAACTTTGATATTGTAATTTACCAGAAGGGTAAGTAGGGGATGAGAGCCAGGGATGTTTTATTCTCTGGTTTCTCTGTGTGTTATGTGGGCATGTATGTGGTGTGGGATATCTAGGTATGCCCTTAATACGAGGAGTGATTTTTGTGTGGTAGTAAAATGTGGCTGGGAAGTTCTGGCAGAGTCTTATCACGAGGAAGGTAAAAGTTGTGGTACTAAATGGGGAGTACGGTTCCGTTAAATTTAACATTTGAAAATAAAAAGTAAGGGACAAACATTTTTATTTATCCCTTTGCTTTCTTTCAATCCTTAAATGTTTCGTTATCGTCTTTCAAAATTTCTTTTAAGTCTCTATAGCATTGAATTGTTAAATAAATTACACCAACAAATAAAAATATATTTAATAACATAGAATTTAATTTTTGAGTGAGTAGGGAAATATTTCCCTACTCTGATTTGTTTTTATTTCAAAGAATTTTTCACTATTTCAAGCCCTTTTATTAGAATTGCTTTCTTTTCTTCTTTTGTATTTTCTGATGCAATAGAATTAAATGAAAAATCATTCAGCGTATAGACTTGTTTATAAAAGTCTATAAAGCCGTCAATTAGTTTTTTATCTGCATTGTTTGCAATCGTGGAAAGAAAATTGAAAGTTACATTTCTGAACTTTTTGCGTAACGATTTGATTTGCTTTTCGTTTGCACCCTCAAAAAGTTCTTTTTTGTAAATTTCTGTTTTTGTCCCTAAAGACGTTTTAAAAAGTCCAGCGTTTTTTTCTTTTACGCTTTTCAATACGTCTAAAGCAATTAAACTATTTGCTTTTGCGTTTGCACTTGCTTTTTCTACATTCACGTTATTAATTTGCTTTTTCATAATAAAATGCTTGAAAGTTTTATTATTTATTATTTTTATTACCTTTTCAAATAGACCCTCAAGACTTTTTAAACTATTTTAATAAGGTAGTATTTATTTCGTTTCTGTATTGCAAATATAAGAACTATTTTTTAATCTACAAAATTTTTAGAAAATAATTTTCTTAAAAATTTTTAATTAAAAATTCATTCAAATATCGCTTTGTTTTTCTCACATTGCAAAGATACGAACTTTATTTTAATCTACAAACATTTTCAAGAAAATTTTTTGAGAAAATGAATATTTTTATTTTCAAAATTATTTTCGTGAAAAATTCATAAAATGAAAAATATTGTGCACCCTAAAAAGGACTTAATATTTGCACTTAATTTTGGAGGTTCACAAGGGAAATCTTCGCACGCCTTGTAGTGGGCATATATGATATGTATATGGATAATCCTATATAGCTTATGCCTGTCCTCTAGGAAGTGTATTATATACCTGTATATTGATAAGGCCATTAATGGACTAAGGTGATAAAGAATTAAGGCCGATTAGCTATATCCCTATTATTGCCCTCTATAAACCTATTAGGTCCTATTTCAATAAGGCCATATAGGGACTATGGTAAGCCTATAGAGATTAGGATAGCCTATAAGGGCTTACTAAGTTAGCGTAAGTAAAAACCCAGGTACCTAAGTTAGGCTCTGGGTTAATATATTAATCGAAGTATACCTGAAAGGTTATATACTTGATGTTGAAGGTAAAATCGGGTTCAATTTCCTCTGGGTCAGGGATTTCGGATGAGAATTCCATAAGGCAATCATCTGTGTTAAGGTAGATAGATATTTCCTTAGCTTTCGATTGCATTAGTTCTGGCAATATCGAATCGAATTGTGAAAGTGAATTGGCAATGTAAGATGCCCATGGATAATCCCTAGTGTAATTTACTAAGGTAAGAATGATGAGATTTGAAATTTGATTAAGAGCTTTCATATGTTTATATTTAATGTATTAATAAGGGGTACCCTGTTATGAGTACCCCTGGGATTAATGATTTAGCAAGTGAAAGGAACTGTTACTGTGTAAAGGTTTTCGAATTCGTTTACCTTAGGTGCCTGACCAAAGCATGCCTCTGGGTCATAGGCAAAGGTATCCCGTAAGCATTCAAGGCAAGTGATGCCAGCAGTATCATCGTCATCGAAATGTTCTGGGTCATTGATGGTAAAGGTTAATATGTGTACCCCAGCATCTTGGTTATCGATAGTTTGGATTGATACTAGAGTTAAGTAATCAGGAATGATTGTGTTCTCCTGTAGTTCCTGTAAGTAAGGCTTAATGAAGTCTAGCATGCCTGATGGATAAGAAGGATAGGCATCAGGTGCAGCAATTAATGAAAGATTAATACTCTTTGCAAAATTAAAATCAGTTGTTAAAATACTTGTTTTCATACGTCTATATTTAATTAGTTATTATTACAATGCAAATATAAATATAATATATTATATATGCAATAACCTCAATTGCCTTCGTAGGTTATTAAGGGCCTTGAATTATATTTACCTTAGTCCTTGAGGCCATGAATGGAGATTGCCATTTACCTTCCCTACCTATAACCTATATTATATAATACCTAATGGTTCTTGGTAATCAAGGTACCCCTAAATCACAAAATTGTCCTAGAATACAAAAGTTAATGCTAATATAAATACTAAGCAAATAAATTACAGAGTTACTAGGAATATTACCTAAATATGCCCCTTGAAGGCCTTAAATCCTATAAACCATTTAGCCCTAAAACCTAATATTTTAATTGCCCAATCACAAATCCGATTACCTTTCCCCAACCAATCTATTATATAATAGCTATATAAAATGGCTGCTCAGGCAATCGGATTTAGGGGCCATTAATGGTCGGATTTATTTGCCTTTTTAGGCCTTTTTGAGTTTGCCTTTAAAGTGTGTAGTAGAGCTATATGGTATAGTGGCTATATAGTGAATTGAGTGGCTTTGTATAGTAGAGGGGTTATCACTTGCCTTGTTTGCCTAAATCCCCAAAACCCCCGGCGAGGTACCTTGATATGTATTATGGTATATTGATTATGTATGTAGTATAATAAGGGGTATATGTGTATTAGGTATTTTATTATATGTACCTTAGTTAGGATGGTAGCTTAGTTAGGCTCTATATGATTTTCTTTTTATTTTTGTGTTGGGTAGGGGAGTATTGGGTTATAGGTGGGTTAGTATAATCCTATATGTGTAGGATACTAAGATTAGTGATGAGGTGTATAGGATTAATATTAGGATTTGTGATATTATATACCTTAATTTGTTTGTTGGGTGGGTGTACTTGTGGGCTTGGTATATTTTCTCATTGCGTATGAGGGTTAGGATGGTGATTAGGGATAGGATTATTCGGATTATGTGATAGAGGATGTTCATGGTAGTGATATTATATCGATTATGGTTATATCTGTTAGGTTTACTTTGAGGATCTCTCTTAGCTTTAGCCTTATATAGGTACTATGTTTATCCCAGGGGTTTATTTCTTGTTTGGGGTAGCGGAGGTAGGTATTAAGTTCCTCGGTTCTGTACACTACGTTCATTTCTTCGCAGAAGCCTTCGGTAGTCCCAGGTAGTGGTCCCGGGACTTCGAATGATACTAAGAATCTACCTGATGTTAGCATAGTTTATAGTTCGTTGGTTAATAATCTTATATCAGTTAAGTGATTCATATATTCCTCTTCTGAGGATATGTCAAGGCATTTACATGCTATGTAGTGACCGTACATGGATATACCTGATTCATAGCCTTGGTCCTCGTTTAGGAAGTTAGCTAAGGATATCTTGTCTACTGAACATATCCTCTTCAGATGTCCTGGTAAGGTTTCTGAATCTTCATAAAATACAAAGTCATAAGTATCAGTATTATCGGTCATGGTAGAGAATATTTCGATTAGCCAGTTAAAGTCCTCTAGAGGTACTCTGTCTAGCCATTCCCATCCGATTGGGTATTGGTTTACTGTTATTGTTGGTTTCATGATGTTAATTGAGTTGAGGGTTAAACATTTGTTTTGGTTGGCCTAATAGGCAGCAATGAGGATAACCTGCTTCATCGAGGATTCCCAGTATAAGATATCGATTGGTATCTCTGGGAATTTCGAAATAGAAAGCTGGTTTCATGTCGCCATCTATGAATGTAAAAACTATCTGAGTGTTTTCTAGTAACCCATTTAGTTGTA
>OJPP01000296.1_pt1 | contig 15824 bp, 14 predicted proteins | sample 1598521 | NCBI WGS metagenome assembly OJPP01 (sample SAMN03922490, study PRJEB24848) | human gut metagenome | isolation source: stool sample | host: Homo sapiens | place: Germany | collected 2011-05 | reverse complement strand
ACGAGATAGCGTAGCGTCTCGTGGGCTCGGAGATGTGTATAAGAGACAGACCATACCCTGCCCGATGTTGATATCCGCCGCCTTTTGATACTGCGCGAGCAGACAGCCGGACAAAGCCGTGAAACTGCCCGCAATGCACAGGCCGATCGTTGTGGTTATCGCCGGGTTGATGGACGATGAGCGCACCATGTCCGGGTTGTTGCCGGTCGCGCGGATCGCAAGCCCCATTCGGGTACGGAGGAACAGCGTCAGAAACAGGACGATCAGCGCTGCCGCAGCGAGAGCGGTCAGGAGCTTATACTGCCCGGCCAGCGGAGTGCCGGCCAGCGCGGATTTCATCAGAGAGAACACCGTCTGCGTTTTGTTGAGACTCAGCAGCGACGCGCCGCCCATAATGGCGATGTTGATGGAATACAGCGCCGTATTTACGATGATGCCGGCCAACAGGCTGTTGATGCCCATGCGCGTCTGCAAAACGGAAACGATCAGCCCGGACAGCAGCCCCGCGGCCATTGCCGCGAAAATCGCCAGTATCGGATGCCCGGCCATCGCGGTGACTGCGCCGATCACCGCTCCCAGCGTGAAGCAGCCGTCCGTGGAAAGATCACAGACGTTCAGCATCGAATAGCTCAGATACAGCGCCAATACGGTCACGGAGCAGATCAGCCCCAGCTCCAGCGCCGTCTGTATCAGACCGAAAACACTCGATAGATCCATGGTGGTTTTCCTCTTTCTGCTTTTTGAAATTTGCCCGGAGCCGGATATACGACCGGCTCCGGGCGATCGTTTTTTTTGCCGGATCCGGCTTCAGATCAGGATCACGAGAAGCTCTCCGCCGTCGTCAGCGTGGCGATCTTGGTGCAGTACGGCGCAAACGCCTGGGAGAGCGCGTCAAAGTCAAGACCCAGCCCGGCGCAGGTTTCCGTGTTGATGGTGGCGGTGCCGTTATCAAAGGTCCGTACCGGCGTGGAGGCCGGATCAGCGCCGTTCAAAAGAATGTCCGCGATCATGTCCGCCGTCTCGCGGCCGAGGTTTGCGTAGTCCACACCATAACCGAGGAACGCGCCGTTGAGCGCAAAGGAGTCGGCGCCGGTATACTGCGGGATGCCCGCATCGATGAACGTCTCGTAAATGGCGAGCTCGGCTTTCATGATGGAGTTGTCGGTCGGGGTAAATACGGCGTCAACGCCGTCGGCAACCATGGCCTGCGCAGCCAGCATGACTTCGTCCGCCGTGCTGCCGGTGTGTTCAACGTATTCGATCCCGTTCTCGTCCAGATAGGCCTTGGCGCTGGCAATGGCAGCCGTCGAGGAATCCTGTCCCGCGTCATACAAAAGGCCGATTTTCGATGCATCCGGGTCAGCCGCGAAGATCAGTTTCATGACGGCGGCAGTATCCAGATAGTCCGATGTCCCGGTCACGTTGCTGCCCGGCGCTTCCAGCGACTCCACGAGACCTGCGCCGACCGGGTCGGAAACAGCGGCGAAAACAACGGGCGTTTGGCTATCCTCCGTGGCCGTCTGCATGCGCATGGCGACAGGCGTGGCAACGCCGACGAGAAGATCGGCGCCGCTGCTCTGGAAGTTTGCGATGATCTGCTCCATCACGGTGGCGTCCGCGTTGCAGTTGTCATAGTCGATCACAAACTGCACGCCCTTCTCCGCGCTGATCTCCTCCAGCCGCGCCTGAATGTTTTCCACGATCTGGTTCAGGGAGGCATCGTCTACATAGTTGCAGATGCCGATGCGGAAGGACTGCGGCTCCGCCGCCGGTCCGGAGGCACCGTCCGCAGTCTGTGCAGGCTGTGTATCGGACGAGGCGTCCGATACGGTTTGTCCGGCGCCGCAAGCCGTTGTCATCAGCAGCAGGGCGAAGACCAGGACGAGGACGGCAAGGTTTTTCAGGTTCAGGTTTTTCATGGTGATTTCCTCCATTTTTGGCATTTTGCCATGGTATTTTCGGGTGGCGGATGGAGGAGCCGCTGCCAACGGCTGAATTTGGAGTATAAAAAAACAGCCCCTTATCCCACTATGGGACAAGAGCTGTACTCCTGCGATACCACCCAAATTGACGCTTTCGCGTCCGCTCGCTCATGCGCACCATCATACGCATCCCGGTGGATAACGGGTGGGCACCCGTCGGTTCCTACTTGCATCCATACGAATGCGTTCAGACCGCCCTCAAAAGGCCATTCCCCTTACGCCGTTCCGCTGCACTCACACCATCGGCAACTCTCTGAAGGCCCGGTTTTGCAAGGGTACTCTTCTTTCTCAAAGGTTTCGCTGGTATTTTCTTGTTGGCGTCATTATAGCCGCACTTCACGAACCAGTCAATTGTCAATTTAAATGAAAAAAGTGCGCCGTCAGGCTGCGATTTTCTGTATCCGGTTTAGCGGCGGGCAGCGGCTTGCTTTATTCCGCCGGCGGTGCGGCCGCTACGGCGGGCGTCTACACGCTTTCCGGCGCTGTCAAACGCCGGTTTGGCAGGACGGCGAAAAAGTAATAAAGAGCAATAAAATGGCCGGATGCAAACGCATCCGGCCATTTTTGTAAGCCAAAGAATTTTGCTTGGTCAGGCTTCAACGCTCTCCTGCCGCAGCAGCTCTTCCATCCGCGCTTCCAGCGCATCGTCGGTGCGGAACAGGCGGACGTATGCTTCAAAATCCGCGTTCAGCTCCGCCGGGGATTTCCCGTATACCTGCTCCATGACGGCGGCGGGGTTCGGCTGGGAGTACATTTTCCTATACCGCTCTCTGCCGTAGACCGTGAGCAGCCAGTCGGTGAAAGCGCCCGCGATGGGGTAGGTGAAGGCGCAGCCGTGCGCGAAGAAAAACTCCCGGTCCAGCAGCCTGTCCATCGGCAGATACCGTCCGGTTTTGAGATAATAGCCCGTCCAGTCCAGATTTTCGATGCCCCACCATTTGCGGTCAAAGTACATGGCAAGCCCCTCCGTCACGGCGGGACAGACCGGACGGTTGTGGACAAAGCTGATGAGGTGCGCGTCCTCGTGGAAGCCGACGCACTGGACAGCGTCGTTATACACGGCATAGATGCGGTTCGGCAGGTCGGCAAAGCCGTTGCAGGGCTCGTCGTCGCCGCAGATGCGTCCTACCTCCTCCGGCGAATCGCAGAGGAAGTACTCGATCCTGAAGTCCGGCGTCAGGCCAAGCACCGCGCAGATGTGAGAGAAGCAGCCCTCCTGCAGCGCGGCGATCTTCTCGATATCGCGCTCTGCCGCGGTGTTTGCGCCATAGTGAAAAGTGTAGTGTTCCGTTTCAAATGTCTGCATGGCATACCTCCAGGACGTAATTTAAACGGTTTAAGGGAGCTCCGAGGTGCAGTGCGGGCAGCGCGTGGCGTCGATGGCGATCTCGCTCTTGCAGTAGGGGCAGACCTTCGTTTTCGGCGCTTCCTCCACGGGAGCTTCCTTCTTCCGGCCGAGCGCCATGATCTTCTTTACAAAAATAAAGATCACGAACGAAACGATCAGAAAATCGAGCACCTGCGAGAGGAACGAGCCGTACTTGAGCACCGCCGCGCCCGCGGCCTCCGCTTCGGCGAGTGTGGCGTAGGTGTTGCCGTCGAGCGGGAGAAAAAGATTGCTGAAGTCGATCCCGCCGGTCAGCACGCCGACGAGCGGCATGATGACGTCGTTGACGAGCGATGTGACGATCTTCCCGAACGCGCCGCCGACAATGACGCCGACCGCCATATCGACCACGTTCCCCTTTACGGCAAATTCCTTGAATTCCTTGAGTAACGTTTTCATAGTATCGCCTCCGCGATGCATGATAGCAGTCCGCCATTTCAAAGTCAATGAGTTAATTATGACTAACTCAAGGAAGCCTGTGCTAATATTTTGCTGAAAAATGCAAATATTAACAGAAAATCTATTGACAATGCCGGAACATAAAGATAAAATGCGGGCGAAATCCCAAAAAGATAAGGAGGATACTTTCATGAATTGGGGTAAAGTTGGTCTTTTCGCGGGCGGCGTGCTGTTCGGCACGGCAGGCATCAAGATCCTCACCAGCCGCGACGCGAAGAAGGTCTACGCTTTCACGACCGCGGCGGCGCTGCGCGCCAAGGAAGCCGTCATGACAACCGCGACGAATATCCGCGAGGGCGCGGACGACATTCTCGCCGACGCGAAGGCGCTCAACGAGAAGTATGCCGCGGAGGACGCGCCCGAGACGATTGAGGACGCCGCGGAGTAATTCGCCATGAAATGCACGATCCTGCACGATACGGCGGGACGCATCCGTGTCCATCTGGAGCAGCCGCGCATGTCGCTGCTCCAAGCGGACATTCTGGAGGCGTATCTGCGAAATACTCCCGGCGTTGCCGATGTGACGGTCCACGACCGCACCGGCAACGCTACGATTCTTTATACCGGTCAGCGCGCGCCCATCGTCGCGGCGCTCGCCGCGTTTTCCTATGAGAAGTCGGCGGCGCTCGCGCCGGAGCACAGCGTCCGCGTGCTCAACCGCGAGTACGAGGGAAAGCTCATTTTCCGCATCGTCCGCCGGTATACATTGAAGCTCATCCTGCCCGCGCCATTGCGCGCGATCCGTACCGTGATCCGCTCGCTCCGTTTCCTGCGCGAAGGCATCCGCTGTCTACTGCACGGGAAGATCGAAGTGCCGGTGCTCGACGCGACAGCCATTGCCGTATCGATCCTGCGCGGAGACTTTGAAACGGCGGGTTCGGTCATCTTCCTGCTCGGCATCGGCGAGCTGCTCGACGAATGGACGCACAAAAAGTCCGTCGCCGATCTTGCCGGGACGATGGCGCTGCAGGTGGACAAGGTCTGGCTCGAAACGACGGACGGCAGCGTGGCCGTGCCGGTCGGCGACGTGCGCCCCGGCGACCGGATCATCGTCCGCACCGGCGGCATGATCCCGCTCGACGGCCATGTCGTCGCGGGGGAAGCGATGGTGAATCAGGCGTCCATCACCGGCGAGGGGCTGGCCGTGCGCCGCACGGCGGGCAGCTACGTCTATGCCGGGACGGTCGTGGAAGAGGGCGAATGCACGATCCGCGTCGACAAGAGCATGGGCTCGGGACGCTACGACCGTATCGTCCATATGATCGAGGAATCCGAAAAGCTCAAGTCCGACACCGAGGCGCAGGCCTCGCATCTGGCGGACAGGCTCGTGCCGTACAGTCTCGGCGCGACGGGGCTTATCTGGCTGCTGACGCGCAACGTCAACCGCGCGCTCGCCGTGCTGATGGTCGATTTCTCGTGCGCGCTCAAGCTCTCCATGCCGATCGCGGTGCTCTCCGGCATGAAGGAAGCCGGCATCCATCACATCTCCGTCAAAGGAGGCCGCTTCATGGAGGCGGTGGCGCAGGCGGACACCATCGTCTTTGATAAGACCGGCACGCTGACCCATGCCGCTCCGCGCGTGGCGGCAGTCGTACCGTTCGGCGGCAAGGAAGAAAACGACATGCTCGCGCTCGCTGCGTGTCTTGAAGAGCACTACCCGCACTCCATGGCCAAGGCCGTCGTGGCCGAGGCGGAAAACCGCCACATCTCCCATGAGGAACGCCATTCGAGCGTGAGCTATATCGTCGCGCACGGCATCGCAAGCAGCGTGGACGGCGAAAAGGTCATCATCGGCAGCCACCACTTCGTGTTTGAGGACGAGAAGTGCGTCATCCCCGCGGGGGAAGAGGAAAAGTTTGAATCGCTCCCGGCGGAGTATTCGCATCTCTATCTCGCCGCGGGCGGCGTGCTCGCGGCGGTCATCTGCATTGAGGACCCGCTGCGCGCGGAAGCTGCCGACGTTGTCCGCGGTCTGCGCTCTCTCGGCTTTACGAAGCTCGTTATGATGACCGGCGACAGCGACCGCACGGCGAAGTCCGTAGCGGCGGCGGTCGGCGTGGACGAGTACTACTCCGAGGTCCTTCCGGAGGATAAGGCAAACTTCATCCGCCGCGAGCACGAGGCCGGACGGCGCGTAATCATGCTCGGCGACGGCGTGAACGATTCTCCGGCGCTCTCCGAGGCGGACGCCGGCATCGCCATCCGCGACGGCGCGGCCATCGCCCGCGAGGTGGCGGACATCACCATCGGCGCGAACGACCTCTATTCGCTTTTGACACTGCGGCGGCTCAGCTGCGCGCTCATGGACCGGATCCACACGAATTACCGAAACATCATCGGCTTCAACTTTATGCTGATCTGTCTCGGCGTGGCGGGCATCCTGCCCCCGGCGACCTCGGCGCTGCTGCACAATGCGTATACGCTCACCGTGAGTCTCCGGAGCATGACGCGCCTGCTGCCTCCGGCGGAAATCGAATAAGCGCGAAAATCGGCTGTTTCGAAGAAAAACAGCCGATTTTTTACACGTTTCGGCATACGAGCCAAAATATCTTGCAAAGCGTGCGCTGTTCCTGCATAATAGAAAGTAAATATAGGGAGACCCGCCCGATATAGGGAGACCCGCCCGAGAGACAGAAACAGGGAGGAACAAAACCATGAAGCATCGTATTCTTGCCGCCATGATCTGCGTCTGCGCTGCGCTGACGAGCCTCTGTGTTCCGGCGCTGGCCGACGATACGGAAGCGGAAACACCCGTACCCGTGGAAGCAACACCCGCGCCGGCGGAAACAACGCCCGCGCCGGCGGAAACAACGCCCGCGCCGGTCGGGGAGCCTGTGGAAGAGACGACCGCTCAGCCGCTGGGAGCGGCAAACGTTCCGAGTGTTCGGGCGAACTGGAACGATCCGAAGATCAACGGCACGTTCCTCGAAGCTGGTACCTACTATAAAAACGATCCGTCGGATAACCGCGGCTTTTCCGAAGCAACGGCGGATGATTACAATTTCCGTTTTGACGGCACGACGCTGTTTTTGCGAAACGCCGATCTTAAGGGAACGGGGAATCAGCCGATGGGCTCCTCTTTACTCTCGGTCTTTATCCCGCTTGTTATAGATCTGACGGGAGAAAACCGCTTCAGCGTGAACACCTCGTACTATCCGATCATCGCTCCGGACATTACCATTCGCGGTAACGGTTCTCTCACGTTGGTTGGCGAAACAGCGTACATCACCAGACTGACGATGGAAAGCGGAACGTTCATCACCGACGATCTCCGGCCGTCAAGCACCTCTGCAGAGGGAAGAGGGCTTTATTTCAACGGCGGGCGCTTTACTGTCAATAAGCATTTTGGCGGCCAGATGGGGCTGTATATCGGCGCGGAGTTCTACCGCTGGAAAACAGATCTCAGCAGGGATTATATGCCGTCTATCTTTGAGACGTGTCCCTATCCGGGCGGAATGCCGCTGAGCCTTGTTCAGATGGACGATCCGTTCCGTTCAAAGCTGCGCGTCAATCCTGCTACGAACGAGTGGGAGGTATCCTACGACGGCGGGACCACGTGGAAATCTCTCGGTGTGAAAGCCACCGGAGAGGACGGAAAGGACGGGCGGGACGGCCGGACGCCTTCCGTCGGCCTGAACGGCAACTGGTGGATCGGCAGTATGGACACCGGCGTGAAAGCGGTCGGTACAGACGGACGGGACGGCGTCGACGGTAAGAATGGCGCGGACGGTCTGACGCCTGCCATCGGCGAGAATGGAAATTGGTGGATCGGCGATACCGACACCGGCGTAAAGGCCGGAGGTGCGGACGGCAAGGATGGCGCGGACGGCTTGACGCCGACCATCGGCGAAAACGGGAACTGGTGGATCGGTGACACGGACACCGGCGTAAAAGCTGCCGCTGCGGACGGCAGAGACGGCGCTGACGGTAAAGACGGTGTCGATGGGAAGGACGGAGCAAACGGAAAAGACGGCATCGACGGCAAGGATGGCGTTGACGGAAAAGACGGCACGGACGGCGCGCAGGGCGCGCCCGGCCTGACGCCCTCCATCGGCGGCAACGGCAACTGGTGGCTGGGCAATACGGACACCGGTGTGCGGGCCGCCGGAACGACCGGAGCCACGGGCGCTGCGGGTGCGACCGGAGCCACAGGCGCGACCGGCGCCGCCGGGCGAAACGGCACGGACGGCAAAGACGGAAAAGACGGAAAAGACGGCGTCGGCATCCGGGAGGTATCGCTGAACGACTCCGGGGAGCTGATCGTCGCCCTCACGGACGGAACGGAAACGAATCTTGGCAAAATTACGGGAGAGGACGGCGCGCCCGGCGTCGGCATTTCCTCCGTGCAGGTGGGGGAAAACGGCATGCTCACCGTGACGCTCTCGAACGGGGAGAGCGTGGAGGCGGGCGCGGTGTTCAGCGCGCAGGAGGGGAAAACGGTGAGAACCGTTTCCTATATCACCGCCGCAGCAGCGGCGCTGGCATTCCTCTGGCTCGCAGTGCTGACGACGCTTTTCGCCAAATCCCGCCGCACGGCAGTTCACAGATAAAGATTAGTATCCCCCGTTTGCTTGGCAAATGGGGGATTCTTGTATATATCAGAGCTTCTTATGCCATGATGCCGGTGGACTGGAGGAAGAGAATGAGCATCATTACCGGCACGACGAAGTGCACCATGACCGCGTACAGCCGCTTGCGGCGGAACGCCGCGCCGCTGCTCTCGCCGCCGAGCTGCCGGACGATCGGGCTGGCGTTCGCGCGCACGACAAATTCCGTCGTGGCGCAGACACTGCTTGCGTATATGCAGCAGAGGCTGGCATAAAAAATCTCCCTCCATCCGCGGCAGCGCCGTGAAAGAGGGAGAACTGTATGCGGTTGGGGCAGAGCCCCAACCCTACGGGCGTTCTTTGAAAATTTCTACAGAGGCGGGGCTCTGCTCCGCCCGCTGTATTATTTTTCCAGATAATCCAGGCACGCTTTTACATCCGTGAAGCGCGCATAGTGTTCATTCAGCTCTCTGCCCGCAAAGCCCTTTTCCACCGCGCCGCGCAGCAGCTCGACCGCGGGTTCCCAATAGCTTTCCGCATCGAGAAACGCGCTCTTTTTCTGCATCCGCCCAAGGGATGAGAGCGTGATGACCTCGAAGATCTCCTCCATCGTGCCGATGCCGCCGGGCAGGGCGATGAAAGCGTCCGAGCGCTCTTCCATGATCGTTTTGCGCTCCGCCATCGTTTCCATGCGGATAAGCTCCGTGCAGTGCTCAAAGAGGATGCCGGGAGTGTTGAAAAAGTACGGCACGACGCCGATGATCTTCCCGCCCATTTCGTAGGCCCCGCGCGCCGCGGCACCCATCATGCCGTGGCCGCCTGCGCCGAACACGAGCGTATGCCCGCGCAACGCGAGCTCGCGGCCGAGCGCCGTGCCGAGAGCCATAAAGTTCTCGCCGATCTCATCGCGCGCCGCGCCGAATACACAGATATTCAATATCCCATCTCCTCCAGTTTTTTTCGGTAATACCGGAACGCCGTGGGCATGGCGAGCGCTTCGCGCTCGGCTCGCGTCACCCAGACATAGCCCGGAAGCTTCTCCCTGCAGCGGACGATGTACCCGCGCATATGCCATTCTACATGGCTGAAAATGTGCACCGCCTCGCCGCAGGGCTCGCCGGTTTCCGGCGCGTCCGGCAAAAGGTCGTTCGGCAGCTCCCACATCGAGGCGAGAAGCCCCGTATCCGCACGCCGCTGCACGGCGCACGTATCGCCGCAGAGCAAAAGCAGCACCCGCCGGTTTTCGATCCGGCGCGGTTTTTTCTCCGGCAGCACGGGGTAGAGCGCTTCCTCGCCGCAGCGGTGCGCCGCGCAGTACGCCGCGACCGGACAGCGCGCGCAGCTTGGCGTGCCGACGGTGCACACCGTCTCGCCCAGCTCCATGAGTGCGCTCGTAAAAGCGCCGCATTCGCCCGTTGGATAGATATCCCGGAGCGCTTCGCGGAAGCGCTTTTTCACCTTGTCGCTGCCGATGCTCTCGCCGAAGCACTCCATGCGCGCGAGCACGCGCAGTACGTTTCCGTCCACCGCCGGCTCCGGCAGTCCGTAGGCGATCGAGGCGATCGCCCCGGCGGTATAGTCCCCGATGCCGGGCAGCGCGCGCAGCGCCGCGGCGTCCGGCGGAAATACGCCGCCGTAAGTCTCGCACACGGTTTTGGCGCATTTGTGGAGATTCCGCGCGCGGGAATAGTACCCCAGCCCTTCCCAGAGCTTGAGCACATCGTCAAGCTCCGCCGCGGCGAGCGCTTCCACGGTCGGGAACGCGCGCGTGAAGCGGTTGAAGTATTCGCGCGCGGCCTCGATGCGCGTCTGCTGCAGCATGATCTCCGAGACCCACACGCGGTACGGCGTCGGCTCCTCCCGCCAGGGGAGAGGGCGCGCCTCTTTTTTGTACCAGTCCACCAGCGGACGGGAAAAGTTTTCCATAGGCCGATCCTTTCGTTTCTCCGGATATTATACGCGAAGGACCGGGCCTTGACAACCTTGATTTACGCCCGCCGAGCGGCTATAATACAGATACATCCCATGCAAAGGAGATACAAACTATGGACTACCGGCGTTTTGAAAATACGATCGTTGCGCGCTTCGACCGCGGCGAGGAGATCACGGCGCAGCTTCGCGCGCTGTGCGAAAAGGAAAATATCCGTCTGGCGAGCGTTGAGGCGCTCGGCGCGACGGACGAGTTCACCGTCGGCGTGTACAACGTGGACGAGCATCAGTACCACGCGCTCACGTTCACCGGCGCGCACGAGATCGTGTCGCTGACCGGCACGGTGAACACGATGAACGGCGAATACTACAGCCATCTGCACATGAGTGCCGCGAACGAGTCCGGCGCGGTCGTCGGCGGGCATCTCAACGCCGCGCGCGTGAGCGCGACGTGCGAGATGGTCATCCGCGTGATCGACGGCGCGGTGGACCGCTTCAAGGACGGTGTGACCGGGCTGAATCTCTTTAAGTTCTGATCCCATGACCGAAAAGCTGTTTTATGCCGACGCGCATATGCGAAAATTCACCGCGCGCGTCCTCTCGTGCGAAGAGTGCGGCGGCCGCTTTGCCGTAACGCTCGACCGCACCGCCTTCTTCCCTGAGGGCGGCGGACAGGGCGGCGATACCGGCGCGCTCGGCGGCGTGCGCGTGACGGATACGCGCGAGGAAAAGGGCGAGATCGTCCATTTCTGCGGCGCTCCGCTCGTCCCCGGCACGGAAGTGACGGGCGAGCTTGACGGGGAAACGCGCTTCGCGCGCATGCAGATCCACTCGGCCGAGCATCTGGTGTCCGGCCATGCGCACACGCTCTGGGGCTGCGAGAACATCGGCTTCCACATGGACGAGCACGGCGCGACGATCGACTTTGACCGCGAGATTGACGCGGAGCAGCTTTTGCGGCTCGAGCGTCTTGCAAACGAGGATGTGTGGAAAAACCTTCCGATAAACATCCTCTGGCCGGCGGAGGAAGAGCTTGCGGCGATGCCGTTCCGGCAGAAAAAGGCGCTCGCGATGCCGGTGCGCATCGTGGAGGTGCCGGGGGTGGATCTTTGCGCGTGCTGCGCGCCGCATGTGAGCTTCACCGGCGAGATCGGTCTCATCCGCTTGAAAGACCGGATGCGTCACCGCGGCGGCGTGCGCTTTACGATGCTCGCCGGGCGCGCGGCCTATGAGGACGCCGCGCTCTGCACCGCCGAGACCGAAGCGCTCTCCCGTCTCTTTTCCGCGCCGCAGAACGCCCTTTGCGCCGCCGCCGAGCGCGTGCTCGGCGAGCTGGAAGCGGAGAAGTACGCCCGTGCCGCCGCGGAGCGGCGGTATGTCGAGGCGCGGCTCGCCGCAATGGAACCGTGCGGGGGAAATCTGCTCTTTTTTGAAGAGAGCCTTTCGCCCGCCGCGCTGCGCGCCCTTGCCGAGGGAGGAAAGACGCGCTGCACGGGCGTCTGCGCCGCGCTCTGCGCGGAGGACGGGGGATACCGGTATGTGATGGCGTCGGAAACGGTCGACCTTCGCGCCGCGGCGCGAAGCATCAACGCCGCACTTTCCGGACGGGGCGGCGGCGCGTCGGGCATGATCCAGGGGAGCCTTTTTGCTTCCCGCGAACAAATCGAGGAATACTTTCATGGCAAAATCGGATAAGGCAAACGAAAAAACGAACGTGATGCGTCTGCTCGATCAGGCGGGCATTGCGTATACGCCGCGTTATTACGACGCCTCGCTCGCCTCCGGCACGGAGGTGGCCTCCGCGCTCGGCCAGAGCGCGGAGTGCGTTTTCAAAACGCTTGTGGCGGAGGCGAATACCGGCGAACACTTCGTGTTCGTCATCCCCGCGCCGGAAACGCTCTCGCTCAAAAAGGCGGCGAAGGCGGCGGGCGTGAAGAGCATCGCCATGCTGCCGCAGAAAAAGCTGCTGCCGCTCACCGGCTATGTCCACGGCGGCTGCTCCCCGGTGGGGATGAAAAAACCGTTTCCCACATGGATCGATGAAACGGCGCTTTTGACGGACGCCTTTTTCTGCAGCGCCGGACGGCTCGGCGCGCAGATCGGGATCGATCCCGAAGCTCTGGCAGGCTATATCGGCGCGCAGTTCGCCGATCTCACCGAAGAATAAACAACAGAGAATAACAACATAAGGAGGCTCTTTTATGCATCCCGAAATGGAACGCATCCAGAACTGTCTCGCCGCGGTGCGGCGCCACACCGACTTTGTCCCGGAGGTCGCCGTCGTGCTCGGCTCCGGTCTCGGCGGCTTTGCCGACATGGTGAAGCAGACCGCCGTTGTGCCCTACAGCGAGATCCCCGGCTTCCCGGTGTCCACCGCGCCCGGCCACGCCGGACGGTTCGTGTTCGGCTATGTGGAGGAAACGCCCGTCGTCGTCATGCAGGGACGCGTGCACCTCTACGAAGGCTACACGCCGCACGACGTTGTGCTGCCCGTGCGCCTTATGAAGGCCATGGGCGCGAAGATCCTCTTCGTCACGAACGCCTCGGGCGGCATCCGCGGCGATCTCACCGCCGGAACGCTTATGAGCATCACCGATCACATCAGCGCGCTCATCCCCAACCCGCTCATCGGCGCGAACATCGACGAGCTCGGCGTCCGCTTCCCGGATATGTCGAACGCCTACGATAAGGGCCTGCGCGCCATTCTGCGCGAAACGGCGAAGAAGGACGGCATCGATCTCAAGGAGGGCGTGTACATCCAGTTCACCGGCCCGAGCTACGAGTCGCCCGCTGATATCCGCGCCTCCCGCGCGATGGGCGCGGACGCCGTGGGCATGTCCACGGTCGTGGAGGTCATCGCGGCCAACCACGCCGGTATGCGCGTGTGCGGCGTTTCGTGCGTGGCAAATCTCGCCGCTGGTCTCTCCGACCGCCCGCTTGACGGCGACGAGGTCATTGAAGCGGCCAACGCCGCCGCGCCGAAGTTCAAAAAGCTCATGTGGGATTCCATCGCCGCCATGCATGCGGAGGAGAAGGCATGATCCGCTTTTATAACGGCAAGCTCCTTTCGCTCAGCGGCGGATTTGAGATCTCCGACTGGGAGGTCTGGGTCGAGGAAACGATGATCCTCTATGTCGGGCCTGCCATCGGCGCGCACCCGCCGTTTGAGCGCGAGATCGACCTCAAGGGAAACCTCCTGATGCCCGGCTTCAAGAACGCCCACGCGCACAGCGCGATGACGTTCCTGCGCTCCTACGCCGACGATCTGCCGCTGCAGAGCTGGCTTTTCGACAAGGTGTTCCCGCTGGAGGCCAAGCTCACGCCGGACGATATTTACGCTCTCACGAAGCTCGCGATTCTCGAATATCTCAAGGGCGGCATCACGAGCGCGTTCGACATGTACTATAAGCGCGACGCTTTCGCGCAGGCGTCCATTGACTGCGGCTTCCGCATGGTGCTCTGCGGCGCGCTCGCCGCGGGGGACGACTGGACGGTCGGCGAGATGGACACGATCAAGTTCAACAATCTCCACCCGCTCATCTCCTACATCCCCGGCATCCACGCCGAGTATACGGCCAATCTCGATCTGCTCATGTTTATGAAAATGCTCCTGGACGAGTACAAAATGCCGTTTTTCACCCACAATTCGGAGACGAAGCGCGAGGTGGAGGAATGCATCGAGCGCCACGGCCTCACGCCGACGCAGCTTTTCGAGGAAAACGGCCTCTTCGAGCATGGCGGCGGCGGCTTCCACTGTGTGTGGTTCGATGAGACCGACAGGGACATTTTTGCCCGCCGCGGGCTGTACGCCGTGACGTGCCCGGCCTCAAACGCGAAGCTCGCGAGCGGGATCGCGCCGGTGAGCGAATTTCTCCGCCGGAAGATCCCTCTTGCCATCGGCACGGACGGTCCGGCGAGCAACAACGCGCTCAACATGTTCCGCGAAATGTATCTCGCCGCGGTGCTGCAGAAGCTCCGGGAGGAGGACGCCGCCTCGTGCGACGCGCGCGAAATTCTCCGCGCCGCGTGCTCCACGGGCGCGCGCGCCATGCGCATCGACGCCGACTGCATCGCCCCCGGCAAGCTCGCCGATCTCGTCGTGATCGACCTGCACCAGGCAAACATGCAGCCCGAGCACAACACCGTGAAAAACCTTGTTTACAGCGGCTCGAACTCGAACGTGCTCCTCACGATGGTAAACGGCAAGATCCTCTATGAGAACGGCGTTTACCACGTCGGCGAATCGCCGGAGGACATCGTCGCCCATGCCCGCGCCGCCACGGAGCGGATCATAAACAGCTGAAAACCGCATACGCAAAACCGCCGAAGGATTTTTCCTTCGGCGGTTTTGTTGCGTATGGGCGGCGGTCAGACGACGCGGTTGGGCGCGTCCTTGCCGGCGAGAATGAGTGAGAGCTGGCGGAGCATGATCTCCACGGAATTGGCAAAGGCGTCTACGGTCGTGCCGGCAATGTGCGGCGTGAGCGTGACGTTGTCGAGCGTGAGCAGAGGAGAGTCCGGCGAGAGCGGCTCTTCGTCGAACACGTCGATCGCCGCGCCGCCGATGCGGTGGGCGCGCAGCGCCTCGACGAGCGCCGCCGTGTCCACGAGCCCTGCGCGGGCGCAGTTGACGAGAATGGCGTTCTTCTTCATCATGGCAAGCTCGTCCGCGCCGATGAGGGCGCTCTGCCCGGCCTCGTGGCGCATGTGGATGGTGACAAAGTCGGACTGCCGCAGCAGCTCTTCCTTTGATACCGGCTCGCAGCCGCGCTTTTCGATCTCCTCGGGGGAGAGGAAAATGTCGCAGCCGAGAATGCGGCAGCCGAAGCCCTTGAGCCGCGCGGCGACCATCGTGCCGATCTTGCCGACACCGATGATGCCGACGGTGCAGCGGCACATATCGCGGTTCATCATGATATTCGGGAACATTTTGACCCATTTGCCCTGCACGAGCGCGCCATGGGCGCGGGCGATGTTGCGCATTTCGCAGAGCATGAGCGCCACGACGAGATCGGCGACGGCAGTGGAGTTGCGCCCCTCGGCGTTGTATACGGCGATGCCGCGCTCGCGGCAGAGGTCAAGATTGACATTTTCCGTGCCGGTGCGCAGCACGCCGACGATCTTCACGTTCGGCGCGGCGTCGAGCACCGCACGGTTCACGGGCGCAACGTGCGTTACAAGGATCTCCGCCCCGCGGACGGCTTCCAGCATTTCCGCGCTCACAGGGCACGCCTCCGCGCCGCGAAGCTCGGCGGTACGCTCGCACGTCGTGAGGGACTTGATGTCCGTGAGCGTCTTTTCGGTATAGAGCGTCACGTCGCATCCGGGGAGCTTTTTCATGTACTGCATGAGCATTTCCGGCACGCCGGCGTCACAGATGCATACGACTTTCATTCGATCGTCTCCTTTTCTTCCGCACCGTATTTTTCGATCAGCGCGCGGATGGTTTTTGTGAGATACGGCTCTTCAAACGCTGTCTCTTATACACATCTGACGCTGCCGACGACTCCTTACGTGTAG